>JAAUXT010038167.1_pt1 | contig 14330 bp, 16 predicted proteins | sample 7278171 | NCBI WGS metagenome assembly JAAUXT01 (sample SAMN14350112, study PRJNA611818) | marine sediment metagenome | isolation source: surface marine sediment (1.8m) | place: French Polynesia: Moorea | collected 2018-08 | reverse complement strand
CCACTCCACATCCCTCAAAGTACTCTCCATTCACCTCTGCGCACTTGCGCCAGTGCATGGGTAGTTTGCTCAAGGCATCCTCAAATTCTTGGGCAGGAATGGCTTTGATCTCTCTCCTCACTGCTGCTTTGACTTCAGCCAAGGTGCGATGGCGCACACCCCACAGGCGTTGTTTGAGGTATGGGAAAAGAAAAAATCACAAGGCGCAAGATCAGGGCTGTAAGGTGGGTGAGCCAACAAGTCCTGGTCGAACAAGTAACCCAGTGTCATGTTTGACGTATGGGGACTGGCATTGTCATGCTGGATCACAAATTCCCAGTCGGTCTGACCATCCACCCCGCTTTGCCACATGCCCGGACGCTTCTTTCTGATGCGCTCTCTTAGCCTCCTGAGAGTTTGGATGTAGGCTTCTGAGTCGATGGTTTCTTCAGTGAATTCGATGAGAATGGGCCCACAGGAATCAAAGAAGCAGGTGAGCATGGTGCGCTTTTGTGATCTGCTGCGGAGGGCCTTGGTCAGACGTTCAGCTCCAACTGGTAGCCACACAGATGACTCCAACTTTGATTCAGGATCCATGAGGTAGACAGGACTTTCATCCCCACAAACCAACTTGTCCAGCAAGTACGGGTTGGCCTTCAACCTTTCCAGATTGTCCTTGGAGATCTGTGCACGCATCCTCTTTTGTTCATCAGTCAAAATCCGAGGGACAAACTTTGCTGTTTTGCGCCTGAGATTGAGTTTCTTGCGCAGGATGTTGCGAGCTGAGCTCCATGACATTTGAACTTCCTTTGCAATAGTCCCAATGGTCTTCCTACCGTTGTTCTGGATGAGGGTTGACACCGTCTGGATCTTCTCAGCTGTCGCCTGGGTGGGTGGTCTGCCACTGCGCACTTCATTTGTCACTGGTGTGTGCCCATCTCCCTCCCGGAATCGCTTGTGCCAATGCCTGACTGTCTCTTTGCTCATGGTTTCATCCCCGTAAACGCCCATCAACTCACGCCAGCACTGGATCGGTGACTTGTCTTGTCCAACCAGAAACTTCAGATTTGTCCTCTGGTCCAGGTGTTTCTTCATTCCAATGTTAGAGTTAGCCATTGTTAGAATTTGAACAAGAACAAACAGGAAAATCAACTGGGAACACTTCATTTGCAACGACAATGCAACAGCTCAAATTGGTACTCTCACACAGGCAGAACACTCCATCGCAAAGTCGACTTGACACCAACTTTGACCTCATTGATTGACACAGAAAATGATCAGGAATCAATGCTTGTCATGGGAAACAGACTGCCACAACATTAGGTCGAACATTTGTCAAAAAAAATTATCAAAAAGTTTTGACCGCTCAGGAATCGCGGTGAAGTCAGAACTTAAAAATACAGCCTCGTATATTTCCTTCAGCATTAATCACACGGGAAATGAAACAGAAATACAGCCAGTTGAAGTGCCATCCTTTGGCTCGAGATGAGAACAATCTTTTGATCTGTGAGTCTGAGATTTCCGTGTGTGTAAGTCCGTGTGTGGGCACTGCAGTTTTGAATGGAGCCTTGTTTGTGACTTTCGCAAAAATGGTTTTGTCACACAAGAATGACAAATGCCGTCAATACATCTCCAGTTTTGTCTGTTCGATGTCTCAATGAACGAAGTCCAACATCACAATTTTCATTGCTTCTCTGCAGCGAACGTCGCGTTTGAACAGATTTTGTTTTGGAAACCTGACATGCACAAAGCTGGCAACACGCAGAAACAAGTCACACGAACAATGAGATGCGATCACAATTCAAGGGAATGACTCCGTCCCCAAGCGTCTCTCGTGGGAAGGAATTCTTTGAACTGATAGGAGGTGCTCAAACCATAGGAATGAGACCTGACGCCACATGACACAATCGGGATTCAGGTCGCATTCGAGTGATCCTGATGCTTCTGGCTTGAGCCTTGCAGACTCTCATTACGATACAGACGTGCTGCTTCAACCGGCATCACAAAACATTTTGATCAAGCCACACGAGCAGATGCACTCTCAGAAAGTTGTGCACAAACTCATGGGATGCTGTGGTTGTTTTTCGGATCTAGTGCGCCATGTTGCAGATGAAAAATACAAGCCAGTTTGCACGTCCGTAAGTGTTTCACGAGGTGTGCACAAGAAGAGTCAGCACGTGGGAATCTCCTTTGTGAACAATACGTTCTTCATTCGAGCCTGTCATCGACTGAGCTGTGTCTAAGAATTGCCTGAGAACATTGGGAAATCACATTTCATTTTCAAAAAGACGACAGCCTGACGAAGTCTATTAACCTAAAAATTTAATGCACGTTCCAAACACCGTTTGTTCTGGTTTGAGAAGATCAGACGTCACAAAAATAGGTTGCGTTACTTTTCATCAATTGATGCACTGTGCTTCACTTTTCCTGACTGCCATTTTCCGTTTCAAAAGGACTTTTGTCTTCTTCTTTGCTACTTGAAAAAGAAAGATCCAACCACCACCACATGCGCCGCAGCAGGCGATCCAAAGCGAGTCGTGATTTCGTCTGTTGTTTGAACAATTTGAGGGACAATGACACAAGAATGACAGGTCATCCACAGAAAACGAAGACAACATCAGCTCACTCCTTCACATCAAAATCCTTTTCACGTTGGTTTGGTCATTCAAAGCAAACTCATTGGGTTCAACTGGGGAACATTTCTGACAGCTTAAATGGTTTGCAGGAGAGCCAAGGGCGTTAATGAGATGGTCGACACACATCCTGCCCATCCCATTAACTCCTTTTATGACCAATACTTGAACACATGCGGCAGGGAGGAACCTTTCTAAAAAGCCTTTCAAGCCGTCGTGCCAGTCTAGCTTTCCACAAAATGATCATTCTGCCTTTTGCAGCCACATTTGGTGTTGAACTGTGGCAAAAATTATCATTGTGTGGACATGATCACACCCGACATGCCCCACCCTCAATTCCTTTGCAGATGTCTTGACATTCTTGAAATGTAACAAGACGGCTGAGCAAAAATCATGCGTTCTGCTTCAAGGTCGTGCAGAAACAAACAAGTCATCTGCAGCTCTGGCAGAACCAGGGCCCAAGAAACTTTTATTGCTGATTTCCCACCTTGGCTTTATTTTTGCACGCAAATAAATGAAGTTGAAAAGCCACTTTTTGTGCCCCCGACAGTCGGATCTCAACTGAAACCGAGGACATGCACCCCGTTCCCAACCTTGTGTTCGCTGGGATCCAGGATTTATTGGGGGGGGGGCGAGATGCTGATCTTCAGGACGTTTGTCGTTTTTTTTTTAAAGTTGAGACCGTGCATCCTCCAAATCCAGGAATTTGACAATTGTGTCGCACACAAAGAGTTCCCTGCTGATGGTAAATTCTGAGCTGATCACCATGTTTTTGTAGATGACGCTGATGCAAGTTGTAGGGATGAAAGCCTGCAGCACTTCTTCTGCGCAGGATTTGGGACAATAAGCTGAGACAAGTGCTCTGAGGGGACCTCGTACTCTCCACATACCCTCAATCAGTGCCTTCATTATTTTACTCTGAACCAGCGTACAAGAACACGAGGACATTTCACAGCGAATTATGATCAAACCCAAGCACGGCAATTGCCTGAAAACAAGGTCTCAGCTGCTTCATCAGTGTTAATTAAACGGGAAAATGTGAAGCGGCAGGAGTCTTTTTAACAAGTTTGGGTTCATTCTGAGGCTGCTTTGGGGTCCTGTCATGTTGACACGTTTGAAAATAGGTTGTGTGCACATTGTCCTTCAAGTATGTTTTGTCAATGTCAAGACCGGTGATTTTTTGTTGGAAAACAACTGGGGTGCTCATTTCACTGTTGTGTTGTTTTGTTGTTTTCTTTTCACTTTTTGTGGCACTTCGTTGCTCTGCGATCTGTGAACGAACACACTGCAAGAACCTCTTGACTCAGGAGAAAAAAATCCTGCAAATTTTAATGTCTGATTCTGAGAAATGCCGCGGAGACACATCTCCATTGATGTTTTGGATCGATACGTCGATATTTCCACTTGAGTGTGATTTCCATATTTTCTCGTGCAAAAAGGCATGACTGGTCATCTGTGGTCAAACGCTCATTACGTCGTACACCAACCACAATGCTGAATTCAATTAGTGTAGATGGGTTTGAGTGATGGAATACCAAAATATGAATGGAAAAATCAATTTTCCTAATGCTTGCCGCTGATAGGCGTTCCTACCTGCACTGATGGACGCAGGCAAATGCAAGTGGACAGTTTTTGCGGAAAGAATCACCAAGATTTCTGCTCGATGCACAAACTAAATTGAAGTGGGGACACCAGGCGTCCTTCGTTGTATTACCGAAGAGATCAACGAGTTCATGACAGCGCCTGATCGTGACTCACTCCGACATGACTCTGAAACAACCCTGAGAAAACAGAGAGGGGTTTCATTTATTGTTCTGGTTTCTGTGTTTGGAATTGTCAAGATTGTATCATTCTTCATCACATCTGTGCATTGTCGTGTCCTCAGACTGGCAGAAAGATCTTTTCGTGCAGTCCTCCAACAAATCCATCAACGAACAACAGGTTCCATGTGAAGCAGTCATCACATCTTCGGCTTGTACTGAGTCTCCAAGAGCGCGATCTCCAAGGGCGTGTTTGGTTCTCAGGGTGATGCCACGCACGATCATGGCATTTATCGGGAGGCTGATACCAACCTGTGATCCTCACCCTGATCAGATGACCACAGTCAGCTTCCCTGCAAATGCTATGCACGGGGTGAGGCTGGAGGTTGTTACCCCACCAAAGACTGCGGACATGTTGTTGGTGCAAACGCAAGCTCGCGCCCCACGCTGAATTGTTTTTGGGCATTCACACAAACCCCCTGCCCCACCCAGCGGCAACCCACAAATACAGAGTGATTTGTCTCTGCCCGCAAACTAAAACAATTCACTCAGATTTTTCTGGCCCTGCCAAGACCAATGCAAAAAGCGGAAGTTCATTTTATGGAAGATCACAACAAAAGCACAACAGAGAACCTGCAACAAAACGGCGCAAACCCAGTCGTTCAGACCATCTAACCCCCTTCCTCGCCTTTAACTCCTTTCTTTGGGTCCGCTTGAGACTCCATTCAAGAAAGTCGTTTCAATAATTTTCTTTATTGCCTTTGTTCGTGAACTGCGGTGTATTTAATGAGAAATAAACAGCCGTGTGAAATGCACACAGACTGGAACATAAAATGGGCATAAATCACAAAGGTATTCTGCTTCTTTGGGGATAAATTATTTATATCTCTGTTGGGAACGAATTGCAGTTCCCGAAATTCACCATGAATTATGGCGGAACTCAATTATATTTGACTTATGGACAATTTGACCTGGGCACTCATGAATACCAAATTGAGCCACCCTGCTTCACGCCGTATTAGCACCAGATTCTTCACGTGCATGACAACTGTCCATTGCCTCTTATCACTGACAGTGTCGATGAATGGATCACTGGTCTGTTGGTGGTGATCCTTCTCCTGATCGCGCGCTTTGAAGCTTCATACAAATGCGAAAACAATGCACACACAGGGCTCAAGAACTTGAGCTTGTTTCAGCGATCGGGTGCATGAAGGCTGTGCTGTCCCTCGTTTCGAAAGCCCTGAGACAGAAACGCTGGTTTTGCCAATCTGTGAGTGTTCACGCGTATCTGAGCGTTTGCCTTTCACACGCCAAATATAAAGTCTTTGACGACTGGGCAAGCAGCGACGTCGACGTGTGTGAATGAGCAATGATAAGTTCAGTTGGCTGAGGTCTAAAGATGCTCGCTCCATCACACCCTGCAGTAAATTGGTGGTTTGAGCTGAACGTGCGTCCATGTCTCAAACTCAGGTTGATGCCAGCGGTGCAAAGCTGGAGCTCGCTTTCTGCATCGCACAACTTTCCTTCCCTACGAAAGATACTTGTTCAGCTTCAACCACAGAATTCGGTATTCCGAAGCTGTGATGCAGCTCTCGCCGCCATCACAAACAAACTTCCATTTGAGGTCTTTTACCAAGAAAGGGTCCTTGGATATTGGAGTTCAGACTTGAAGGGCCAAAAGTGCAAAGTATATGTCCAGGCTATCTCTCCCAACTTAGAGTTTTCTCACATTTCCACAGGGTCCCATTTCACCCTCACCCCTGCAGAGGAAACGCCCACATCAAGCGCATTGACCCCAGACAAGTGCAACACTGTGGCTGGGTGTGGATCGCCCCTTCGTTTGGCCCCGTCGAAATCCCCCGAATCCTGAACTTGCACCAAATGAGTGAGATTCGAGATACTGAAACGACCCAACTTCAGATTTGTGTGTTTGTTTCTGAAACACTGTGAACACTGGAGTGAAATGGTGACCAGTTACATGACGTGACACAACACTCCATTTCGCCAAAATTGGGCCTGATCCGTGGACGGGGGCAAACTCCACCTTCGAAATTTCAAAGTGTAGATTGCAAAGGACACCCCCTTGATCGGGAGGCCCTACTCGTGGGGAAGTGGCGGCACCAACTGTTCGGGATTGGCAAATCCTGCAAGGTTTCTGATGAATAACGATGCAATGACGTGAAAAGAGGTTGTCATCAAGTAATCATTCACGAAATTAATTTTGAGATTCCTCCCAAACTTGGTCTTTGTGCTCCAATCTTTATTCCCAAGGCGCACATGTTTGTTAGTGTTCACATGTTTTGGTTGGAATTTTGCTCCCCCTCCAAGCTTTGGCCTCAGATCAACCTTGGATCCGCTGAAGGGTGTGAACAGATCCATGAAGGCATCTTGGGCTCCTCGTGTGTATCCACACGCCAGAAGAATGCATGTCTGCAAAAATATCTGTACAACTGAAGCAAGTCTTCATGAAGATCTCAAAGATTTGCGTACAGACCTGTCCAAGAAGGAACACTATATGCACAGATATGCAGGGAAACCACAATCATTGAGTATTGATTCAAACTAAACTAAGGGTTCTCATGAGCACTCTCTGTCCGCGCACTGCAGAAAGCACCTGCTGGACTCCAGTGAACACACAGGATACGTGGATGTATCCGAGCGTCTAATGATGATGAATGTCCAGGTGATGAAAAGCCAATTTGTCAGCTCTGCTATGGCCGTACGAACCTCCGACATATGCAGAGACGAATTCGCGGAAACAAGCCAAAAACACCCATGCTTTTGTTTCATCAGAAGCCAAACGATCAGGGAATGCTCTCTCGGTGTCCCTTCTGTGCAGTTTGATGTGCTTTCTCTCAACACCAGAAAAGCATTCCGTCTGGCTGATTCGTTGTTCCACGTGAGTACAAAGGATCAGGCGATGAAATCCCAAAAAATGTGGACATTCCTGGGTTTTGACCGGCAGTGAACTCCAAAAGTACATGATGGGAACGTGCCAGCCAAACTGACCAGCTATATTTTGGTTACCTTACAAGGTTACAAGGTTTGAACTGAAAAAAATCTTGATTGGGTTGCTTCGACACGTTCTGCGCTCCACATTGTTGGCCTTGTAAGTGCCCACTCCTCTTCCAATGCAAAACAACGACTCACAAAGATCCATAAACCTCCAACATGTCACCAAAATAGCCGTTTTATATTTTTCAAGCAACTGCTTCCATGAATATTTCAGACAGAGAGAGAACACTCGACTAAAATCGTCGTATGTCACGTTTGCTGGTCTTGGAATGCATCCCCAGACGTTTGCAGTCTTTGATGTATTCCGAGAAGTTCGTGTTCTATTTCAAGGCGATAATTACAGCTTCAAAGCTGACAAAGACCCAATGTCATGGCTGTGTGAAATTTCGGGATTCAATGGGGGGGGGGGGGAGGGGGGTACCCGCGAGTTTGGCACAACACGTTTCGCAAGAACACCAGTGATCTTTCTTCAACATTCCAGCGCAAATCGGTTTGTTTGCACCCATGTGTGAACAAGAGGCAAAGAAACGAGCTCCTTACAGCAGGCATTGTGCTCACATCACGCATTATTCCAGCCAACAGGCCAGTCTGCCTGCCAGAGTGAAAAACAAAACCAACCATCGGGGTCAGTTCGAAGCTGTGGGTGGTGTACTTCAGTGTGGATTAGGTTATGGCAGCAGAATCTTGAAAGGTCAAGGAGGCCACAGTGCCACACAGCATGCATTGTGCTCACAACATACATTGTTTCAGCAAACAGGCCATGGCTACCTACCTGTCAGGAACCGTTGCTTTACCCAAACCAACAGCTGGTTACTTCGGGGGACGGGTAAGATGTAACCAACAACTGCTTCCCCGGCAAAGGAACCAACTGTTAGTGTGGGCAAAGCAATGGCTCCTGGCAGGCAGCAGCCGTGGCCTGTTCGCTGCAACAATGCAATTGCCAAAACAACCAACTGTTGGTTTGGTAGCACGGACCACAGGAACAAGTTGGAGTCAAAGTTGCTTGTCTGTGAGACTGGAAGGAACTTTACCAAGTCCCCCTTTACATGTGAAATGTGACTTTGCTTTATTTAATCCTCCGTGGGAGAAAAATGAATGGTTGTTTTTCCGCCTGTAATAAAACCAACCTCCACATACAGAACAACACCGTCACGACTGCACTGAGCCCGCGGCTCGACGAAATACCGCCAGCATGAACATCCGTGCCGAACAGAACTGCTGGGTCACAGACCGTCTGCCATTTTGCTCAGTCCAAGTTGAGTCAATTCAAGGCAGGATAACTTACCAGAGTGGTCAAGACAGGTGACGCGAGGACAGGTAATGTTCTGACAGGACTTAGGGCCCATCTGGGTGGGTCAACTGGATCAAATCCTCGATCAGCACTTGGACTCTCAACGTGCATGCTGTCTGGTTGAGAGTATCATCCACCGCCAAGGAAATCGCACCACGGGCTCATCAAACAACAGACCAAATATTTTTTAAACACTTCTGTAATGTTCAGTGGTAGTGTTCTGTCCTTAGTAGTGTGAGTCCGGTGCGTGAAATACTCAAGTTCTCGACTGAACTCGCTTCTGTGATCACTTTCACGTATTGTCTGGTTGTCACACGTCTGTGACAGTTTCTGAGTATGGTCTGATAACCAACACAAGATGTTTTGCCATGCTGTTAGTACAACCAGAGGAGATTGTACTCTGTGCCGTGAGTACTCACTCAGACCCACAGCAGCTTCTGTACATCTGGGCTCTTCAACTCATGTATTATCAGCTTCTCATTGAGAATAGCTTCTAAATATGCATGCATATGCTACAGCGCTTTTATGGTCTTGTTCTGTCAATTAATTGGACCGACTGTATGTGTTGTTCTGTTTGATACCTGATAATGCAACTTCCAAGTACAAGTTGATCTCCCAAGGTGATCCTGGTGTGTTTGCGGCAAGAACCAACCCTGCAACTTCGCTATCACAGTGCATGCTTACATCACAATGGTTTGTCACCGCAGTCTTTACAGTAGGCGAATGACCAAGAATGTTCGCCCTCGACAAAAGACAAGAACTTTTGTGTTTGCCTACTTGAAAGTTTCTGGTGGAAATGCTCGACATGCGCGATTTCGCAGTGAGAGATCGATAGCATCTCAACGAACACAAGGTCAGTGATACGACCAAAGTGTACGATACACTTGCAATCACATCAATCGGGAATCGATGTCCGCGATGAGGAAAGGCAAAAAAGATGTTGCGTCGGGCACGTTGTGTCAGACTCTATCTGCACAGATTCTGTTTACGCCTGAACATCGCCTTTGTTGGCGAGAAAACCTCTAACCAGCTGACGAACATCAATTAATCATCACCAGACTAATGACACATGACACCAAGTTTTGTGTTCTTTCTTCTTTCCAGTCAAAAGAAAATTCAACCCGTGGTTGGAAGTTTCTTTGGGCTGCAGCGCAAGGGAGTTTCACGTCGGCTCCCTTCCCCGCAGACTGCTGCAACGGATTTGTGTCAGATTTTGTTTGGTCAACTTGGTGGTCCCAGAGAAGCGTCGTGGTCGCAAACTTTGCGAGGAAGTGTGGAATCAGGAATATGTGATATCCACGTATTTTCAGAACAAATACTCGCTTGAATGTGGCATGTTTAGCTAAATCATGCCGTGGGACATGCGGCAAATCACAAAGCAGTCGTATTTTGTTTTGTACCAATTTTGCCTCCGAATTTATGTCAGGGGAAAGCACACTCAGACAAAATATCCCAAGGACATAGAGTGGTGCATTATAGATGAATGTGGGGAGGGCTCCGGCCGCAGCTTGTGCTCGGTTCCAATATGCTGCCCTACCTGCCTCGCCAACTGTCAAACTGTCAAACATGAAAGTTGTCCAGAAATGCCAACCACAAGAATCACATGAACCCTCGTCACAAAAGGACAAGAAATCACTGGACGTTGAACCTCGCTGTTGGGAACATAATTTGTTCGGCAGTGGATGTGTCGTGAGTCGTGTTTCATAGGTGTTCGCCCTCTTTGTCATTTTTGTCCACCTGGAGAAATGCGCTTTTCCTCCACAAAACAGCAAGCTGCAGAAAAAAAGACATGTCCCGCTGAAAAAGTCCCACAAATTGGCGAAGGGCCCACATCCTGGGTCATTGAAACGAGATCATGATCAAGGTTTCTGTCTGATCCAAATGTGGTGGTGATGGCCTGCGGGCGCAAACACGTAGTTCATAACTCAGCAAGAAGTTCGATCCAAATGCGAAAAAGAAACGTTCAACTTCGTGCAACGAGAAAACTTGCATGGCACGTCTGTTTGCTGTATGAATATTTGCTTCAATTGCAGTGTCAGGGACACAAGTCCCGCTTTCTTCTGAACAATGGGTATCTGATCATGTTACCTGTCGCGGGTACCTTTGACGCACTTTGACATTCTCACCGGATCTCCGTCACCGTGATGAAAATCATTTCGGCGACAAATGAATAAAGTGAGGGTGACATTGATTTCATAACACACGCCGTCTGCAATGAGTATGATATAGAGTAATGGATCCCTGGACAAGCTGCCAGCGGGTTGCCATGCAAATTCGCAAATTGGTAAATGGATGGAACACATTGGACACCCCGGTCATCTTGACTCTGCCTCAGTCCGCTATGATTACTCCTGCCATGATGGAGTGAGGAAGGCAGAGAATTCACCGTGGGACATTTTCGGATTATCATCCAGATCGTGTTTCGTCTTTGGACAACACACCGCTGACATCCATTTCCGAGCGCACGTGGTTCTCTGTGTGTCACTGTGACAGGACAGGAACATACTGGAAAAAGGCAACATTGCACCATTTCTGTGAAAATGAAAAAATGGACAAATAGTAGTGGTTACGCCAGGGACTCAAGCAAATATCGAGGCAAACATACAAATATGTTTTGATCGCTCCGCACGTTGAAACCTGATAAGCACATTTGGTGCTGTTCAACTCTGGCCAATCCACACTAAGTTGAGCCTCACAAAAGTTCTTCAAGATGCCTTGCCATTTGTCTTGCGTGTACGAGTACATCCACGGCTGCTACATCTTTTGCGCTGTCTCTTTCAAATTGCTGTCCCACACAAAACTGAATTCAAACAGGCAGCGGGAATGCTGGATCCATCAGCTTTGCCAACTGTTTGAAAGAAAGCTTTTGTGTTGTAAAAGAAACAGCAAGCTGAAATGCAGGTTCTTAGTTTCGAGAAACAAAAGAATTGAAATCGTTGATGGTGGTGCGCATGCAATTTCTTCTGCAGTTATCCACAAACGTTGCATTAGAAACACAAAACACCCGTTGGCTGCATTTTACTTTTGACACACAGCAGAAATGGGAAGGAAAGAACAGGGGCGAAAGTTTGCCTTGTGTCTGGCTTCTCGTAAAATTGCTGGAATGAGGATCTCGACATTTGCAATGTTTACTCTGAAACATTTCGTGAACGTGTTGATCCCCCTTGAACATGCCGCAAAAATGTTCTCCAAGCAGAACTTGGGCGTTCTCTGTGCGATTGGACTCCCAATCACAAGTGCCTTTTTCATGAGTGTTCAAGTAATTTCCCATGTTCCCCGTGCCTGTGTCTCGCAACCTTCAACGATCACAATGGATCCAACTGAATGGGTCAAAATGACTCGAGTCCGGAGTCTACGTGAAAGGAATTCTGCTCACAGTGTCTGCCTCTTCATCATTTTGTGTGCAACATGAGCAAAGGGGGCCAGTTTCCATGCACCCTTTGGCAATTGATGATATTTTAATTTTCCATAATGGTCCCCATATTGTTCCCACTGGTCCTCTGAAGCACCGTAACCTGGACCCAAATACATATTGTGGTACGATGTGTTTTGTGGCGCTTCACGTCTTTGTCGACACCATTCCGGTCGTGGACACCGACCTTCAATGGAAGTTGAGCTTGCACCAACTCCCGACGACACATGTGTTTGCAGTTCACCACATTCTTTCATTCGAGCAGTCAACAAAAACATAAGTCAGTCCATTGCAAAGAACTGCATTTCACTGCTCATGGGCTCCATGACAGCTGCTGTTCAAGCTTCCTGACATGTTGGTTGAAGAGCCAAGAACAGCATGTTTTTGGTGCTCGTACTAGAAACTTAACGGTTATGTCTAACCCTGCTGCAATATAATGACTGTAAATGTAGCGATTTTCATTGCTCAACACCAAATTTATAGAGTTATAAAGTTCTGAGTTTTGGCTTTCATGCTGAGATTCAATTACACAAATTGCCTTTTCACCTCGCTTTCACTTAAGATTCCACTTAATTCCACGAACAGTCACTGACACTGAAGAAAGCTCTCCCTGATGCCAGCAACAACAAAGTGAGCCGAGGCTCTTTGCGTGGATGGGATATTCTGCGTGCATGTGATCCCGATGGCTCAGCATCATCTCCTGTCACAAAGGACTGGAGATCACGTCCTCACGAACACTGATCCTGTGGGGAAACACAACAAGACAGCACTGCGTGATTGGATGAACTCGTCCTGCGTTTTCTCCCCGTTATCTTTTCAAACAATTATTCTTTGTCTCAGATACAAACAAGTGAAGACTCGTGACGGTCTTTGAAACGCTGATCTTCGTTGAGCGTCAACTGTGTTGCGTGTCCTGCCTGTGGTTTGTTGCAGAGAAAGGCCAGCAACTTGACCAAATGACCCAGTTCAAACTTTGAACCTCGAGCGTGATACTTTGGAGTTGGCTCCAGTGGTGCAATGTTCGAATGGCGAACAAATTTTTGTGGACACCATGACACCAATTCCAAAGGTGCTTGGCTCGCATGGCAACTTCACGAAAAGTTGAAGCTCATGCTTGACTTGCGCGGGGTACCTCACTTGTTGTTCTCTGAACCTGCCATTCTGATCCCGCTCTGGTGAATGTAACAAAGTCAATCACAGGTGAAGGAGAACCCATGGAACTCATTATTACATTATTGCAGCCAAACAGTGAGTGTGTAATGCATCTCTAATGCCAAGAGCCTTTGACATTCATTGGATTATGATTCAGGAGAGGTGTCAATTAGGAAGACCCGCGCAAAGCCCTGGTCCCTGATGTGGCCTTGCCTTCGGCTGCTACTAAAAATCACCGTCAAACAGACAAAAGTAGATCTAGATCTACGCAGACGTAGGCAGAGCCACAATAAGTTCCCCAGTGGACGTGGCTTAAAAGTCTTGAATGGCTGTTCTCTTTCAAATTTGAGAAAGCATTGCATATTTCATGCTGTTGCTGCATTTCATGCATATCCACGTTCGGAAGCAAGTTTTTGCAGAGCGAGCGAGCGAGAAAGAGAAAGAAAGAGAAAGCAACAGAGAGAGATGGAGAGACAGAGAGAAAGAAACACAGTATCAGTCCACTTTTGTGTCCGCAATATTTTCTTTGGATGGAAACTGCTGATCTTCAACTCCACTTGAGCCATCAGCCTCGTTTGTTGTCACGCGTAAGAGGAACGGATTGGCCATCTTTTGCAGGTAGAGATCACGAGACAACATTGAAACGACACGTGTCAAAATGGCCTGAGCAACACATCGGTTTGCAATGAAAACGTATTTTCGTGCACATTTTGTGACTGAGCAAATCATTGTTCAGTGAGAACTCAGGGGCGAAACCACAGGCTGCATGGGACCTTCTGCATCAGGCTTCAAGAGTGGTCAAAAGTCTAATGCTTTTCGTGTGTAGGGGGATGTGGTGTGGGCCTTGACAGTCTGTGGTCACATGTTCACGTCACGAGTACGTCACGTCCTGTGTCGCAAAATTCGGAGGGCAATTTTTCTTCGGAGGGGACAGGGGGCCGTTCCCCTGAAATACACACACACACACACACACACACACACACACACACACACACACACACACACACGCAAAGACCCAAGGTGCAGCGAACGGACTCCTCACTGCTCGAGGAAACACAGCGAGGCTCCCCGGCCTCCGTGTCGGGTTG
>JAAUXT010122775.1_pt1 | contig 14331 bp, 10 predicted proteins | sample 7278171 | NCBI WGS metagenome assembly JAAUXT01 (sample SAMN14350112, study PRJNA611818) | marine sediment metagenome | isolation source: surface marine sediment (1.8m) | place: French Polynesia: Moorea | collected 2018-08 | reverse complement strand
CCCCTTCCCCCCTGGTTAGGCCCACTTTGGCCAAAGCGGGTCTTGGGTCAGACCCGCTTTCAAATTTTTATTGGCCAATTTTCGGACACTATTGTTTTTTTTTTTGTTTTTTTGTTTTTTTTTAAATGATCAGTGATGAACTACGAACGTATAGACCACACGCTTTTTATGCGTAGCATTCTTGTTTTACAGTGAACATCAACTTATAAAGTTCCACAAAGTGTCAAGGAAAACTGAGTGAGACAGAATCAGACCGTGGCATATCTTGCTTTGTGTTGACAATACGGAGAATGTGCAGTTCAAATCGATGCGTGCAGTGTTGTTTGCAGAAACACCTGTCCATATCGCACACACAAACACAAACGTTTCCTTCGTTTTTGTGTTCTCTACATTACATAGCACAGCTTCACTTTGTTTTGTATTCAAAAAGCCACAAAACTACGGGTTTGTGTTCACTGAAGTTTTCCAAAACTGAAGAGCATCAAGGGTCCTTTGCACTGAAATAACAAGGGGGTGCCGAAAAGGGAACAGTGTCTTTTTTGTTTCCCTTCGCAATTCATAAAATTTTGATGAACAAGGTACAAACGTGACAGTTTTGTTTGACACCGAAAGGACGGCAGCAATGCAAGTGACTCCCTGATGCCGAAACTGGTTGATCCAAATCTCCAAAGAATCCTACAGTACGAGTAACATCCACTCAGGTGTGCTTCAGCGACAAACCTTTTGTGGTGTTGTTTTGTCAGAACAATTTTTCTTCTGTTCCTTTGTGGCACGTGTACAAGCAGCTCAAAAAACACCATCCCACCCCAATAGGCGCCAAAAAGAAAAAAAATGTGCAAGGACCTGCTCAATAAATCGTTCGTGGGGACAGAAAACTCAGAACAAGGCACCATGCACGTTTATGGCGTGGTGAAGTTTGGTTTGCATGGGAACGAACTCTGCAAATTATTTTTTTGTGCGAACCCTTTGCAAACCAACTGGGGAGACAATGGTCGTCAAACAACACACCTGCACACACCTGTGATCGCAAGTCGAATGCTCTACTTGCGATAATTACCACACATCCACAGCTCAGAGCAGACAACACATGGTGGGACGCGACGCAATTATCAACTGCGCGTCAGCATGTCAGAATTGCTAACCATTGGCAGTCTTTCCCAGCCTTTGGACAGGACCACGACCGAGAGTGTGGAGGTAGTGTGTCAAAGTGTTTCACCTTGTTGCAGTCAGCAGAACAGGGAGAAGGCCGTGAACTAAAAAGTGTGTTTGGGAAGGATTTGGATGGTCGCGCAGACATCTGTGTCACGCGGCTTGAGGATTCGTACAAAACGCTCCGCACAGATGACTGCCCGACGCTGACTGGGGCTTCATGACAGCGAGAAAATTGTGGCAGTAACTGGGGAAGCAGGACAGACAAACTTCGTGAATCAGGTTGTGTTGTTTTTGCCCACTGCAGCTTGAATCTCACTCAGGATGGCGTCGCTGCGGGGTCTGCGGGAGAAGGCGTGGTGGTACGGGCGTCGAGCACTCACCATCCCCAACATCCAGCCGACGTGCGCGTGCAGCGACGTACCACGCCAGCACCACGAACCCTACATACTCAACGGGTACAGACCTGCGCACAAGCCATGGACATACTACCTTCTCAGTCTATTCCAGGTGTGTGAAAGGCAAGTCTTGAAAGATTTGTTCGCGCTGAAGCAACCTTGACTGCTTGGAGTGAGCAGAACCCAAGGAGACTCCCAAAATGGTTCAGGTTCAGTGTGTAATCGACCTTTGCGTGAAGCACACACCAAACTGATTGGCTCTGAGAAAATCCTTTGTTTCCCACAACGCCGACCATGAGAGTGTTGCCACGATAGATTTGTGAATGTCAAATCCGATCGTTGCCTGCTGCAGTTGGAGCCAGTCTTACAAGCGACAGGGACAAGCCGAAACAATTTTACCATCACTTGTCACAAGAAGAGCAAGAAAACACAAATAGATCAGGTTGTCTTGAAAAGTTTACCTTTCACGTAAATTCCGTCCGACCTTTCTTTGAAAGATCCACAATGAGACTGTGAACGTTTGGAGCCACCTACTGGCGGCGCCGATCCACCTCTACGCCACCTGGCGCTGCTTCGATTCCTGGGACCCTCAAGACTGCACCACGTGGGGACTGCTCGTGCTCGGGTTGGCTCTCGCCACCTACTCTGTGCTCAGCGCGGGCGCGCACCTCCTCAGCGCTCGGTCCTCCATGGCACACCTCGTCCTGTTCGCCGTAGACTACGTCGGCATTGCGGTGTACGGCTATGGTGCGTTTAGCGTTTGCCGTGCTGGATCGAACAAAGACAACATTGAAAGAGAGAAATCCCGTGCTTCCACAGTGGGTTATTGAAACATGAGGGCCAGCGCAGCATGCTGGAAAGCCTGAGGTTTTCATGAATGCAGTCTCTGGCTGGTACATGCAACATGCATTCAATGGCACGAACAAATCACACATGGCTTCCCAAACCAATGAAGAAAGGACAGACCATTCAATAAACCGTGCACATTCTTTGCGACACCCGGAGAAGCTCATGGCCATCTCACACAAGCATATACCAGTGACATACATTCCCTGATAACTGATGCTCTCATGTTCACCCGACGCCCAAGTACACTTGTCTCTTGTTTCAGGCATGGGAACGATGCTGTACTTCACGTCCGGCTCTGAACGGTTCCACTCGTCGCTCGTTGGTCGAGTCTTTCTGCCGATCAATTACCTCTTGAGCCTCAACCTCTGTGTCTGCCTCATCATCGCAAGGCTCTACTTTCCAAGAGGCAACAACATCCGCAAGGCCTTACAGTTGGGATCCTGCGTGACCTTTCAGACTTTCATATTCAGCCCTATGTTCTTTCGCTTCTACGATTACCTCATACTGGAAGACCCTGGTCCGTTGTCAAGTGTGGAGTTGCTTGGCAACCACAGCATGTACGTTGTTCTGAATTTGGTGTGTGGATTTTTCTTCGCATCACTTCTTCCAGAGCTGGCGTGCCCAGGTGGGTACGACATCGTCGGCCACTCACACCAAATATTCCACGTTGTCAGCATTTTCATGGGATTGGCCCAGATCAAGGCTGGGTATGCAGATCTTCAGGTGCAACCGAAACACAAACTGGAGGAACTGAGACCGTGCTTCCTCTCCACGTTCGGTGGTTTCCTGGTGCTGCTGAGTTTTGGCTTGGGTTTGATATTTTTACTGAGAAACAAGATGCGACACATTGTTCTCAAAGATAAAGACGACTAACAAACGATTCTGTCAGGATCCATTCACGCATTGCAATGCTCATGAGCACTTGCTCTCATTGACGAATACTCGCACATTAACACATCAATGATCAGGAGAGCAGCCTACTGCACAGAACTTCAGTGATGCTATCTCACTCGCACTCAAACTGAATTCAGACCAGAACCCCAAAACCGTCGGAGCATCATTAAATTTTTTGAAACAACTCACTGGACACTCGTATGGATCGGTGGACGACACCAGAAACAGCTGTGTATACAGGACAGACGAAGACCATTGGAGTAAGCTCAAAGACCAAGATTTCCTTGGAATTCAGACACTGTGGCTACCTGAAATCCGGAGCGACTTCTGGGGAGAAAAACAACCGTGAATCGCCTTTTCGCAGTTGTTGCTTTTGACGCCCGCGGCATTCCGCTGAGCCACGGCCTTGAGTGCAATCATATGGTGTTTTTGTTGGACTGTTGATGAACAGGGGAGGGAGGAAAGCCAACCATTCATTTTCCATTGGATTTCTTCTTTGCTGTGGTAACTTTTGGTCAAGAGACCAATGGTCAATCTGACCCCCGGGTTGCAAAACCAATTGCTGCTGTTATTTTCTTGTTGTGGTAAATGACACTGCCATGATCAAGAAACCACCATCACCCTGGAAACAAAGCCAATGGTTGGTTGACCCCTCGCCCAGGCAACAAAACTATAATTATGGTTGGTTGCCTTTTTTACTCTGGCAGGTCCACTTTTTGATTTGTGGACAATATTGTTGTCCAATCGAACAAACAATTCAATTCGGAGTACTGACTGAACCTTCACACATTGCACGCAAAGTGGTCCCAACTTTTGACAAAGAGAAACCGTCTGTGATCACCCCTCGAGACAGCTTTCTGAAAACACAGAGCCAGAAAAACGATAAACCCAAAACTTTTGAGTGTGTGACATTGTTTGAGCATTGTTTGAAATTTCGTGAATGATCTTTCGTGCAGCTGGATGTTTCAGACGCTCAAGTGCACAAAACTTGAGAACAGGGTCTGTGGTGAAAATGTCGGGACCCTTGCTGAAAGAGAGGGCAGGTTTTTTCTTGTAACACACTCAAAGTTTCTGAACCATGAAAAGTCGATCATTTTTCACGTGAGGACTTGAAAAGTAGATCATCCTCACTGCACTGTGACACAACATGCAGTTGTTTCGTCCTTGTTGAGTACAACTTTGTTGGTGACAGCCTCGTACATGTCGCGGACCACCTCAAGGCGCAAAGGCGTTTTCGGCTCGGAGCTTTCACGCACTTCGTTTGTCACTCCGTGCTGTCTGGAGGCATTTCCGGCTGGCTATACCAGCGACTGCTTTTGCATGCACGTCAAACCAAATTGCAGACATTTCTTTTCCATGCAGTGTATTTGGGTCTCACTGTTGCACGTGAAGTTCTCGTTCTCGACCAGCTCACACACACTGCATGCGGAAGTTGACAAAGATGAGAAAACGAGAAGTCATGTCCGACAGTGCCTCCGAAACCGTTGACGTGCATCTTCCGCAAACGGACATTCACCTCTGCAGCTCTGTGAGCCTCGACATCATGCGCACGATGTATGTTCGTACGCTCGCAACCGTGACGAAGAATGCTTCAGAAAATGTGGGCCAAAATGTTTGTCCCAAAGCGCAGAGTGATGTACAAGCGAATAAAACACAGCAAAATAGGTAATAAAACCTGTTTCTGCAACTAAAACACAAACGAATTCTGAGAAAGCGTGCTGACGTTTTTGTACCCGCAAGTGAAAGGAATCCCAAAGAGGTATGCCTCAACTTGTGAACTCTTTTTCGGGCAACGACCCCTTAGAACAGAGGTCTGAAGGACACGCAGTTATCATTTACATTTCCATTTCTGCAAAAGCAATTGCCTCGCTCGCAGCTTCATTGCATTCCGAGTTAAAGGTTAGAAAACTTGAGTGTGCCAATAGACATCTGTCTGGACGACCCTTTGGATATCTGAGAGCAACGGGCAAAAAGTCTGAAGTCAACGATAAATGAATTTTCTAAAGACTCACTTTGAACCCTCAGCATTGAGCTGTTGAGAAATGCACAAAAAGAAAGGGAAAAGAGAAGAAAGATCATTTAGTTTACCAACAAGGGACAAAGTATTCATTTTGCAAGACAAGTTCATTTTTGCAGCTTTCCCCAAGTCTCAAGTCTCTCACTTTTTGTGAAAAACTGGGCATGCAGTCTCGAAACAAACACCACCGAATGTCATTGTTTGCAACACATTTTTGTTCGTTTCATTTCCAGTCCCATCCTTCCTCCCTCAAAACCAGGGTGCCCGTTCGCCTTGGTTTCTCCTCGAACCCTTCACCCACTACACAGGACAACTTTGTGCTGTGGCCAATTGGGTACAGCTGCATCCTCTTCAAAATCCTGGTGTTTGACATCTCGGTGTGGTTTGAGGTTCAAAGTGTTTTGGGTCTCGCATTCTTCGTTGAAAAAGAACACAAGGTTTGTGATCTTTCCCACAGAACTGTGAAAGGTCTGCAGTTATGCATCATCAATCTCATCTCTGCTTGACGAAAACGATGAATTCGCTGGGTGACCACAGCCCTGACTGGACTTTGTGGCAACCAAACAAACCCCAATGCACTGGGGGAGAATCCTCCCGCGTCTCTACTGCACTTGGGCCTGACCGACACCTGAAAGATGGCGTGCTTTTCACACACACACACACACACACACACACACACACAACAACAAAACAAAACAAAACAAAACAAAACAAAACAAAACAAAACAAAACCGTACTGGCTTCTGGAAGTGTGATTTTTTTGGCTTACGCCGTTGACGTGCCTCCGCACGCTTCCAATCGACCAATCAGCGAGTGTGCGCTGTCCCCCTTGAAAGTTGCTGGACAAAAAAAAAAACAAAACAAAAAAACAAAGCCTTCGCAGCGTCCTTGGCTGAAATTGGCAGGCAGTCGGCGCGTGTTAACTTCACGCAAACGCAATTTCCAAGGTCAAAAATTGTCACTCGTATATATCTGGACACAGAAAGAAATTGCAACATACTGTTTATTTCTCTTCAACAATCGTTTCGAGAATCGTAAAAGTACAATAAATTTCAGTAATTTTAGCTTGACATGACAGGTTAGTGTCGCGCAGAATTTAAGACCTAGCTGTTCAACAGCGCTGCGTTTTCTTGCAGCCATGTGTGCAAAGACAACGTGCTTCGAAGGAATTCACTTGCGCTCAGTGAGATTCTAGCTGCGGTGTGAAGTCACGGTTTTTGAACTAAAATACCAAAAAGAGGAGTCTAGCTTGTAAAAGCGAAGCGCTGCATCATCAGCAGATCTGCACAATTTGTGTCTCACATCAAGGTTGGTATCTTTGGGGTTATTTATACTTCATTGTCGGTTTTTGTACATGTACTTGCAAAGGCAATCCATTTACGCTTGTAACAATTGAAAAAAGGACAAGTTTCCTTTCAGTGTGTATTTTTGGAACCAGACTTGACACCAACCAACTTGGTGTTGCTTCTCAGTGGCCCAGAAACGATTTTTTTTCTCACTTTTTGTTCCGCGCAACTTGCGGTGATTTCAACAGAGTGGTTGACTCGTCGAAAACACAAGTTTACGTTGAGAGGGAACTGTGGTTCCGTCGAGAGTGAAAACGCAACAAATGCTTGCTTTCACAGCAAAACAAAATTTTTATTGACAAAAACCCCAAGGCAAGGTATAATTGTCTTCACCCAAGATTGGTCATAAACCCTCAAAATTTATTGATGCAAACATTGAAAAATCATTTCAAATCCCCACCCGAAAGAAAAAATGCGAATGTCGAGACCCAAACTTCTAAACTTAGACCGAACTAATACGGCACCGATTTTTGCTGCTCTATATGAGACCTGTGGTTTGGCGAACAATACGTTCGTCTGCGACCGAAAAATTAACAGACCCCGTCCAATGACACAAACTTTTTGTGTGTATGTGCTGTGCCACAAGCATCCAAATGAATGCAAGGAGTGGAGAATTTTCACAGCTCACTTTGCGCCAGGGATTCAAGATGTACTCCGTGGCACACGCACGCACACAAAAGTAACAACATCTGAGAGCACAGAATCTCGAAACAACGGAGGTACACTGCGACAAGACGCTTCGCCTGGTTCGTTTCGTTTGAACTTGTGCGACTTTCTTCACATGCACATGTGTGAATGAGAACGCGAGAACTTCCTCTCTGACAGGATGGATGATGCTGAGGCAATGAATGTCGATGATGTTGGCACCACACAGATGTGCCACGCAATAGGACTGCGCGTCAGAAAAAGTTCACCACAACAAACAATCAGAAATTCAATTCACTTGGTTCAGAGTTTGGCAAAGACTGTACAGACGACGGAACACATTCTTTTCCGTAGACGGAGTGCACCAGTGTGACCTACTGACTTTTTCCTCGGTCAAAACAACCGAAACTGGACGCGGCCAATTGCAAATGAGAGCAACATCCACATCTCACCTTCTTTTCAACTGAAACTGAACTGTGGTTCTGTTTGGCGAGAAACATATTTTTTTTGCACTTGACTTCTTTGGGACATGCAGACGAAATTGGAATTGCTCAGGGCAGGCTGGAGGGCCCAGTCAGGACCAGGTTTCCTATCGTGGTTTTTGTTGGACAACCAGCATGCATGCACACACATACACACACAAACACACACACACACACACACACACACACACACACACACACACACACAAATGTGGACATCCTTCGCCTTTGTGTCCATGTGATGAAAAAAGTGGTTGGGATTTATCCAGGTTATTAGGACGCCATAACAGGTACTCCCAAATGTCATTTTCCCTGCACACATTTTCTGATTTAGAAACTGAACCAGATGCATGCGAAGGAAGTTTTGAATGCACATGTTGGTAAACAAGCGCAAAGATGGTCCGACATGCCTACAAAACACTGAAGAAACAAGAGTTGTTGCGTCAGGCAGGTACTCGTGCAAGCAATGAGTTTACCTTCGTACTTCACAGATTGCGAAGACTGGGCACAACACGAAACCCTGAACCATGGCGCACACGAACCAGGGATTTCAAGACCATGCAGACTGGCAACAGGCGAATAAACCGCCTGCGATGGATAAAGAGGACCAAGAACCAGTCAAATCCAAGAGAAAGGTTAGTGTTTGTTGGTCAAAAATCCTTTTGTCTTTCAAAATTGCTGTTCCGTGTCATTCTGTTACGAGGCATCCAAACTAAGTAACCGTTTCTTGGCCATATTTCTGCAACGGTTTTTTTTTGAATGTGTACTTTTTGGGAGTGGTTTCTTTTGATCATGGTCTTCACTTTGGGGCAGTGGTCCAACTCAGTGAAAGGTCAGCAAGTGTGTTTGACCCACTTCAATTTGGATGTCTGTGGGATCGTGGCGATTGCTGGTGTTACTCACAAGAGTCAACTTGTGCATCAAAACAATGGATTTCGCTGGTTGGTTTCTGTTTTTGCGCTTCTTGCTGTTCCTTGTGAATCCAGAGATCAATGCCAAAGCAGAACAGAGGGTAACACTCAAGTTTTTGTGCAAGTCTGGGGCAATGCCCATCGAGTGCTGGTGGCATTTGCATCAAGTTTGGGGTGACAACACCATGTCAAAAACTCAGGTGCGAGTGTGGCACAAGAGGTTCAAGCAGGGGACAGAGACTGTGTCAGACTTGCCAAGATCTGGCAGACCACGTACTGCACGTACTCAGGAGAACATCAACATCATCCAAGGCATGATTCAAGGCGATGGATCACTCAGCATCTCTGAAATGTCTCACCGCACTGGCATTTCCCACCCGATCATCCGGAGGATTGTGAGACAAGACTTGCTTTTGAGAAGGAAATGTGCCAAGTTTGTGCCGAGGGAGTTGTCTGAGCCTCAGAAATGGACAAGGAAAGTCACTTGTGAGGAAAACATTGAGTTCCTGTGCTCCAAAGATGATCCAGATGACTTCATGAGGCGTGTCATTACGGGCAATGAAACATGGGTCTCAACTTATGAATATGGAACAAAATTCTCATCTTCTGTGTGGGCCAAAAATGGTGCTCCAAGGCACAAAGTTCCGAGGCTTGTGCAAGGACAATCCAAGACCATGATGACTCTATTTTTTGACTGTGATGGAGTTGTTCTTTGTGAATTCCTTGGGAGAGGTGAGAAGGTGACAGCCGAACGTTATGTGGAAACTCTCAGCAAGCTAAAAGAAGCGATCCGTTGAAAGAGACCTGAACTGTGGAAGGAGAGGAATTTCTGGTTGCATCACGACAATGCCAGTCCCCACACCGCTGACTTGACCATCAGAAAACTGCGTGAATGGAAGATTCAAACCTTGCCCCACCCACCTTATTCACCAGACTGTGCTCCTTGTGACTTCAAACTTTTTCCGGCCATGAAGAAAGAACTCCGCAAGAAAAGGTTCCAAACCATCGCTGCTCTCCAAGCTGAATGCCAACGTGTCCTGAAGGACAAAATTGACAAGTCTGTGTACTCTGATGCCATCCACAAAATGGTCTCACGCTGGCAGAAATGTGTAGCGGTCAATGGTGATTATTTTGAAGGTGACAAAGTCCAAATTGCCCCTCTGTTTGAATGCCTGGACTCATCTTTTGCTTCATCAACATATTGACACTGTACTCAATTGAGTTCCGCCGACCTGGGTGCCGACCAAATTTTCACATGTCCAGTTCATCCACTACAAGTAAAGTGACATTCTTGAACTGTGACACAGTTGTAGTCTTGTCTCTAAACTGTACATTAATGCAGAAATAAAATTTGCAAAAAAACCCAATCGTCTTCAATCGCAAAGAAACGGTTACTTAGTTTGGATGCCTCGTACCAAAATGAGAAATTTGTTGCTGATTCCTCTCGAAAACACGTTCACGTCTGTTTGCTATTATCTTTGAAACGTTGGTTATGGGTGTGAAAGAAAGCGGAGCTGTGCTTCGCACAAGTTCTGTTCCGTTACAACCTTTCAGCCAAGCAATTTGACTCCAAAGTTCACGTAAAGAACAGGATGCAGACTCGCAAAGACAATGTTGAGTTTGACATACTTTCCGAATTTTGGTCAAACGGTCATCGCACCATAACTCCAGACTCTCATCTGTGACAGAAATCTGCTCAATCGAGCGTAAACAAACTGTTGCAGCAGAATGTGCAACTTGAGAAGGAAAGAAGACTATTCGGTGCACACACTGATCACAAAACACACATCATAACATTTTCCAGATCAAAGCTGATCCTATCCCCCAGCCCGACACATTCTTCTGTACAAAATCGAATTTCGCCGCCAGGGTGAACTTTCCGCCAGATATTCGGGGCTGCGCTTTTTGTGCAGAATTGGTCGGGCAGAAATCTCCCGCGTGGTTTTTGAATTTGGTTGTGTTTGGGGTTCTTGCATGTGCTTCGATGTTTGGAGAGAAAGCCCTACTGCCTTGGGACCGTCAATACAACCAATTTCTGCTTTGGTTTCTTTCATCCCACAAACTACGGTCGCAGTATGAGCCACTTCCAATGAAGAAATTAAGATTTTGAGTCTCACTCGACTGCACCTTTCTTGCACTGAGGAGGATCCAGATTTGGAACCCAACCCAACAGAACAAAAGAGGGAGGAAACCATTCTTTGGTTGGAGTTGAGAAGCAGTTGGTCCGCTTATTGAATAAACCCTGGTGTCAGTCAGACCAAAAGTTGTTGGGTGATTTGAGGAGGTTGCACCATGCATCGTTGAAGGTCGATTCGGTCGCCCAAACTTTATAAAACAGCTTTCTTATCAGTTCCAGGTGTCACTTTGTTTGGCTTTGTCGAAAGGTGATTTAATGTCCGGCAGCTTGCAAATCTTGAAGCAGGTGCAGAGCTTTATTATCCTGTCCGCGAGCGGTAGAGTTCCGACATCAGCCTCAAACACTTCAAGGTTTTCCAAAACGTCAGCAGTGAGGATGGAGAGTACGGAATTTATTCGGGTAGGCCAAAGTGGTGCGAGAGGAGCCTCAGCATGTCTCCCAATCTCAGTGCTCCCGAAGTACCGGCTCGTCGGTAGTGGCACTGACTCTTTGGCGCAGCACTTGAAGTGGTACTCGTACTTTGCGCGATGTGCAACACTTTTAAGCAGGAAGTGCTGCTCCCAAAGAGCCAGTACTTTTGGAGTGGTAATTTTGTCTGTTGCTGCTGAAGAGCCAGCACCTCTTCCGAAGAGCCAGGACTTCAGGAGCAGCACTTTTGTGTGCCACTCCCAAAGAGCCAGCACCACGACCGAATATGCCCCCGAAGAGCCAAAGTCAGGACTAAACTGAGACTGAGACTGAGAAACAGGTGGAGGTAACACATCAGTTGATCGAATTTCTCAACCAGCATCAGGCTCAGTTGTTGGTCAGTGCTTATTTGTTGGACTTCACGGACAATAAAGTTTGAATAGCTGAACTGAAGTCGGCTATTTGCAATGGGGCGAATGGTGGTTCGGGCTTTGGTACTGGCAGGACATGAATAGACGGATGATTTATTGTCGCAACTCAAACGCAAAGTGTCAAGCTTACCCAACTGAAGTGAGAAACTTGACCAGAGCCAGTCAAACTGAGGTCAATTTCCGTGACGTTCTTTGCATGTCATCAAGTGTGGTAACAAACAAAACTTGTTGTTGAAAGATCAGCGACAAGACTGTGGCCAGAAACGTGCGTCTGCAAGTTTGAGTGCAATCTGAGCAAGTTTTTGGAAGCAAGTGTGTTTTCTGGACTCTACCAGACCTTCCGGCATGAAAAAAAGTTGACGTAACTTTCAAGGCAAAGGTTCACAACTGCCAGCTTTTTCGGCACCAGAGGTCTTCCACAGCTGCAACGATAATTTTTGATTTCAGCTTTGGCTGACGTTGACATATCATTCAAGAGACCACACTGCGTGGGTTTGGCAGACCGCAGAAAATGCGTGTTTCTTTTCATTGCACAAAATGGCTGGACCCTTGCTGTCACACGCAGGTTTGGCTTCTGCCCTTGGTACCAAAGTGCCGATTCAGGCCAACCGATCAGGGCGACAAACTCACCAGTTGTGGTCACCTCTGAGTACAGTATCCATTCATGATCAGGGGGTGTGAAGACATCGACATCATCCCTTTTTCCACTTTATTGCAGAGACGAAGCACACCTTGGAACATCGGATGCAAAGCATGGTTCCTCAAGTACTTCTGGGAAGGTAAAGTTATCCCAATCCTCCAACATTATGAAAGGCTTGCTCGACAAAGTCCCTGTTTTTTTTTCAAATTGGCAGTGCTCAGGAACAAATCCAAGCACCCCTCCCCACAAAGAAAACATTTGACTTGTCTCATTCATCCCGTCGCGTTGAAATTTTCAACGTCAGGAGTTGAGCCTCATGGTGTTCAGTGGAACCTGTCAATGTTGTCCGGCAAAGAATAGGAGGAACGCTTTGACTTTTACTGAATTTTGCCAAGCAAACGTCACACCCAGGCGCACCGGCAGGCTCGTTCAAAGGGGCCTTGGGGGAACGATTCTCCCTTGTTTCAGAAGATAATTTGCACTGTTGGACACCAAACTTCATTCTGCGCGTGTCCCTCATCCGATTTCGGGTTTGTTTGTTGTTGTTTGTTCGTTCGAGCAAACGAAAGAATTTGCGATTGGGGTTCAAACGCCCCCTCACCAGATCCAGAGTCCAAACCGATGTCCTTCTAAAAATGGCCGCCTTCTGATTCGCTTGATGTTCATCAGGTTTGCGAAAGGACAGCAAATTTGATTTGACCTGCAGGTCAGACTCTGGAGAAAACGTACGAAGACAAGGTGCGCAACCTGCCCAAGGACGCCTCCTGGAAGGACAAGCTGCTCATCACTTATCGCCGTCCTCTCGCTGTCTTTATTCCCGCTGCATTCTGCCACTTCTGTTGGTGGAGCGTCTTCATCAAGCACAACCTGTTCCACCTGTTCAAGGAGAAGTACTTCATGACCATCACCATGATCTTTGGATCCCTCGTCGCTGGTAGGTGTTGAGACCTTGGTGCAAATGGGGCTGCCCTTTTGTGATTTCCGGTTTCTTTTGTCGGGAACAGACATGGCCCTGAGTCAACTTCCAAAAACACAAAAACAGAGAACTCAGGCCTTGCAGAAAACGAAAAAAAACCCAAGAAATAAAGAAAGTACGAGGATATTTGCGCAACAAAATATTTGGTGTGAAGAAAGACTTTTTTTTAGCTTTCACATCGCTGTCACTGCTGTTTTGGATCGAAATAAGCAGTTGACACACAGTTCACTTGCTGTTTTGAAAAAAAAACTCTTTCTGACGCTGCCGGAGGACGTTTTTTGATGGAAAAAAGTGGTCTTACTGCTTTTTGTTTGGGTTTGTCAATGTACATTTCTCCAGGAAACAACCGGGTTATTTGAAACGCCCAAGGCCAGTTTGTCAAAGGCGTAATGTTTCTGAAATGGCCTCGTAAAACATCCGTTTGTGGAGAGGTGAATCGCTTTTTCGCCCTGCCAGTAAAAAAAGTGGCCCACTTCCTTTTCTGCGTCCTTGTAACGCGAGGGCAGCAATGAGCTGCCGTGTGACAAAACAATAAATTTCTGGCGATTTTTCCTCATCCCTGGCAACAACTGATGGGTTTCGCTGGCAGTCACTCCAAAAAGCAACTTGCGGGTGCACAACAAGATTTAGATCTACACGGTGACATCGCAAGCGCTGAAAACGGAAGGGGGCACGATGACACAAAGGTGCATTTTCTGTATGTGATGCGGGAAAAAATATCCACAAATGCCTTTGCTATCTCCTCTGGACTTCGCCCTTTGTTTCAGGATGCACAGCGGAAGGCGGCGGCGCGGTGGCGTTTCCTGTCATGACGCTTGCCTTCGGTATCGCTCCCAGTGTGGCGAGAGACTTCTCACTCATGGTGCAGTCCTCTGGGATGGGCGCCGCAACGTTCACTATTCTGTTCATGAAAGTAAGTCAACCCGAGTGAAATCCAAAAAATAACTCCATGGAGTTTGCGGTGATTTGACCGCCCAACTTCACACCACATTTGGTCAAATATCTCAAAAACTACTGGACCGATTTCAACCATTTTTGGACACAAGAT
>JAAUXT010112964.1_pt1:0-12500 | contig 14331 bp, 8 predicted proteins | sample 7278171 | NCBI WGS metagenome assembly JAAUXT01 (sample SAMN14350112, study PRJNA611818) | marine sediment metagenome | isolation source: surface marine sediment (1.8m) | place: French Polynesia: Moorea | collected 2018-08 | reverse complement strand
TGAACAACAAACAGCAAAGTAATCTGTATCCATTCTCTTTAGGTTTGACAAATACTTGTACAAATCACTTTCAATCTGTGTGATAGGATTATCCCTAATTGATAAGCAAGCCAACATACCCAAGCCTACAAAATGTTTTCTTCTCAGCTTTGAAATAGAATTGTTTGACAGATCCAGCTGAATCACAGCATTTTGTTTGCTGAAGCTTTCTGTTTCAATTTGAGAAATGCCAAGAGAATATAAAATCATCATGGTGAGGTTTGAAAACCCAACAAAACAATTTCTTGTAATTTTTGAGAGACTGCTCATTGAAAAGTTCACAAGTAAAAGTGAAGGAAATGCGCTTGATCCCAAGCAGAACAGTGTCATGTTGTTTGTCATGAGAGTGATATGAGATGCTTTTGAAAATAATTTTATTGTTGAATGCTCAATGACTGGATACTTCAAGTAGATGAATAAACACTTGGAAGTGTACCTTTGGTTAGCTTGGAAATAATGTCTGCTGATATTTTCACAAAAGATTGCAAGATTAAAGCAATGACAATTCTTGGGGCAATGCAGTGATTGAATCTCACAAAGAAGTTCCTCATCACCAAATGGACAGTCAGCTTTATCATTACAAATATCTGCAATGTGAATGCACAAAGTACTCTCCCAGCATTTGAAAAATGAAGAGCAGTCTCTTTTTGTGCAGTTGACCTCATCGTCCCCCAATGGACATTGCCACTGTCCATCGCATTGTTGTGAGTAAGGAACACAGTGTGAATCAGGACATTTAAACAAGGCATTGCACTGAAAATTTGTGCAGTTAGAAAGATGAAAACCATTTCTGCAAATAGTGGAGTCGCCCTTGTCATCCACTTCATGCACACAGAGCTTAGACAAGTGAAAGCAGTGAGCAAATCCTTCATAGCATTGCAACCAAGTTGGGTCTTTGCACAGATTTGTTGCAAGCATGTATTTTTTCACAGAAAGCATGTATCCTACTTCATCCATTTGGTCCAGACAGTCAGGATAACCATCATTTACTTGACAGGCATAAATCTGTTGTCCATCAGAACAAGTAAAAAATGTAGGAGAAATTTTGGTTCTGTTCCTGTCAGGCCAATACAACTGTTTGTTTTCACAATTGTGAAAATTACACTGGATGACACACAAAGATCTGTATTTGTTTTTTGTGTTGAAGCAGTTGCAATTTTGTTCATCTTCTCTTTGACCGCAATGTGGTTTCCCATCACAAAGTAATGTGTGTGAGATAATTTCTTTGTTCTTACAAATAAATGTGTGCATCTGGGACGAAACACCTGTTGAGAAGATCTTTAGTTTATTGTGACAAAATGCTGTCCCATGAGCAGCACAACAAGAGACACTTTTATAATTCCATAAGCTGTCTACAAACTTGTGATGCATCCTGTAAACTAATGTAGCTTCACATTTGCTTCTCTTGAACTTGAAAAACAGAAATGGCTTGCTTTGAGATGCAAATGAGTCAAGAGATGTCAGCAAAGGCTTGAACTTATGCAAACCAACTTCTGTCAGGTGCAGCATAAAATTGAGTTTGCACCTGTGATTTGGTTCTGAGAAGTATTGGCATGAAGTGTACTTTTTGATATATGTGAATGATATACATTGATTTGCAAACAATACTTCTTCTGCAGAGCAAAATGGCATCATCTGGTCAGATGATCCAGGTACAGATCTTTGAGAATTGTTTGGTTGGCAAAATATTTCTCTCATCAGTGGTTCTGAGCAGTTGATGGAAATCCATTCAGGGTAAGCCAGTCTCTCAACCATCAACACCACACAATCATACTCTGCCTGCTTCAGTGGTTGAATGTTGTGTTCAGCAAGGCTTTTGATCTTCTGAATTTCATTGGCTGTGTCATCAAGTCCAACACAAAATTTGTTGTTGAGAATGTCTTTGCATGCTTTGTCATCTGTTTCAACTGGAAAACAATATTCATCACTGGAATAATGGTGAGAAGAAAGCATTCCACCACTGAAGTCCAGATTGCGCCATCTGTGATGAAATGAAAGCTCTCCTGTCACTTGCTTGTACTGTGATGTGTCCCTCTGCAATATAGAGAACAAACAATGCCATTATGTGTTGTTTCGTATTTCACAGCCAATGCTGACCCGATATGTAGGCGTGAATATGTATTCATTATCATTCTGTGATGAATATTTTTGTTTGTTCTCACACAGAGAATTTTAGCCACAGTCTTGGCATAAACACGTGTATTATTTACCTAGTTTCTCAAACAAGCTTTTGATGAATGATTCAAATTATGTGTCCCTACCTTTCTGAAGACACCAACAAAAACAATATGTATTGGTACATTGGCTGATGTAAAGCTCTTTTTGATAATAATCAGCAATCTCTGATGATCATCAGGTTCTGTAAAAGTGGGCAAGTGGTAGCCCTTTTTTCTGCAAATCTTTTGTGCCTGAAGCCAGCTGACGACAGGTATCTGCCAATCATAGATGAATAAATACACTTCCTTTCTTGAGATAGAATAAGATGTGACAAAATATCCCTTGTCTTCAACTATTAGTGGGAGAAGACCAGCAGAGAGAGTCAGTTGTCTCTTGTTAATCTTCACTGAACAATTTGTCATGGTAAAATATGTTCTTGTTTCCTTTTTCATTGTCTCTTGAAACATATCAAAGGGGTTGATGGTGAATAATTTTCTTGATTCAGACAGTGACCCGGCTCCTGAAACCTTCACTTGCTGGGTAAATTTGAAACTTCGAACCCAATGGACAACTCTTTCAAAGAATTCCTCAAGTTCGTGGATGTAGATGTGATGACAAATTGAGACTTCAAAAGTTGGAATGCATTTTCCCTCAGGAAATTCAAACACAAGTTCTTCTGCCCCTGCAATATAGGTACTAAATTTAGTTGCTTCAAACAGTATGGCTTTGTTGTCCTGGAAATATGTGCCCAAAACATCCATATAGTCACTACGGCTGAATTGGTGTGCTTGTTCAAAATTTACCCAGGAGGCATCAGCATACAGAATAATTCCATGTCCATAATTATTCAAGTGAAAGAGTTCAAAAGCTTTAGGTGAATGAGTATTTATTGTGTAACGGTGGGAAAGGGCAAAAACAGATGAAGGCCAGACACATTTCAATTTCGCAAAGTAAGAAGGGAAAATACAATCTCCAAAGTTCAACTTCCAAGTCCAGTTTATTGTGTGTGGACAAATAACACCTTGGTACAGTACTGTGTAATAGTGGTATCTCTCAGGTTTATCTGTTGTCAGTGAATAAGGTGCAGACGAAAAAATGCTGGCTGTGATGCTCTTGTCTGTTTTGAGTTTGAAAAATGCCTGGCTGGTTTGTATGTTTATACAGTGACCCACACTGATAGAATATTCAAAGTAAGCTTTTGCAAGTACTGACTTGTGAATTGAATGTTGATCAGAAAGTTTCATTGAATACTTGTTCAACTCAAAACCGCTGTTTAGCATGGCATGGCAAGCACTTGTGTTGAGGTCATATTCAAACCAGGATCTGAACTTTTTCACACAAAACATTGAAATATGAAGAGGATTCAGCAAGACACCAATGCACCAGTTTCTTCTCACAGAGAACACCATTGAACTCTCTCCTATGTTTTTGTACCAATATTTGACAACAAGAACTGATGATCCAGGAGAAGTGATGTTGTACTGTATTGTGGAATTGTGACAAATTCTCATCAATTCTTCAAAATTCCTGACAAATATTACTATTGCTCCATAACTGCAAAATGAATCTGTGAAGCCTGTGTGACTAAATTGTGAAACTTCCAGATTCACATGAAAGGAATCACCTGCATTGAATTCAACAGCACAAAGTTTGAAGTTTGTTCCATTACACAAAGGCAATGCTTCTTTGTCAGTGACATTTATTTTCTCTTTACTTTCCAGGAGAACTGTGTTGATGCTTGGTGTCCCTTCCACCTTCCTAAAGTTTATCACTGGCTTGACACACTCATTCATGTATGTTTTTGGAACAGCAGAAACAATCAACTGAAATCCAGATGAGAGCACAGATTTTCTGTTGGATTTTATCTCGTCACATGACTCATCAGGACCGTCATGTATAGATATGTTCATCATTTTAATATCAGAAGGGTGTTGTGATTCAATTGACACTTGTATTTTGTGCAGAATCTGTGTGTGTATCAAGAAAGTGGATTGGCAAAATGGCTTGGATTTTTGCAGAATGTTCAGTGTAGACAGGAGAAATGCAGGTTTGTTGTGTAGTTGTTTTGGTGCATGGAAATTAGTGTGGTACAACACCAAAGCATCCATCACTTGAAAAGCCATCACAGAATTATTCTTTCCAACAAGTGCAGTTTGGGTGAAGAACAGGAAAATTTGCCTTGTGTTCTGAATCATAGTGAATGGTGGTCTTCTTGCTGCCAGCAAAACATAATTTTTTTCTTGTTCAAAATGATGCTGGATTTTTCCCTTGTTGCGGTAATATTTATGTTTTAGTTTCAAAATATACATCTTTTCCCACATGTTGTACTGGATAAAAGTTATGTTGATGTTAAATTTCTTGAAAACATCAAATCCAAGAAACCAGTGAGCATGACACAAACTGATAGTTCCCATTGCCTTTGTGATATATTGTGGGTGCAGATATTTTGACCAAGTCTGATTCCTGGAATAAAGTACATTGGATCAAACCACAAGGGAAAAGACAAAAGACCAATTGTTGGACACACAGATCTCTTTTACTTCACAGCAATTCAGCAGGGGGTTTCAGTACTGATTTGACAGCCACTGTCTGTACACAGCGTGCTGAATGCATCCCCTCTGAACAAACACAGAGTTTACACTAGTTTCAATATTTTTGTATTTTCAATGTGTGATGAAACAGATGAAGTTTCTAACTCTGGACTTTTTTGCAAATCTGAAAGTGGAGACTTCAAAAAATGCAAGTGGCATCAACAAGCTGTGTCTTGTGTGTATGTGTGTGTGTGTTCAGCCAGAAATGCAGAATAAACACTCATCAACACTCATCAATTGGTGCATTTGAAACACTGGCCGGACTCCCCCTTTCCTGTGGTGCTCACTTCAGCCTGCCCAATCTTGGAGATGTAAGTTGCACTGAACCTGTCGCACAAAATCTGGAATTTCAGGCATTTTTGCATCTGATAGGCCTTCCCTGACATTTGTCTTTGTGGCGTGCTGGCACTTGTGACAAACCAGTTCTGAAGCAGTCCAATTGTAAATGTCAGTGACACCAAGTTGTTTTACTTGACACCTGAACCTTTTTGTCATTAGATTGTTGTTGCAACACATATTTGGAGAAAAACTAGTGAAAACCATCGTCGCAACCAGTACCTGATTGCCAAATGGCCAGGGCAAATATTGCCATCATGTCCAGCACACTTTTCCTTGAACTATAAGTGCATCATTGCTCACCTCTTTGGGTATGAGTTAATTTCCTGGGCTGTTCTTTCCTTGAACAAAAAGAATATAAACTTTAAGTACAACTGCAGGTTAGGTGTTTTGGAAACAGGGCCTGCTGTACAGGTTGTCGCCCATCAAATGGCCATTCCAACGTTTTGCAGGGTTGTATCCAAGAACTGATTGATTGGGGTGGCTCACGACTATTTGTTATTCTAATTTGCACGTGAACAGGCGAGTTATAAATGCATGAGATTGTAACACAGAATTTATGACAAAACACATTCAGCAAAACAAACAACCAAGACGTGAAGGGTCCACCACTGCGCTGCTTCCTCCCTTCCTCACGGCACATCATGGATCCACCAGGTGATTGCTTTTTCATCTCAGATTTTGATTGTCATCCAACATAATTATCTCCCACATGAAAAATGAACACCTCAGGTGAAATTTATCTTTTCGTTCCTTCCCATCTTGTAAAAAAAAATTTGTTTTTATTTTTCAGTGAGGTTCACAAAAATGAGTAGAAACATGTTGCCGTGGCAACACACAACTTGTGGAGCTTGATCAGGGGGCCAACAGCCACTAATATTGCACAACAGAACTTTTCAGATTGTTCTTGTTCTCTGGCCTTGGCTGTTGTGGTTGGGGCCCCGTTTGCCAGACTCCGGGTCCCCTCCTGCTCCCTGAATAGATCTACACACCAGTGGGATCAAACAGATGTGGGTTTCTGACCCCTGCATGACGTCGTCTCTATGTCTCATCAGGCTGGAGATTGACTGAGACTGAGACTGGGTGCTGGTGGATGTGTTGCTGGTTCTGGTCAGAGTGACAGACAGATTAATCTTATGAATTTATCGTTGGTTTCTTCATGTCCCTCAAACTGGAAATTCAGGTGAGTGAGGTCTCAGGTCTCAGATGAGATGGCACACGCGTACACATGTACATCGTTCACATATCACTCACACACAGTCTCACAAACACACACACACATACAGGCAAGAAGCATTGCATTGTGCTTCCCGCAAAGTTACTTGTTGGATTCTGTGCTTGTAACAAGTATTGCATACACACCTTACTCTCACAAAGACACTGCATGATTCTCTCTCACACACCTCAGTTATTAACTCACATAGATCTACATCCTGAGTTTCAGGGTACCACACATACACCTCACACACACCACTCACACATGTGTCATGAATTTCAGATTCTTCAGTGTGTGTCTGTGAGAATCTCCTCCTGATGACAAACAACAATGTCACTGGTGAATGATTGACCCCATCAGAATTTGAATTGGGACCAGGTTACCAAAGCCATAGTAAAGGGCCTGACAGAGCCTGAGGTGGCCATTCTTCCAACCCTACACTGATATTGTGAAGATCTCAGTCTGGGCCCACAATGGAGTGGGGCACCAAGAAGGAAGACCCTGTGGGGAGGAGGGCGACAAACATTTTTTCCCAGTGGATGTTTTGAATATTTATTGACTGGAGCCTTAAAACACAGAGAGGACACTTGGTGTGTTGTTCAAGGCAATTGTTTGTGTACTGGGAAGTAAGCCTCAGCAATTTTGCTGGCTGTTTTGTTGTTGCGAGAAATTTAGTGTTTTGTGTGAAACAACAAAGTGCATCAGGTGTTTAGAGCGACGTTCACAAACACTGTTGCGCTGTATTGGATGTGAAGATGGCTCCGTACACCTGATGGACAATGTGTGGATGCAATGCCCCCACAGCTCAAGCTTCAGCACAGGCATCTGAGATGCTCGACCACTTTGAAACCTCTTCCCCCCAATGACTGGAGCAGCTGACTGTTTTGAATGTCCATTGACCCTGATTACTGCACAGGTTTCTGGCAGAGGGGTGCCGACTCAACCTCTCCTGTACAAGAGCCCCCCACCCAACCCTTCAGTACAACAGCAGCCAATGGGATGTGCATCCCTGCATCTGTCGGTGAATCCCATGTGTCAGTGATTACTGATCCCAATGAAGGGAAAATGTACCTGAATGGGAACTGGGAAAGTCTCGAGAGGTTCTTCCAGTTTATTGTGTGCGTGTGTGTGTGGGGGGGGGGTTGTGCGTGCACATCATATGCACAGTGATCCTGAACCAATCTGCCCCTGTGTATTGTATTTTGGACAGCACATTTACCTTTGGCTCACACACACCAAGGCTCACAATGATACATCCCACAGTGCAGCAGCATGCTTGAGTGTGTACTGAAGGCTCGTATTTTACGGGTGTGACTGCCCACTGGGGATGTTGTGTGAATTTTTGGCTGGGTTGCTGGAGATTGGGTGACATCAGCAGTTTCAGCAAACTCAGAAAGTCCCACACAAAAACCAAGCACCCTAATTCTGAAGTATTGTCTTTGCTCTATTGTAATGAATCTGGGTTGGGCTGGGAAGAACCACTATTGTCTCCAGTGGATCCAGGATTGGGCAGGAGGCCCCACCCTTGCTGTCACATGATGTCAGATGCAGAGTGACTTCACACAGCCAGCTGCTCACTGGTTCACAATGTAGGCAGGCGTGGAGTGATTTTATTCTGCTGGGTTGGACAGCCCAACTTGAACACAAGCAGACCTGCTGCACTAAATATCAGGCAATCATTCGGCTTGGGTGAGGAGGGACTGGGCCACCTAACATTCATTGGAGTGGGTTGGAACACAGCAGTCCGGCTCTCTAAATGCAGCTGCTGAACCAGCGCTGTCCACACACCTGCATTTTATCAATCAATACTTCTTTTGTTCCAACACATTTTGGCATTTTGTTTTGAGCCGTTGGAAGCCTCACCCAAACAGGATGGGAGATTAATTCATAACGCTGCAAAATGGATGGACCAAAAACACATGCAGGACCTCAGCCCAAATGTCCATTCAGTCTCTCCATTGGGTGGGACAGATGGGACGCCGCGGGACAGGACATCCTTGTTCAGATGGCATATTCCAGAAAAAGAATTTTCAGGGAGCCACAAAGCACATTTCCCTATGGGGGCATCGTACAACAAGCCAATATTTGTCACTGCATAGTTCCAGTTCAAGCACCCTTTTCCAAAAATGACACATTTGGCCAAGCCCGGATTTACAGACACACGTGATCCATCCCTCCTCTCAGCCCATCAGGTGTCATTGTGTCTAATGTGATGTTCCTCACATGCATCACAGAGCCAGTTATCACATTGCAGCATGTGTTTTCTCTCTTCTTTGAGGAACAAGTATTCAAGTAGAATTTCATGTCTCAGAATTTTCTGAGGAGCAACAACAGTTTTGCAGCAAACACAAAATAAATGCACCTGTGTTCTGTGTTCATCACTTGCAAAAATTTCAAGCATTTGCTTTGAACCAAATAAGTTTTACATCACAAAAAGAAAACTGTTGAATTGAACTGAATTTCTACTGTGGGCAGCATTTCACCATTTCCTTTTCAGGGATATAAGGAAGCTGGAAACTACAACATGATGAAATGCACTGCAAATCACAGAGACATCTGTGTGCCAACCAGACTTGTGTGTGATGGATATGTCCATTGTCACCAGGAGGAAGAAGCAGTTTGTTTGAGAGATGTCACAATTTCAACAAAGTGCAAGCAGGATGAATTTTTTTGTTACCTGAACTTCACCTGTATTTCAAAACACCAAATTGTGTGATCAGCAAGATGATTGCAGGGGAGCTGAAGATGAGTTGTTTTGTTCTGGTATGTGGTTTGTAGTTCCTGTAATTCACATAAATTTGACTGACACCTGTTCCCAGAAAATCCGTGCTTTTCACCCGTGCGACCATCACCAGTTCAAGCAAATTTGGGTTGGTTAGAACAATTGCACAAACATTCATTGGATGTCAACAAAAATGACATTTTCAATGCTGTTTTGATCACCCTCATTTTCATGGGTATCACAACATTTCCTTGTTTCTTCCAGTCATGGGTAATTTTTCAGCACCTCTTCTGGACCACAGTCCGGAGGCCATTTTCCAACCTCTCCAGAACTTTATTTATCTTCTCAGACCATCCCAAGCCAGTTCCATACTGACCTGACATGCAGGCTGAATGGAGGCTCAATGGAGAACTCTCATCAGAGATGGATGCCAGGGATCCTCCTGTGTCAGAAGTTTCCACCTCTTTCCTCACAGCACTGTATTTTGCAGTCTGATTGTGTCTTGCACTGCTGAATATAGGCCTCGTCGGAACATTCCACTGAGCATGGCCAGTGTTCACCATATGTTGCAAGAAACAACCGTCAGTCCCCTTTGACTGTGTCAACTGCACCTTATTTTATTTGTTGCAGGAGGTGATTATCAGAACTCCACAAGACCAAACCATGTATTGGTCTCAACCTTGGATGGGCAGGATGAAGAAGAGTGCCTGATTCTACCTCACAGGAAATGCAAAACAACCCTATTTGCCCTGAACACCATTATTGAGAGAGGAATGACCTGGATCAACACCGTCTACATAGATGAGGACAATGGACTCACAGGGCCACCAACACGAGCAGACATATATCTGAACACAGAACCAGCCATGAACACAAGTATCACTCTGGCCTGTTCTGAATCATGCATAATATATCACCTCATTCTTTACATCCGCTTGCCATCTTACCACAATACTCTCACCGTTCTGTGGGAAAATGTCACCTTTGATGTTTTGACTACTTTTTTTATACAAAATGTTCATATGAAGTTTACAGGTGTTGAGATGCAAGGAACTGACATCATATCTCTGCCCACATCTGGAGATCTGCCTCTTCACTTTTCAAGGACCAAGCTTACTGAAGTTGACATTTCTGTTGTTGTGCCATTTGTTTCCTGCTTTGTTTCTGAAACAGTTCTCACTGACCCCAAAACACACTTCAATGGGAATTTTTTGTGGTTTGATTCAAGAGACACAGTTTACAGAAACAGTGGATTTGATATCAATGCAGATATATCTCATTTTCATTTCCAGAACACTCAGTTCATTCAATTAGATTTGAAAGTGTCCACAAACACCTTCTCCGCTGTTTTCCAAAACATTTCATTGGTTCAGTCCAGCTTAAAAATTACAGCAATGAGAATGAGTGTGGCCATGACAAATTCAATTGTCACTCATGGGGGATTGGTCTTTGTCAAAAGTGTCTCGAATCTGTCCAGTTCTTGGGTTCAGATCAGCATAATGAATTGCACCTTCCAGAACAACAGAAAGATGCAGGGATCAGGAGGGGCAGTGGAGGTTATTTATCTTGCTCCAGTAATCAGTGAGGCATCCAATAGTTTCATGGAAATTGTTCACTCAAATTTCATCAACAACAGTGCACAGGGTGAAGATGTCTTTGAATTTTTCTTGGGTGGGGCAATAAGTGTTCAGAGCCAGTTTGATTTGGAGGACAACCACTGTCATGTGCTTCATGTCCAAATAGAAAATTGCAGCTTTGTTGACAATCAGGCCAGAGATGGAGGTGGCTCCATGTCTGTGTCAGGCAAGTGTATTGACACACAAATTTCTGGTTGCTTATTTGGCATTACAAATCCAGTGTATGATTCTGATGGAGGTATCTTCATCTCATCCACATGGGATATTTCCATAGAGAAATCAACATTCACAACAAAAGCAACACAAGTGTCATCTGCACTGATACAACTTGAAACAGGATCACCAAGAGCAGAAATATGGCATTTGCACATGATTGTACGATGTTCTCCCTGGTCCAAGGTACAAGAAGTGGCAGCTTTTGATGCACTGCAGTTTACAAAACAGCTTTTTCTGAGAAAAATCAGTCTGTCCTGCACTTGGTGTGCACCAACTTTCTATCTTCCATCAAATGGAAACTTTACAGTTTACTCCTGGGGAAATCAAAATGTGTCAGTTCATGATTCAAGTGGAATATCAAACAGGGACTTGCAATGCATGAAGTGCCCAGCTGGTGGGGAGTGTCCAGGTGATGGTATCTCTTCCAAATCAAACTTTTTTGGAATTTGACAGACGAGGACTTTGTCTTTTATCAATGCCCAGCAGAGTGTTGTTGTCAGAAATCTCCCTGTTTTGGTTACAACCAGTGCTCAGGGAACAGAGCTGGTACATTGTGTGGCACCTGTCAGGGAGGTTACTCTCTCTCCATGCTGTCAGAGAATTGTATCAAAAATGAAAAATGTGATGATCATTGGTTTTGGATCTTGGTAGTTTTGGCAGTGGTAGCATACATGCTGTGGTACACATTGAAAAATGACATATTTAAAATTCCTGCTGGTGTGATAAGGAAAATGTGCAGAAAATTTTCTCAAGATAGGAACCATGTGTACTACATTGACAAAGGATATTTTGGCATCATGATCTATTTTGTGCAGGTGACAGTCATCTTGAGGCTCACTTTTATAGAAGACACCAGAAAAATTGCTGAAATTTTCAGCCAAATTGAGTCCTATTTGACACTTGGCTTGAGTGTGGAAATATCACTGTTTTCAGAATCTGTGTGCCCCATGAAGGATCTGACAACAACTCAGCGCTTTATATTCAAATTTGTGTTTGTCTTCAGCATCTTCTGCACTTGGTTGATTGTTTTCTCTGGAACAATACTGACAAGTATTTGCATTGGTATTTTCCAGAAAACCAAAAAGATTGGAAGGAAACTCATTCTTGGATTGGTTGAAATTGTCAAGTACACCTACATTGAGTTTACATTTGTAGCCTTCAAGTCTTTGACCTGTGTTCTTATCACTGAGAATCAAGTTTGGTTATATGATAGCTCTGTCCAGTGCTACAGCTACTGGCAAATTGCAATGATCTTTTTCATTGTTCTGTATTGTCTTCCCTACCCAGTCATGCTCTATCTTGGGATGAAGATGCTACAGAAAAAGCAAACATCAAGAAAACTCTTTTATGTTGGGGTTTGTTTCCCTTTGTTGTCTTCAGTGTATTGGTCTGTTTCAGTGTGCAGACAAGAAAACAAAAGACACAATGAAAATATAGATCATGACCAGGACAATGTTGATGATGAAAACAGTGCTGAAGGGATCATCTACAGTGGATTCAAAGGTGGATACAGGGAATCCACAGAGGGAACCCAGTACTGGGAATGTATTATCATGACAAGAAGACTTCTTCTCAGTGCAACAGCT
>JAAUXT010002799.1_pt1 | contig 14331 bp, 14 predicted proteins | sample 7278171 | NCBI WGS metagenome assembly JAAUXT01 (sample SAMN14350112, study PRJNA611818) | marine sediment metagenome | isolation source: surface marine sediment (1.8m) | place: French Polynesia: Moorea | collected 2018-08 | reverse complement strand
CCTGGGTGCGGCAAAAGGCGACAGCCCAGGTGTGTGTGTGTGTGTGTGTGTGTGTGTGTGTGTGTGTGTGTGTGTGTGCGTGCGTGTGTGTGTGTGTGTGTGTGTGTTGTCGGTATCTCTTTCTGCAACATGATTGTTCGACCGAAAATTGCCAAACCTGTCCGTTGGCCTGGAAACACTCAAATTGGTGGTGCTAAATTGATTCCCGATCCACGTGTCGTTGGTGTTTTCTTCCCACAGAAGCGGAAACGTTTGACTCGGAGGCCCTGAAGCGAGAAGTAGAAAAGATCATCGAGAGCGAGGAGCGGCCTGGCGGAGAGGAGGGGCGGCGGCGGGTGGGCGCTGCGGCGGCTGGAGAGGGGCGGGTCCGCACCCTGAGCGAGGGGCTCGAGGAGGCCGATCCGGAGCCTGCGGAGACCGAGACGCAGCAGGCCAGCAAGTGAGTGTTGAACCAGGTGAACAGGTCAGGTGTGAAGTCAAGAAAAGGTTTTTGGACCCTGAGTACTCGCAGACAAAACCTTTGGCTTTCACCCTGGTGGTTTCTTGGTGGCTTCGGCGGGGTAAAGGGACACGAGCATTGCGTCACATCAAGACAACACGGACGTGTTTAGTGGTTGAAAATACCTTTGTTTGTTCTGGACAGGTCGGACGAGCAGCGCAACTCTATCATCCGCGAGTTGTTCGGGACGGATCTCGTCAACAGCTTCAAGTGTCGCTGCGGGAACGTGATGAGTCGCCCGACGACCAACTCGTTGTTCGACCTCGTGTACCCGGACATCACGAGCGGAGGCGCGTACTCACGTCTGTTGTGCTCAGTCCCGCTTCTCGCGTGGTAGTGCCCCATGTTTTGCTGCATCCTGATCAGACGAGTCAGCAGTGTGTTTGTTCAACTAATTTCCGCGCTTTTGTCTTGTCACAGGGTCCAAGCCGCCGGCGCCGCTGCAGTACACCTTCGCCCAAGTTGTCCAACAGAGCATGTGCCTGGAGCAGATGACGCAGGCCTGGTGCCCCGTCTGCAAAAAGTACCAGCCGCACGTGAGTAACGCGTGATCTGTGTCCCCCCCCCCCCGGGTCAACTTCTGTTTGTTAGGAAAGCAGCCAGAACAGACATGAACAATCAGTGAAAGGAAGGAGTCTTTGATTTGTTGTCCAGGCAGAGTACAAATTTCCTTGTTTGCAGGCGAGCATTTTTTCAGCACGAACGAGACAATGACAAAAGATACGTTGTTTCAGTTACAAACGAAGACACTGAAGGGGCTGCCGGACGTGCTCGTCTTCAACTGCCACCTGGAAAACACGCGCGACTACGACTTCTGGCGGATGCAGGAGGAGGTGGGTCCCCGTCGGTCGTTCCGCAGCTGATCCTCATCTTTTTGCAAATTCATCCTCATCTTGCTCTGGCAAAAGTATGCACACAATGCCTCAAGTGACCGAACATTTGTGCTTCTTCGTAGTTGGTGCGGAAGAAGGACGGCGAGGACTCCGGCACCCTTCCTGTGTCGAGCAGCATCACGTCCGGGCCCGGGGGCTACAAGATGTGCAGATACGGAAACGCCTGCAAGCGCAAGGACTGCAAGTTCAGGCACGAGTCCGACTCCGGGTGAGAAGAACTTTCTATTCGCTTTTACCTGATTCACATTCGGCTGCCGGGAGTACAGCTTTTGGGTTGCGTCTCGCTGTTCTCTTGCTGGTTCCCGCTCTGTTGCCTGGCTGCAACTGTCCAGGTCTGGCCCACTCTTTGTTCATCAACGCTCACCCTCTGCCACTTCGCACCCTCATTTGTAGTGTTGGGTTGCTTTCAGTGGCGACGCAGCGCTGGACGCATCGCGCCTCACGGAGGAAGTGTCTGAGGTCAACTGGGTCCCGTTCGGCCTGAGGCTGCGCCTCACGGAAGACAAGAAGCTCGAGGTGTGGAACATCGATGACGAGGTGCGTACCACATGCTCTCAACAACTCGTCTATCACGGAACTGGAAGCAAATCCGAGAGCTCCTGCGCTGCGGCTTTGGATTCACGAGTCTTACGAAAGGGGACAATTGTGGCGCTTTCCCGGGATTTAACTCACGCAGACCAACTGAACACTGCAGAGATCAAGGCACGCAGCGTCAGTGTGAACAAAATTAGCTGAAATTGCGTTCACGTACAGGATGGGGACAAGCCTGACGCGGACATCCTGCAGTTCGACCTGTTCGGGACGGTGGCGCACATTCGGGACCCGCGGTGAGTCCTTCGGTGTTTCCAGCGTCGTACCACCTCGTGTGTGCAGGTTGTCCAAGCTGCAATCGTGTTGGCTCATCTCAAATGAAACCTTGTGCACTGTCTCATTCAAATCAATTCCAGCACCGGCGGGAACCTCGTCTCGCACATTCACGGCACCGAGGCATACCACCAGCGCAAGGAGAACGTCACGTGCCAGCAGTGGTACCTCTTCAATGACTTCTCCATCACCCCCATAGAAAAGGTGCGTGCACCAGGAAGCGTGAGGGTTCGTGTGCAGTTATGCAACTTCTTGAGCATCTGCCGTTGTAATTTTCGCTCCTTTGCTCATTATGAGGGTTGAGGGGAAGAGATTCACACCATCTGTGGAGAGCTGTGCACAACCGTTGGGGAACACACAAGTATGCAAGGTGGACGGCCCGGACTGTCATGCGCTCAGTTCCCCTTGTGTGGCAGGCAAATCGAATCCAAGCTTGACTGCGTGCAGTCCACTCGACTCGCAGAACAGACAAGAAAATGTTCCGTTTTCAGAAAGAAAGCGTGTGGTTCAACATGGACTGGAAGGTGCCGTGTTGCCTCTTCTTCTGCAGAGCTGACATCATGAGCAAGTACGACTGCCAAGGTGAGATCCAAGGGACAAAACAGTCTGGTTTTTGTGTGCATATTCTGTGGAAAGGTTGCTGCTTGAAAATGTGCACGTTACCAAGATTCTATTTGTCTGGCAGAGCCATCTGAGCGGGTCTGAGAATTTTAAGATTGAATCTACGAGACATGGTGATGTGACATGTTCACTTTGAGGTTCCTTGTCTGTTTCAGTGGAGAACAAAATCACGTCGGAGGCGTTGTTTCTCGACACGTCGCTTGTCACGCCGACGAGAAAGCTTGTCACGTTCACGCCGCTCGACACGTCGGAGCTTCCGACCGTCGGAGACGTGGTCGGGATCGACGCCGAGTTCGTCACGCTCAACCAGGTTCGTTTGGAGGCGCCGTGCGCGCGTTCTCTCTCCACGAACCTGGCGGCGACGAAGACATTGAAATTTTGCCCTCAGATCGCGTTGATTTGGTCAGGGGAGAGGATTGATCCTGTGGCGTACTTGAGGTGGTGGACGCAATGTATCTGACCACCAGTCGTTTCTCATTTCAACACTACGAACTTGTATTGTGCAGGAAGAGGCTGAGTTGCGGAGTGATGGGACCCGCTCCACCATCAAACCGTCGCAGATGTCGCTTGCGCGCGTCACGTGTGTGCGCAGCTCGGGCCCCCTGGCGGGAGAACCCTTCATCGACGACTACATATCCACGCAGGAGCAGGTGCGTCCTGACTTAGGGTTTCCTGAATGTTCTTGAAACGATATCCTTGTGTAAATGCAGCCCGACCATTGTGTGGACTGTTTGTCGCAGTTCTGGAAAACAATCTCCAAACATTTCCTGCCCAGTCCTCCCAGCACTCAGCAGTGGATGCTGCGCCCAGGCTCGGCTGAGTTACCACTCAAAACTGTTTCCGCGTCAGGTGGTGGACTACCTGACTCAGTTCTCAGGCATCAAGCCGGGTGACCTGGACGCCACCGTTTCTTCCAAACACCTGACGACGCTCAAGGCAACGTACGCCAAGCTGCGCCACCTCGTGGACGCCGGCGTCATCTTCGTCGGACACGGCCTCAAGAAAGACTTCCGCGTCATCAATCTCATCGTGAGTGTCGCGCAGTGAGATGCGGTTCTGCTTCGAAAAAGGGCCACGGAGACCTGTGTTGAAACATCAGTTGTTGCACAGGTGGCCTGTGAAGAGACTTCGTCTTGACCTGTTTTGTCCAAATCTGCTGCTCAAATCGTGGTTGAATTCATTGGTGGCTCGTCATTTCTGTGGCTTCAGGTGCCGAAGGACCAGGTGATCGACACGGTGGAGCTGTTCCACCTGCCGCGACAACGCATGATCTCACTCAAGTTCCTCGCCTGGTACTTCCTGGGTGCGTTCACACACATGCACATGCGGGTGCACACACACACACACACACACAGAGCACACACAGCACACACAGCAGACATGAATACAACATCATGAAGGCATTTCTTCGAACGCAACGTTTGAGTGTTTTCCCTGTGCCGTAACTACGGTTGAGCTGCGATCGATTGTTCAGAGACACAAACTGTTGACCATGCTTTCTGTGGATCTACTGCTCGTGACATGAACTTCTGGCTGTCACCTTTTGCAGACATGAAGATCCAGTCGGTCACTCACGACTCGATAGAAGACGCCCGAACAGCCATCAAACTCTACCACAAGTACCAGGAGCTGACCGCAGTCGGTGAGTAAAGGGGTTTCTCGGTTGGGGCGGCCACGTTTCTGACTCGAAACTTGAAGCAGACAGAAAGAATTTTGCAATGCGGCACTCACTGTGTGTGGCACTTGACCACTTCAGCCTGTTCTTCAGGTTCAGTCTGCCAAATTACTCACCAGCTGCCCAAAATAACACTTTCCAACACGCTGTACACAATCACCACAACTGTGAATTGGTTTGTCACGTGCGCCTGTTGTCTGTAGGGATGGATCACGTGAACGAGAAGCTGGACGAGATGTACGACAAAGGGCGCAGCCTCAAGTGGACGATTCCGGGTGACGAGAAACCAGACACGTCAATAGAGTTCCTCATGCAGCAGCAGGCAGCTGCCTTCCAGGAGTAGTCCGCCCGTGTGTGCTTATCCACAGTCAAACGGCAGCTTGAAACAGCAGCTTGTTCTTGAGGAACGGACAAAAGACCCGTCGGTACCCATCCAAACGTTTGCTCGATTCAAGAGTGCGAACCTGTCCACAGCCAAAAGTCCAACCAAGCCAAGTTATGCTTGCAAGAACGACAGCTGGTACGTACCGACTTAGTTGCAGCTGAACGAGCTTCATTGAAGTGGAGAACACACCCAACACAGGGTGCTGCCGTCGATGTCGTCGGCGTCGGAAGACACCAAGAAGGACCATTGGAACTGCTGTTCCTCGTATGATTCTAACCTGTTCCCGTTGCTCGCTGCATGTACTTCCAATGCAAGTGGAGCACAACGCATCCTTGTGTGCGCCTCCAAACACAGACGACAAACCTCGAAATGGAACTTTCAACAAGAGCATGGCCGGTTTTATGTCACCTGTGCTGCATTCTGTCCACATTGGCCGACACTCATGATAGTGTCGCGGCCACTTCTGCGGTGGAATCCGAGAAACGCTGGAACTTGTGGGTGTTGATGATCCACAAGGGCGGTGGAAACTGACGAACAGTCTTGGTGGTGTGGGTATCCGTGGCCGTTCCGTGTATCTCTGTGTTCTCATGCCGTGTTCTTGTCACACTCAGGCAGCATGTTATTCTTGAGTGCCAGAAAACTGTGTCGGTGGGTGTTTGAACGCGTGGCAGCGTTTTTCATGGAAACATTTGACCTTCAAAACACCAAGTGTGCGCATTGTCCTGGAGTGTCACTTTGAAAGTGAGTTTGACAGATTGAGCGGCTGCTTCCAGTTGGGATTTGGGAGACGAATTCAGGGAATGCCCAGTTCGTGCGTGGGCGCTTGAGGTTGACAGATGTAGAGTTGCGTTCGGTGTGTTTGCTGTTTCACATCCACTTTGATGCAGGTCATCTGAAAGCAAGTCACCTTGAACCTTCGCTGTGCTCGACGATCCGATCCTGCACAGCTTGTGGAATCTTGGTTTGCATGAAGTTCGCTACTGCCATTGCAATTGAACCAATAACTTGTTGTTTTACCATAGAAAATCGGCCACCATGTCACAGTAATTTGCAGGGAGTCGGCAAAAAATCTCACGAGGTGATTTTACCATTTCTTGGTCACTGTTACCAAAACAGGAGGGGCAAACAGCAACTGTAAATGGTTAAATGGTTTTTGGAGAACACAAAAATTAACACAAAATTTTTCACAACCAGTTGGAGTACACAAATATTTTTGCAATGAGGGCAAAACATTTTGGAGTGTGGAAAAGGGTTGCAGCAGGCCTCCTTTTTGGAGTGGAGTGAATTTTTGATTGCGACTCTTCAGTGTGAAAAATATTTCACCCGAAGTTGCACAAGTTTCACCCAAAGCAAGAACGAAATTTTTCCAAAGCAAAAAAGTTTCTCCAAAAACAAAATCATTTCACCCGAAGCAAAAAGGTTTCACCCAAAAGAAAAATTTTCACCTTGAAGACAAAAACTTTCACTTGGAAGAAAGAAGTTTTGAATTTTTTGCCAGAAGTTTTGAAAGTTTCGCCCGAAATTATGAAAGAACTTTCACTCAAAGATTTTAGAAGCTGCACCCCAACTTTTGAAACAGATAAAACTTCTTGCAATTTCACCTCAAATTTGTTTTCCAAGTTCAGGCAAAATGAAATCTTTGGTGAAACTTCGCATGTTTGTGACAAGTTGCTCTCATCAACTTGAAATATGAACCAGCGACTGTTTCAGGTTTTGTTTGGTGGAGCCTTGGTGGAGGTACTTTCACTGAGATCACTTGGGCTGCAGCCTCTTGGGCTGTAGCCTCGTGGGCTGAAGAGTTCACCTCCACCTTGGGTCCACAAACAAAGCCCTCGATGGCGTCCTTTTTTCCTGAAACAAACCAAATTTGTCAGAGTTGTTGTCATGTTGATTCACTGTCTTCTAAAAAAAAAAAGCGTTCATTTTGGATGCAACGTGCAAACGTTTCAGGGCGTCCGCAGAGTTCTCGATCCTCGCTCTACGTACCAGGCGAATCTAGATCTACTGACTGGACGCTGCGAACGTGAAACAACGGAAATGTCCGGGTTGTGAACCAAAAACGAATTCATCCCCAATTTTCAATTCGTGCAGCCCCTCCCCTGCATGGAATGAGGAAAAACTCAGAAACGGGCAAAAATAATTTCCGGTGAAAGTGGATGGTGTGTGTGCTCTTGGAACGGTTCACGTGTGTGCTCTTGGAACGGTTCACGGTTCAGTGTTCTGGCTGACCCGTCATTTTGTCACCGCATTCGACATTTGTAATCTTCTCAGACATCATCTTCACCGTGAACAACCGATTTGTGATCGAACAGAGAATGAAAAATCTATTTATGAAACAAAATCGCGTGTATTTGTACAATGGGTTTTACAAACTGTATATGAGACGTGTAAATTATTCTGGGAATAAACACCGAAATGACACGCTGTGATTTGTGTCGGACAGACCGACGTGCATCAGTGGGAAAATATGGTGCGAAATTCTGAATTATGCGTGGCCACATTAAATTTGCATGTCATTAGTGAGTCGGCTGTGTGCCTCACACAAAGACGGTGTCTGCGGTGCACAACCGGGAAAAGGTATGTTTGCCCGACCAACGTCCCCATGACTGGTGCCAAGTGTGCGAAGTGCGCGTGAATCCGATGACACCAGTTGCACGGTCTGCGAGCATCCTGGCGTGGAGCCCGGACTGTTATCTGGATGCCTGTGCCTTTGTTTTTTCACCCACATTTGGACCATTGATGGCAACAGACACTTGATTCGATCTCGGTGTCACAATTTTAGGGTCATTAAAAGGCAAAACATTTGGATATTTAATTTCGGTGTGTCGTTCCATGTGCTTTTGTCTCGTGTTTTGCAGTGCGCACCAAAGCAACGCAAAAATGAATGAAAGAATAAAGAATGGGTAAAAAAAACACCACGCGGTGCGTGCGTGAAACATTGCGATGTCGCACATTTTGCGATGTCGTTATCTGCATCTCAGTTTGCCTTTTCCTGGAGCTGACTTGCCAAGAGAAACTAGCTGTCACTTGCGTTCCGTTCTGTAACATTTGAACGCTATTTCAGCGAAGTCCACTGGGTGTTGTGCACTGCCCAAAGGCAAGTCGGTTCATCGGCAAGGAAAGAGTAGCACTCAGTTAGCGTCCGTTCGCGTCTTGCTCTCAGCCCAGAGTCGTTCTGTTCACTGTCGCCTGTCAATACCCTGGGTACTTGCACGTACTGTCTTGCAATTGAACGTGAGCACTGCAATCAGGGCTGAAATGTGGAGGCCCTGTCGACTCTGGGCTGCGTTCTTCGGCGCTGTTGTTGAAATAGACGTTCTTCTGCTGCGATGTGGTGCCGTGAGGCGGCTCTCCGGGCTGGTGCAGGATGTTGCCCATGAACTCGATGTAGTCAATGGCGAGACGGAGCGTCTGGATGCGCGACAGCTTCTTCTCGTACGGGAAGATCGGGATCGTCTGCTTGAGCTCCTCGAACGCCGAGTTGAGGCTCGTCATACGCCGCCGCTCGCGCATGTTCGCCGCCAGCCGCTGAAAGGGCACGAGCGAACAGTTCACTTTTGTGTTCACTGGAAGCTCTTGTCTGCGCTCAGTCTGTTCTTACCTCAGAAAAAAATAGTCGTGGCATCACGTTGGCGTTGGGAGGACTTGTCACTCAGTTGTCACAATTTGAAATGTTTGCTTTCGACAACGACCCAAGGATCTCTCTCTCTCTCTCTCTCTCTCTCTCTCTCTCACACACACACACACACACACACACGCGCGCGCGCAGTTGACTGCGATCAAGAGGAAACGTTTCATTAACACAAGTAGTTGTAAGTCTCTCGGATCGGTCACCTGCTGTTTGTTGATTTTTCTCTTCCGCTTCACCGTGCCTCCGCACGCCTGTTGGTTCAGCCAGGCCATCACGCTGTCGTAATGGTCACTCGCGTCGCTGTCCGCGTGCTGACCGCCGTCCAGTTCGTGGGCGTGAGCTGCCGCCGCGTGGGCGTCTACAGAATCAGAAAGGCAACCAGATGACTGCAGGTAACGCAAACTTTCCAGCCTGTCTGTAAAAAAACTGCGTGTGCGGATGAAGGAACCCTGTTCGAGCCTTCGCAGGCACGTTCTACTCGGAGACGAAGGGCTTGTGCAGGTCTTGTGACAAAGTGTGTTGTCGGGAAATTTTGAAATGTGACGTCACTTGACTATTTGCGGCTCGCTCTTACGAGTACGTACGTCTTGAGCAGGCTGCCCGGCGCCTGGTGACGGGCGTTGACATGGTGGCGCCGGGGATGTTGCTGTACACGTGCGGCGGCGCGGCGGCGCTGTGGAGGCGCTGGTGCACCACGCCACCGGGCTCGGCGTGAGACTCGCCGGGACTCATGAGCGCGCCCCGTCCCTCCTCCGGGGAACTGCTGCACGCAGACGAGCTCACGTCTGCGGCTGCAGAGTAACGAAACGTCAGAGCCATGTCCATTATGGTGTTTTGTGGAAAATAGGCTGTTGTTTCGTTTGTGATCAGCTTGTCTCGCTCCTTTTGGGATTGTATTGTGCGCTCATTGCGGTTTTTCCTTTGGCTGGGTGCTTCCTTCTGTCTTTCCCCGAAATGAGATCGTGAAATTGACCACTTTGGTTCAATAATTCAAAGCCGCATCCTACACAATTTCTGTCCACTTGTTGACAGGCCTACTGCACAACTCACGTGCACGTTTTCTGTTTCTAGATTTACGCAGATCGACCTGTCATCCACGTGCGCCATAAATTCCTATTGTTGCTGTCAATTTCAACAGATTGACTTCTGTACTAATTCCTTTTAAACCCCGCGACACAAAACACGAAAAAATCCGCTTGAATTTCAGACCTTCAGTGAAGCAATAAATTCATGATACTGGTCAATTGTTTTTTCCGCATGATTTTATGTACTCACTTGCGTCACGCATGTGTGAATCTGACGGCGCCCAGAGCGCTGTGTTTTCGGCGCGTGTCCCAGTAATTAGACGCACGCGCAGATGTTGCGGTTCTTAAGCGACAATTATTTGCTCTCTGCTTAATTATCCCCGAAAGCGATCAACTTTTGCGATAGAGAAATGCATGCGGCGCTTGAGAGTCACTCGGAGAGTGAGCGGAGCGCCTGCCGTTGCGTGGCTTCCGCTTGAATAGAGAGTGCCCTTCGCAGCCTGGAGATTTTTTTTCGATCCGAATCATCAGATGCGACTTGCCTTTTCAACCTGAACTTCCTGTTCTACCGAAAATTGTGGTCTGGTGTCCGCTGGAACCGCCCGTCGGTTCAGTGTTCAGGACTGTGATGTTGGCACACACTTTGAATACGGACTGGCGTCACAATTTGCCGTCACAAGCAAGGTGTGTCTTTAAACGTCCAGGGACACTGTGTGCAAAAATATGGAGTTCCGAAAAATTTTGCTTTCCTGGGGGTTTTATTCCCCAAAAAATATTCTCAATTAAATGTCGCGTCCTATCTCCTTGCAAATCACTCATGGCGGGCAAATTCTAAATGACGACTTTCTGCACCGGAGGTGGTGGCATCGCCGTTCAGATTCAGCTGGAAGGTGTGCAAACTGCCACAACACCGACACGACTGGATGAATAAACAACAGTCGACCTATCAGAGATGTCATCTCCAACGCAACTGAATTCTGATGAGTTGAAATCGGCGCTGGCTCCGGGCTTTTCGGCACCGCCTTCAACCCGCATTGATCTGGTTTTGTGCGCTGGCGAGAACTTTTTGATTCGCAGAAATTTTATGTTGAAACCAAGCGACTCCGACGATGAAAGCTGCCAAGCAGCCGTAGGTGGTGTTGTGAGATTTGTGTCCAAATTCGGACTCAAGGTTCCCAGGCGAAGAAGACGTATTGACTGACGACAGACAGCATTTTCTGTTGAAAGAACTGTTGAATCTTGTTGTTCTATGTGCAGGCCACGTTCATCAAGCCGTGCATGACTTCAACGTCAAATTTGTTTCCAGGCACAGAAGAGACCATGTGAGCTGTGTGACAATGTCGAAAGAAAACGACAGTCTTTCTTTTCAACCTCACTTGATAAAATTACCTTTTCTTGAGGCGTGAGCTTCGGATGTTGCTTTCGAAAGTCCCTGATGACGCACACATGATGAGGCTGAGCATTAAATTCTGACACGTCCAGATCCCACTGATAGGCTCCGTAATGACGAATCTATTGACTCAGGCAACAAGTGAACAATCGGAGAACGCGACCCGTTGATTTCTCGCTCATGATTGATGCGCATCTGATTGGCACGCCACAGATGCGAACATTTGCAGTGACTTCGAAAAGACACGCCAGGTCAAGTTTCACCCAGTGGCGCAACGTGTCAACGTGAAAACAGTGAGGTAGGAGGATCTCTACTGTGTCATGATGCACATCGGTGTAACGCAGTAGCCCCGAGGCTTCAGGCCTCTCCATGCAGACAGACCTGGGGTGGAGGCCTGCTTCACCACACAGGTCCAGTGGGACAGTCGCAAAGACACACGGTGATGCTTCAACATCTCCCGGAAGTGTAGTGGTCTTCATGAGGAGCCTCATCTCACTCACACCTCTCCAGCACGTAGAACGCCTGTAGCACCCTCACTCCAAGGCTGGTTTTGGGGGGTGCAGAACGAAAAATGTGTTGCACTCAAGTGGTGAGATCATTGTAACAATGTTGAGATTGATTTGTGTTGTCTTCGGCGATTTCAACACAAAAACAGCGCACGTAATTCCAGTTTTGTCATCTTTCTTTTTTGCTGAACCTTTCAACCAAAACCTTCATTTTCGTCTGACGACCAAAAAGCTATTCTCTTGGTGCTGGGGTCAATTGTGTTTCTGAGAGAAAGAAAAGGTTGTGACTCACTTGACACGCCGGACATAGACCTCAAGGATTGTCCCGGTGGTTTCTGTCCTTTCCAGGTTTAGAATTGCACGCCAGGAAGTTCAGTCAGTCCTCATCACAGACGTCTGTGGTGTGTATGCGCGTGTGTGTGTGCTTCACATCACGTTTATTGTTCAGTGGATTTCATAATCCGTAGCCCTTTTACTGTACAAGATTCGTCTCTATTGATTCCACACTAAATGCTGTACAAAGCTGTAAGTTGCAGTCTCAGGATTCAAAATTTCAAATACATTCGTTTTTGTTTTGAGCAGTGTGCCTCAGTCCGCGAGTAAATTTTCAAATGAATTGAACGCGATTGGACCAATAATTTACATGTGATGTTTGATACAAACACAGCTGAACAGGCAAAGGTGGCTTCACACACACTGCTTCTACATTGGCGGATAAGGATTCGATTAATATCAGCCGAATAATTTGGGAAAGTAATTTTCGCCATCGCAGTTGTGAAGCAGGAGAGATGAATGCTATCTCTTGCACCTGGACGTCTGGTCCTTGCACGTTAGCACTCTCTGGATCTCTTGGGCGACACGAATACAGAATAGTTCGCACTTCTGATCTGAAAAGGCGAACATCACATGAACAGAGCTGTGAACCCTTTCCGTTGTGAAACCTGACGTTGGACCGTGAAAGGAGGTGCTGGTGCATCTTTGAGGAAAAAGTGCGGCTCTTTCAGACAGGCACACAAAGTAATACCCTGATCATCTGCAGGATAGTTGCCCCATTACACCATGCGATTACTACTCGTCTGTACACACAAAACAGCTCGTACCTGAAGCACAAAAATACGGTTGGTACGTTTCGTATCAACATTGCACACCCCAGCCTTTAAAGGGGGAACGTTTTGGCAAGCGGTGGCCCAGATGAATCGTTGTCCTGTCTGAATCCAGGAGCAAGGACTTAAATTGTTCTTGACTTCAGACCTACTCCAAGCAAAATAATTCAGCTTTTTCGGCGGAAAGGTTGGGCTGCAGTGTCTGGTGGAATGACGCATCGATCGGGTTTGGAGAATACTCGACGTTTGGCAGAAAGTCAACTTCGTCAGCTTCCACTCTTTCGTGATTGTGCATTTCTTGACCCGTGGTTCCGATTGAGAAGAAAACTGCTGGAGAGCACCAGCGCGTGAATCTTGATGCACCGTGTCTCCGTCCGTCGGAGTGCAGTGCCAGCGACCTTCCGCCCAGCCTGTGCCAACCACAACCGCCTTCGTCCACGGCAACACCCTGGAGGTCTTGAGCAGTTCACCACAGCGCTGCGCCTACATGAACGCAGTGGCTGCGACGGTCGCGTCGGGCGCCGCCGGGACGTGCATCGCGACCCCACCGCCGCCGCCGCTGACGCCAGCACCGCCGGACTCGTGGTACGGCTGCCACATGACTGACTGCTTGAGCTCGGAGGCGCACTGCTGCTGCTGCTGCTGCTGTTTGATGATGGTCTGCGTAATGGAAGACAAAATCCGCAAGAAACTGTTGAAGAAAGTTTTTGTGTCATGTTGCTGGCGTCGAGAAGTGGATGATTGCTGCCTCCAGAAACACAGCTGAGTCCCAGTTTGCCAAGTGCATAAACACAAATTTCAGTCACTCAAGGTCCCTTTCATGCAATTGGGTGTGAATGAATGTGGTGTGATCAGACAGACAGACAGACAGACAGACAGACAGACAGACAGTCAGACAGACAGACAGACAGACAGACAGACAGACAGACAAACAGACAGACAACCTCAACCGCAACAACAGCCTATGGCTGGGAAGGAACTTGAACCTGGAACTTGAAGAGGGTGAAAACTGACAAAAATAACTAAGGTGGGCACACATACCCTCCAAAACCTAAAGGAGTCAAAACAGGCTGAACTCACTTTGAAAGTTTTGCCACAGATTGTGTTTTGGGCATCAAGTGCAGGCGAAGGTGGGGGTGGGGGAGCAACACACCTTTGATAATTTCGGACGTGCTGTAGTCAGCGCTGTTGCAGTGGATGATTTTCCCGTCAGCACTCGAGGCGTAGCACAGATAAGACGCCTTCGGGTGCCACCGGATGCTCGTGATGGCCATCGAGCCGTAGCGGTGGCGCCGCACCTCGCGGAAATCCCCCGTCATTGACGAGATCAGCTGGAAAGGTAACAGCAAAACTGTCGTTGTGAGATTGACGATGAACAAGAAAGCAAAGCTTGGAAAGCCCGCGGGGCAAACCAATGTCAGCACGGTTGATAACAAGAAGATTTTGGTGAATCAGGATCAGTTCTACTAACTTCCATACTCCCGTCCTGATACCCAGCGGCGATCCACCGACTTCCCTCGGAGTAGCGCACGCTGTACACGCTGCCTCGAGAGTCGTCATACGAGTGCTCCTTGTACGGTGTCAGAGCCGTAAACTGTTTACCTGTAACAAGAATGCTACGCATAAAAAGCGTGTGGTCACACAAACGTTCGTTGTTCATAAATGCCTGCCTGCATCACTGATCATTTAAAAAAAAAAAAAAAAATTTTTTGAAAGCGGGTCTAGGGTTAGACCCGCTT
>JAAUXT010075405.1_pt1 | contig 14332 bp, 13 predicted proteins | sample 7278171 | NCBI WGS metagenome assembly JAAUXT01 (sample SAMN14350112, study PRJNA611818) | marine sediment metagenome | isolation source: surface marine sediment (1.8m) | place: French Polynesia: Moorea | collected 2018-08 | reverse complement strand
GTTTCAACTTCTGGCGAATAAATTGCATGTTGAGCGGTCATGTTCATACTCTTGGACACATTGAGTTAACACAGTTCTGTCGGTACACAGGAGACAAATTGATCAAGATCCTACATGCAATTCATTCGCCAGAAGTTGAAACATCCTCGTATTCGACCCGGCACATGCATGCTCGCTACACTTGCTGAAACACATCGTGGCCACCAACGCCAAAGGATGATTTAGTGACGTCGCCTGGGATCCAACATGCATACAGCAGGCGCGGCGCGCAACGCAGAGGAAGGGCCATGTTCGAGTGCACTTGATGCCCATTCAAATTTTTTGAATGTGTAGTCAGGGGTAAAACCAGGTCGCATTTTGGAACAGTTGTCAGGGAGAATTTAAAAAAACAACAACTTTTTTTTGAAAATTTGGGGACGCTGTCAGTGACAAAACTTTTGAACAACCCCACACGCTGGGCCTGCGCTCGCTTCCTCTGAAACAAACAAGTTCATTCAGTGCACACAAAAATGGGTGAGTGCGTTGACTTTTTTGACCTCAGACCTGTCGAAAATATAACTCCTGTCAATGCACCGCCAACTCCGAGCGCAACCGAATTCGTTCATGCGGAAGACTTCTTGGCCCTCCCCGCAAAGTGCACACTCGTAGCGCACAAAAATCAGCAGCTTTGGAAAGCTCAGGGTGGTTTTTTCTTTTTGGAGAAACGATTTTGTGACAGGTGCAGCCAATATTCTTGTTTCGTTCACGACTTGTATTGATTAAAACGCACGGAGTGAACCCGGACGACATCAATCAGTCCGTGGCAGGAGGATGCACGTGACCCTTGACATCCGACCTGCTTTATCATCGTGCAAGTTTCGACACAACCAGTCCCAAAGAATTGTTTTCCGACAGGGTTCTCACACTCGTATCCAGCGACAATTGGGCAAAATCATTGCCTTCGCATTTTCTTTGAAAATTGCTGGCCACATAACAGGGGAAGAGAAATTTCACGAAATTCCCCCAGCCCTCTCAAAACACGAACGATGTTTTGGAGAGAAATCAGTCATTTGTCGTTGATATTTTCACTTTTGTGGCATCACTTGTTGAGTTGCCTTCAATGACACTTTCTTCACAGAATGTCAACAATCTGCAGTTCTTACAGTTTCCCTGTCTGTCCGCACCTGTCGAGTCCATCTCGTCCAGCGAGCCGCCTGTGGTGAACGTGCGCACCTGAACAGGTCAACCCCCACTCACTCGATCAATTCAATACGCATGAAACAGACCTCCCGCTCGTTTCCAACAGTAAAGCAGAAACGTTTGAAACATGCTGCAAATTATTTCCCAAATGCAGCTGTTTTTCCTGCAGTGTTGTGTTGCTGCGCATCCAGGCCTGCATGAAGCAGAGCGTGCATTACGTCATGGGGCTTTCCTGCAGTTCCTGTTTCTAACCTGGGATCCAACTCCAGGTTTCACGAGAAGCGATGACTGTACCACGCGTACATGCGAGCAGCATTGTGTCAGCGTTCCCTTATGAAGAGACACGCCATGCGTAAGAAACAGAAAATTGGTTGCGCGCCCTTTTGAGGTTGAAGATCAAGGCGGCAACGATCCATTCCAAAACGCCACTGGCTTTAAACAACCTTCCACCATGAAAAGAATATCTCTCGCATGCGTTGTTCTCTAGAGAAACAGGTCACTCGATGCACCACGGTGACACAACAAAGTTTTGGCAGGTGCTTTTTGTTTTCATGCTGCTGAGGACCGGCTTGGGTCTTCCACTGCACACACCATGGAAATCCAGGGGTCAGTGAAGGTGGACACGGTACTTCCTGGCACAACAAGTTCGATCATTTGCGTTTTGAGCAAATTTTCTGCTTTGCAGAAATGTGAATTCTCGTTTATCTGTTGGTCAGCTGGATTTATGTGCTTCGGTGGAACAATTATTCATCTGGTAAGGATCCAGAATTTCCGGCAAAGCACCCACGAGCATTCGTGCTGAGAACCAGCAGATGTAATTTCGTGCGAAACATTTGCAGCCTCGAAATAGCTTCGCGAGCCTTTGCACTTGTTGAACTTGCTGCAAGCATGGAAGTCCGCGAGCCTGTATGCCTTGGGAAAGGTTAGGCTTCAAAAGTCAAGTGAACGCGACCTCGTATCATCTGATCTTGGGAGCTTCTGAATCCCCAAGATCGCGTCGTGGTTCTGAAGCGTCCGTCACCTGGCCACAGGACCCTCGATTGCGAAACGCACAAATTTCTAAAAACGCAATCTGGACGAAGATGTTCACAGTGAAACTAACAACCGCTTTCGAAATTATAGTTTTTATTTCCTAGTATGACAATTGGTTTCATGCCCAAACATTTTCTTTTCAAGAAAAAAACAGAAAATGGACATTCTTCAAGAAATGAAAAGTTTTCAAACTGACCTGTATGAAAATATATCCCTGTATACATACACACTAGAAAGCCTTTTTTACTTGAAAGCGGGAACTCAGAATAAAGTAAGCACATTACTTGCGCGTGCAGGCCGTGGATTTTTCAACGTTTGGAGAGTTCATTTCGCATTGATCTGCCTGCAAAAAAACAAAACGCAGACTCGCGCACAAAGCCACTTGCAATGTACTCGTACGATGTCCATAATTTTCTGGCGAAGAGCACTGTTGTCAAACCAAGAAGACAGTTTTCAACTTTTCGAAATCCAACAATAAATAAACGCTTGCTGTGTTTCAAGCACTTTTCTCACAACATGGTGCTAAAATTACCTACTGTCCTTTACACAAGTGATATAAATTTGTCAAAACAGGTCTTTTACGTGCAACATAATGAATGACCGTAAAAGGAAATCAAGCACTGGTCTCGAAACGAAAATCGGCTTTAACTTGCCGCAGCTCTTCTTGTCCACAACCCACAATGAGACGTCAACCAAAGAAGCGTACGATCACTATGTACAGATCATCTGTTGTATCGTTTCCAACTGGAACAAATGCACAAAATAATCCAATTCATCTCCTGACGAAGGTTGACCACAAGATTGAAGAATGGCTTTCAAATGCAAACGAAGGAATACCGCACGAATATGGATTCGTTCACACACAAGATTCAGCTGCTGAATGAATACATGTTAGCTGATAACTGCTTGCACTCAATTGCTGTCAAAGAAATCCCTCGCAACTACAGTTGGGAATACAAGTACGGGTAAATAACTAAAATATGAGCGTACACTTCCTGTACAAAATTCGTAGGTCAAATTCTTGTTTGGTGAGGACACACCTCAACTAACTTCAACTTCGACTGTCAGTGCGGTTTATCTGGTGTAAAAGAGAGCACACGGGACCGTGTTCAAGCAGACCGAATTCCCGAACGAGTTCCGCTACCGTGTGAAGATGTTCTCACGGTTGGGGATTGAGACGCAAATGAAACTGACACTGATTCCGAAAAAAAGCGCCTAATTTGCGGTTTCTCGCCCAATCTGGCAACCTTGCACAGAATGTATCCAGAGGAAAAGGACAGTTGGCATTGGTGGCTGTTCTGACGAAAACAGCTGTTTTGACGAGAACTGCTGTCAAAAGACCGTCCTGCTTGTAGAAACAACGCACAGGTCCACAAGGCCAAAATTTCACACCGGATGAAGGGCTCACAAGCGTCTTGATATCACATTCTCTGGAATACTACATACGCTTTTGGCCTGCACACTGGTCATCAAACGACACGTTGATACCGCTCTGGTAAACATCATGTAAGAAAATATTCCCTCACACATTTGCAACAGTTCTTCCACTGCAGTCACTGCTCAAAGTTTATCTTCATTTGTGTAAAAATAAGCGTTTGTCTGACTCGCAAATACAAACTGAAACATTTTGTCACGAGCACTCACAATCTGGTTTTCAACAAATGCATTTTGCAATTTCTCAGTGAGCTTTTGTATCATTCAGCGATATCACATTTACATTTTACCAATACTGTTTTCTTGTCAGAATCTTTCTGGACGCGACAAAAGAAAATTTTGCGAAAACCGAAAGCAAGCACGCAGTTCGCCGTGCGACACTTGGGCAAAGACTTGAGTCCAAGAAAACAAAACATTCTCTCTGAGAAAGAACCAAATCACATTGACATGCAATCTTCATCCCTTTCACAAACATGATCACCATTGATCAGGTCGATCTTTCAGTTATATGCCACCGATCTACAAACGAAATATAGACCCGTTTCTGAGTACTGAAGTTGTCACCGAGAGCACATTCATCAACCGGGAAAGATGTATGATGTGTCAGAAAATTAATCACCAGGAATTGAAGTTGTGCTTTGCGCGCAGCAGGGTGCTGATGTAAAGTTGAAATAGCGTAGTTTCGCACCGGATACGTCGTATACACAATATCACTGATAATGTTCGTGTTCTTCTCTCGTGGGCATTTTACATACTCGTACGCGTACACACAAAAAACACAGCTTGCAAAAAATGTTCAATCAGTTTCAAGCACACAAAATTTCACTTCAGTTTGGACGATCCTGAGTATTCAACACAATTATTCACGCACGCACTCTCTCACACAGTGGTACATTCAATCGCAGAACGGCCCACAACAAAGGCATCTTTAGATCTAACGTCATGACTAGATGCAGACAATTCCACAGATGTTTGAGGAAGACAACAACGAAATGCAAGTGATTTGTAGCTTTTTTTTCTCATTCTCCGAGATAATGTGTGTGCAAACGCCACAAAGTTGCAGCTAGCTTCAGATAGTGTGACCCCCTTCTTCGCTTGTTCCTGAATTTGGCTCCTGGATATTGACCGTAAAAACTAAGCCACACATTTTTTGGAGGCTTTGTCAAGGTGTTCGTTCAAACGAATGCAAATACATTTGCTGCATGTTACACGAGCCGGCTTCAGTTTGCAAACTGCGAGTTATTTGCGTGGTGGTCGAGATCGTGCCTGCCACCATCCGACTGAGAAATGTGGAGACTGGATTTGATTTACAACTGCTACAGGAAGACGTTTCAAGGTGATACACTTCTTAGAGGACGACTGGACTGGGACTCTCAATCGGGCGTCTGGAAAGTCAAGCAGCTTTTCAATTTCACAACTACGAGGATCTATCATTCAAATATTAGATTCTTCATGTTCTTTCGATCGATCAGCGCGATTCCTTCTCTGTTGCGATTACCTCACAGACAACACATTCGGCTCGACCGCGAAGACCCGAACAGTCTAAGATTTAAATGATAGATCCTCGTATTGTCAGGTTCATTTTGCCAGTGAACCGAAAGTCGAAACCATTTTGGCCGCCACCTGTCCCAAATCTGCATAATTTATAGACAGCAGTTAGAAAAAGTTACAAAAACAAAGCAATTATCAACCGTCATGATAATGTCTCACAGGCATGCCGGTGACAATCAGAGCGCTCCCTTTGAACAAGCCTTCACCGGAATAACATTTGGCAACAGAAACTGTCTGGTGGCAAAAGAGCCAAAGCCGGAAAAAAATGTTTTAACGACAGTATGTCGTGTTCTGAGCGAATTCATCACGTGCCTGAACGGTGGATTAAAAATAGACGAGTTACACAGCAACAGTCACAGGTTTACATGTACTGTTGTGTGTGCTAAATCATTTTTAACCTTGCAAGAAAGAAGTTGTTTATCTGTGATCCAAGGGCGGTCAATAAGACGACATAAATTTGTCGATATCTGCGGCTGTGGTCGAGACAACAGGTACGCACTGATTGCCTTCTGGGATCAACGCCAAGTGCTTCACAGTTCATCAGATTACGTTTCCCGTTTCACAAAACAGCTTGAGCCACGTGCTTTCGATTGTCACAAATGTTCGAAAAGTGTCCCTTTCTGCACGGCAAAATAGATTTCCTCGACAACCTCCTTGGAGGCAACCCACATGATAAGCAACGTCTAGCAGGACTTTCAATGGGCTTTTATCACCAGTCAAGATCCGTCTGGTTACGGTACATCCTGATAAACTATGTTGGAGCAGGGAGCGAGTCAAAAGTTACCAAACAAAATTATGCTTCTTTACAGTCTAACAAGCCAGCATGAGGCACAGCACAAAAAGTTCCCAAACATCCCCTGTAGAAAAAGTACAAAACTCGGCCACTGTTTTTCTCTCACTGACAAAAAGTGAACGATAAATGCTTGTTGACATGGCCTGCCTGTTGTTTTTTTTTGCTGGCTGCATGTATGAATACATCAAGTCTGAGCACGACCAGAACCCATAAACATGGCACAAAACCACCGCACTCGAGCAGAAATTGTCAATTTCCAAGCTCGAGAAGGAAATGGTCACAGATGGAAGATGGTGTGCAAGTGACTGTTTCCCCCAACCCCACCGGGTCATTCCGGACACATCATTTGGTTCTGATGGACGGCACGCACGTGCAGATGAGACGCGCGCGTCTGTAACGGCTTCATCGGGAGTAGAACAATAATCAGTCCCTAATTGGAGCCTGAACAGGGTTCAAGTGGCAAGCACTTCTGCCTGTCCTTTTTATGGTCACTAAAACATTGGCCAAATGCCCCAAAAGCTGCCCTTGCACCCGAACTTGCGCGACAAACTGGGACCACGCTTGCTCCGCCGTTGGGTGTTGTCCACACTTTTTTCCACAAGGAAAGCTCTTCAAAACAGCAGCACACGTGACAACCTCTCAGTACTGTACTACTGAGCACGGAATTCCCCACTCAACTCGACCACAAGACAACGGTGGCATTGGATTGATGCACAAAGCAAATCTGGTGCCAAAACTGCTTGAAGAGAAGCTGAGCACATCATATTTTGATAGAACGCACCGGAATTGTGAATAAACGCTGCGTGTTTACAGACACGAGCGCCTAAAATAGCAGAAAAGATCGATGTGATAAATAGAGAGAAGCAAAACACTTGAAACTGGGACAAGGCCACAGGCAAAAAAAGTGCTGGCGCGCATCCAGCTGGCAAGGAAATCATATATCTCAGCAAGTGTAAACTCGCTATTTGGGTGCACACAAAATTCCCGGTTCGTCTCAACACGTTCTCAGGTGGAAGCAGCGCAGACCAAAGCCGGCTTGTGTAAAATAAATCCTCAGGTTTCATCAAGGCGTTTGCAGGTCAGAACTTATCCACTTCAGGCTGCGAAGGCTAATTTACAAGCTGAAAACGATCTCTGCAAGCAGCAATCTGAACGACGACGCGGTCGACATCACGGAGAAACCAAAACAAGACTTGGACCACAAAAGGGGACGCAGCTTCACTAGATATAAAAAGCTGTTCACGCTGTTACACACAAAACACTGCATCTCATTATGTATTCCTATCATAATGGTCTATCAAACTGAAGCGGCCATATTGGAGGGAAGCTGCTCACAGGCACTGTCAGCTGATCCGATAAACAAAAAACACTCACAGCCAAGCACTTTTCCTTGACGGAAGGCAGAGAGAGAAAAAGCCTGTGCAGGAAGTGGGTCATCTGCTTTTGACGACTGTTGGATCCGTCACCCAAAGGAAAAAAGCCGCTGTTATCTGACAGCCTGACCAAAAAACATGGGCGAAAGATAAATACATTTTTGCTTGTCTAGTGCCTGAGCAAACAAAGTGTGCAAACTGTTGTAACCACTCGTGTTTCCAAGGACTCAAACATCCTCTTGTCAACTAAAGCTTTCAACAACCTGTCATCTCGAAAAAATATATACCCCCTCTCCGATCCAAATGCTCCAAATGGCAAAACATCCCCGCTTTTGGATCACAACATGGCCAGCAGAGCGACAACAAACATACAGCTGTACCAAACAGCGCCAACATCGCACAAAACAAACACACGCACACACACACACACACACACACACACCGTGCGCATGGTCAACCATTGACTTCCCGATGACAACATGCTACGAGTACGAGTACGTCTGAACTGACGTTCGAGAAGACATAATTTTCACTTTCAGGTCGGATATCAACTTCAAAAATCACAACTGCAGTTTCCTGACGCAGGGCATGTGTGTCAATTGACGTGACCTGCATGTTTCCAAAAGAGCAACATTCGGTGTTCGACAACAGACAAACGAAGACAGCGTGAACGAGAGAGGGCTTTCGAGTCGCACTGTGGGACCATTTCCCACAAACTTAGATGTATGTCTTGCGCACACACACACCCCAGTTTCACGCTTGCCCACCCTCGTACCTGTTGTTTTGTTTGCCGAACTTGCGGTGAGAGGTAAACCACCAACCACAATGCGGTTTTGCAAACCAGCGTCAACACATTTTGCTTGTTATGTCTCGATATGCCGCGAGTCAATGATGACCATTCAAACAAGAAATGCGAGACGCGAGTGAGGCCGCAGCAGACACACACTTGCCACCCCAAGAAAACTGCGCTCAAACCACAACATGAAACTACGATACAAGACGGAACACGAACACGTGGCAAAAGGAATTTTACAATGATTATGAATGCCCATCCTTGTACGCTACGGAACTGTAGGAAGGTACAAACTGTGCTGAACAGCAACATCATAGCAAGGATACATGGAGGTTTGCAAATCTTCCACCGCAGGAACTCAGCTCATCGTTCCAAATTCGCAGCTTCCTTTCGACTTGGCACACTGAAATTTCTTCCTCTTCCGCAGACTGCCGTGGCTCAGTTCGTGGTGCTTTGCCATCAACTGACGGACCGAAAACGCCACTGCAAACAAGCCCTCGGTCTTTCTCCTCGTTCACCAGAACTTGCAATTCCGGTAACTTTCGTCGAATTCTGAGTTCAAATGCGAATTCACATCAAGCAAAATGTCAATCGTCGAATGTTTCTTGTTCCAGCTATATTCCTCAACCCGTATAGCCGATTCAAATCACTGCATTCCAAAAGTAATCACCGGTTTATACAGTTGATAGCTTCTGACTACAGAACAAGTCAAAAGTTGTTTTGTACATCAAGGATACCGAACGGACACTGTGTAAATGCTTCATTATCCTAGATCAGTCTGTTCTTGTTGTGCGTTTCCAACAAGTTCGCCTCAACGGTTCGCCTTCACACGCATTCCCTTTCACCGCCTCAAATTGGTTACCACATCATCTTTCCTAAAGTACTGCTGATTTAAAAGGTGCGTATAGAGGTTTTGATGTGGAAAATCTCGTCAATGGGCTTGACAAAGTGATGGTCTTGGGCTCTGCAATGAGGGCACTGGATGGGTCGGGAGTACTCGCTGTAAAAGTTGAACGCGGTGCCTGGATCCATGATGGGGCGGCGGCAATTCTTGCAGGCAGCTCGGAAAGCGCAGCAGGGCACAGCGGCGAAGATGTCGTAGGAGTACATGGTGCCGAGCACGAGCGCCGAGCCGTCCCAAGGCCTGCGACACGCCATGCAGCGCAGATCGGCGCGCGACCCCTCCAGACAGCGCATGCAGATGGCGTTCAAATACAGCAGCTTGTGGTCGGACAGCACTTGCAGGTCGCTTCTGTAGCGCTGAGGCGACAGGAAGAAGGTGCCGTCGATCAGTGGGTAGCGGTCGTACACCGTCATATCGGTGGCGCAGCACACGCACTCGACGTAGGTCACCTGATGCGTACTCAGGTTGGACAGAACAAAGCAGCGCGTCTCGTCGTTGCCGTGCGGGCCTTCGTCCTCCATCTTGATGTGGTACGGATTCTGTTGGTGCCGCGGCAGGATGCTGAACGACGCGAAATCCGTCCGGCGCTTGAAGATGTTACCAGCTGCCGCCTGCTCGGCGTCAGCAAAAAACTCGAAGCGGCTTTTCTTGACAAGGCTCCCCGGGGTCAGCGGCGGAGTTTCAGCGGAGCTCGGCGGGCTGCTGCCCGTGCTCGAGAAGCTCGACGTTCTGACGCGAAGCTGAGGACGGATGTTAGAAACAACGCCACTCATGTGCTGCTGCTGCTGTTGCTGCAGAGGAGGTTGCTGCGGCAGCATCTGCTGTTGCACCGGGATATTACCGCCGTTGCTACCATTACCTACGTAACGTAAGTAAAAACTGTTGATTCCTAGGTAGGAAAGCAGAAGCAAAAATTGTGTTTAAACATTTGCGTGAAACAGGTGCTTGCAAATGAAGCTACACATTCAAATGCAAATGAAACCATCAACACAAACACAATGACTCGTTCCGAAAGCCAAACAAAATAACGCTGACCTCAGAAGTGTTCGGACAAAACTGAGGTCACATGACGCAATTCAAATTCAGCACACAGACAACTTGGCTCCGAAACCATGTTGAATTTTTGGTGTCTTTGGTCTACACCGGAAGTGAAACACTGTGAAAGAGGCAAATAGTTTTGGATCAAACTCACCTGCTACCAAGCTGTTATGGCCAAGCACTTTTTGCTGCTGCAGGGTTGGCAGCCCCTTCTCCATTTTCCTCCTGTGTTTACGTTGTTTTCCACCTTGCTTTGGGGGAGCGATGTAATCGTTGTCCTTTCGCAAATGTCCCTTTCCGCATTTGCAATCGCAAGCCTTGTAGGCGAGATCGTAGCCCTTTTTCGTCCACAGGTTTTGCAGCCTCTGCTTCTCCGACCAAGATCGAGCTCTGCCGCAGGAACGAAGGTAGGACAAGACGTGCTGCTCGAATTCCGCGAAGCACACGCCGTGCATCCAGCTCACTGAACACGTCTCGTTGTTGCATATCACCTGCAAAAATAAATCAAATTTTACAGTTTGCAATTTTGGACAGTTCGGTTTGACATGTTTGTTCGAGCCTCCATCACGTGCATGTCGTAAAATCGAAATTTCATCATCTTCCATGAGTGGTAGATCTCGAAATCGAAGGTACCTTGATACTGTCTCCTGGATCTTTTGGGTCGATGGGCTCCTGTTTTGGACATCCAGAAGGGAAACAGCAGAATGCAAATCTGTGGTCGACATGCTGCCCGACATTTTCATGCGCCACATGGTGATTTTGCAGCTGGACTTCGTGCCCCTCAAATCGTCGGTTGTGGTGATTTTGTGGCATCTTCAACCGTTGCTTTCCTGTCCAGATTATGCATAGACTTATTTGGAGGTACTGTCACTGTTTCAACCTTCTCCTGAGCCCGACACTCCCTGAAATGCTCTTCTTTAGTTATGGCTGCGCTTATCGTTCTGTTGTCAAAACCCTTTTGCTCAGCCGGCGCTTGTTTTGATCAATAATCGGTAGATGTCGCGGTGCCTGGGAGGCGGAGCTTCCTGGCCCGGACCCCTGCAATCCAGCAAGAGGTCGAAAAGCAGGCTTGCACGCTTCTTGCAGTCCGCCGCCAGCTCCAAGGCTGAGAAAAGTTTGCAGCACGCTGGAAACAACCAGTCGTGCAAACTTTGTCGGTGTTTGTGGTTTGAATTTCTTTCGAAGTGCAGAGTGTTTTTTGTGTTTTTGATACTCCAAGTTCAAGGTCTCGGTTGTTGATTTGTTGAAATTCGGTCAATGAATTCGCGCGCGCCAGCAGCGTACCAGGCTCGTCGCGGAAGTCAGGTTGCTCGTTGCAAAGCTCGTGGGACGGGCAAAGCACTGCTCTTTTCTGGCTTTGGTGAATCTCGTGGAGACAGGATTGGGGGGGGAAGGGGGCTCGAGTGGTGGGTCGACAGAAAAAAAAAGCAGAAAAATGTACACTTTGCGGCGCAAAATTTTTTTTTTTTTATTTTTGCTCCAAGGGGTAAGAATCGGGCCCCAACCCCCTGGAGTACGAGTACAGTGTATTGCTCCCGTGGCCCACCGGCAGGCCCTCCAAGGCCTCACTGAACCCTGGGGACCAACCCGGAAGCCACCGATTTTGCACGAAAGAAGATTGGCAAAGCAGAAACTGGGCCTCTGTATCGTGTGAAGTTCGGGTCAATTTTCATGCAAGACATCTGATTGAATATGTTTTATCCCTCAGCAATGAATTCATGAGTGCCTGACAATCTGCACCGTGACAAGAGGTCGCGCTCGTCTAGAGCTGAGTTCAAACTTTCTTCAGTCCAGTACATATTCGCACACCCACACACGAAATGTTCTGACATAAGTCTTCCTTCAATGACAAGGAAGCAAGCACAAGTTCATGAGAACAAGCTTGGAATGTTAGAAAAATACACAATGTCTTCGTTTTCAGCCTGTCACCACGTATTTTGCAAGGTCTAACCTAGGAAGATGCAAGAACCAGTATGAGCGCACGCACAAAACAGAAGTGTACATGAGTAGATCCAGGATTGTGTATTGGCGGGAGCGACATCAGTCTCAACTAGCATCCAACCCTCGGGATATTTGTGGCTTGGCGAAAAATTGTGGGAGGGGATCAATTTGTGGGATTGGGGGCTTCAGGCTCCCTGGATCCGCTGGAAATCATTGATCAAACCTTCGGGCCAAAATCTGCGTGCACACAGAAAGCGTGCACAAGCTCGATTCTGGAAGCGAGACTCCGGCGAATCTCGACTTTGGGCTGTACTCGCCCCTGTCACCGGTCATCAAAAAGTTCCTGGGTGGTGGTCAAAAATGCCGATTTTCTGACCATGGTTGTCAAATATCTCTGGTCGTCAAAATTTGCCTGTCACGGGGCCAGACCGCCAGACAAAGAGATCAATTTTCTCATTTATAGGTGAAAATTATTGGCTGTCTTTTTATGTTTTGTCTGGCGATGGGGGTTTGTGATGGTGAACTGTGTGTCAAGAACACACCACGATTCCAAGAAATGCAAAGAAAGCTGGTTGGATTGGTCTTGTCCCCCCAAGGGCCGAATCAACTCAACGTTCTTCTTCACAGAACATTTTTCTTCACAATCCCACTGAAACGCAGACACTTTTTCACATCACAAGCCCGCCAAACCCACACGAAAAGCAAGCGAAAAATGCACGAAATTTCCATCGCTTCCAAGACGTGACGGTATCCCTCAAAAACTGACAATTGAGTACAAAATTTCACAGTGACGAAGCAGGCTGTTGACACACGCACCTCCTTCCGTGTGTGTGTGTGTGTGTGTGTGTGTGTGTGTGTGTGTGTGTGTGTGTGTGTGTGTGTGCGTGTGTGTGTGCCTGCCTGTGTGCGTGCGTGCGTGCGCGCAACTCTGAAAATAACATCAGCACGAAAACATACATCCCAAATGCGTTGCCTGAAGGTCCAAGGAGCCACAGCAACCCTGTGCACGTGTGTTCCTTTTGAATACCAGGCAGCCTCCTTGCACGATGGTCGATACGCCCCAGGCCATTTGTGCATTATACTGTCGTGCAAACCATTTTGAACTCGTCTGCATGTGCAAATGGAGCACACAGACACAATGAACACCTCTTCCAAACAAGTTTTGAAAATAATGACCTGGGCTTTTGTGGCTATCATATCACAAGGACGACGATCATACGTCAAGAAAGCATCCCCACTCCACTGTGATGATCACTTTGATCCATTTGCTTCGGCTTCTATCTGCTGCAAAATTTCGTTTTCCAGATCAGCATCGTCCATCACGTTGGTCCCGTCGTCCACTACCTCATACTCTTGCAATTCGGCGTCAAGTTCTTTTTCCCATTCCGGAATGTCTTCTGCAAAAATAAAATACCCAGGTGCTATTGATATTGGATTTTGGGCTGATCCCAGAAAGTTGGAAGGAACACTCAGACAACCTTCACGGGAACAGAGTAAATATTTGGCAACTCACACGGTTTCTTGGGTCACATCAAGGGGCCTTGGCCAATCAAAAGTGCACAACTGTTTGTTCTTTTTTGGAACAGTTTGCCACGCTGCAAGTCTCAAAGTACGCACCGTCAGGTTTGTTTTTTTCTTTCTTGCCTTCTGCCAATCCGAACTGCTGCATTTCTGCACGGAGATCATCTTCATCAATGTGGCCTTCGCTGAACGCGTCCGAAATAAACTCGTTGTCGGGTGGGCTGGATGAAGGCAATACGAGTTCTTTCTCCTCGTCCTTTTTGGTGGAAGTTGAGGTTGTGGGTTCGCCATCTTCGCCTGTTGTTGTTGCCAGAAAAGATTTTGATTAGTTTTTCTTCTCCAACAGCAAAAGGGTTCAAGGTGCATCACTGACCCACGCAAACGACTGAGATCCAGTGTGTACGCGGTAAGAGCCATTGAAAGAGTTCCCGCTGGTTCCTGCCATTTTTCGTGTCTTACCGATCCATCGCAGTCAGTTGTGAACTTTCCTTGCATCCGGAAAAGAGAACATATAAATACGATGTGCGCCTCTATTGCGTGGGAAGTACTCATAGCACTCTGGCTGTGTCGAGAAGTTCTCGATACGCAAAGCAGAAGGCTTCAGTGGTCCGCCCTGTCCGGTAGGAATGTAAGGTTGCAGGGCCCTGAACTTCTGGTGCTATCCCCCATCGTCCCTTTTGTGTTCTCTGGATGGCCCCAAGGTTTGCTAGCAGGCATGGAATAAAAAGATAACATGCCTCAGGTAAGGAGTTTATCTGATTTTATGTCCTGCC
>JAAUXT010102593.1_pt1 | contig 14335 bp, 20 predicted proteins | sample 7278171 | NCBI WGS metagenome assembly JAAUXT01 (sample SAMN14350112, study PRJNA611818) | marine sediment metagenome | isolation source: surface marine sediment (1.8m) | place: French Polynesia: Moorea | collected 2018-08 | reverse complement strand
GGTAACACCCTCAGCAATGGCAGCTGGTAGTAATGCATGCAAAGTGTGAAAAATGTAGTTTTGATCTTTTCAAAATTTCTGTGAAAGGAGGATGTTCCATAATGCACTCACCTCTCTTGACTTCGGACAATAAACGTTCAAACGTACGACATCGTTCTTCCTTTAAATCCAAGCCCATCTTCGTGAGACACTCTCGTTCTGGGTACTCTGTGTGTGTTGTTGAACCACAAACTGAACCTGCGTTTCTGCACACCCCGGACGATCTAGCGGCTCGTCGGATCCATCAACACAAAAGCTTTTCCGAACAAAATTTAGAATCCAACAACAGAAGGAAAGTTTCTCACTGTTCAGCCAGCAAGGAATCCAATTTCGTGGAGGAAAACACGATCGAACGCACAAACAGGAGACAAAACTTATCCAGGGCAGCAGCTCTTGCACCGGGTACACTTGATGCTCCAAGAAGGTGGCAGCATCCCGTCCTTGTACCAGATTTGCCAAAACAACGTCATGACTCTGAAAACCGCAACACACCCTCACAAAAGACAGCATTCTCATTCAATTGTTACAAACGCTTTTATTTATGAAAAGAAGAAGTTTTTAGTAACATCTGAAGCGAGTCTGGTACATTTAGTGACGCGAAGTTGCACTTTGTAGCAGATATTTCCAAAACAATTGCCTCTTTTGTACACATGCGCTCGAAAAATAAACGACAAAATTTCAAACAAAACTTCCCTCCAAAATCTGCCTCAATGTCGCTTTCTGACTCACTGCTGTTCAGCTCACAACGTCGTTTTCGCTTCCTGTTGTTCAGATAAAAGACGATCACAACCGATATTCCCTGTACTTTCAGTTTTCGTTATCTGAAGGATAAAATTCAAAATTCTCACACGAAACTCAAGCAACACTTTACAAGTCACAGACAACTTCGTCAGCCCAAAAAATGCTGTCAGTTTGAGGTCGACACTCACACACTCCAGAAATGAACCCAAGTTCACTTTGCATACAGGTATCTACAAAAGTGTCGAGTACACGAAGAGAACAGTAACCGCAACATTTGTACAAAACTTCAACTCATATCAAAGTGTACACAGGAGAAAACATGATGTTACCTCAAGTGATTTGACATATTACGACTCCGAAATGGTGTAGGTTCTTACAAAACTAAATGCAGTAGACACTTCAACAGCTGTACACAATGTTTGCAAACTGGAGTGTGCCTGTATTTTCTTCAACGTGCACCGCTCTGCACACACACGGCGCAACCGCGTTGACAAAACTGACCAAAGAAACGCAAACAAAGTGAGACGCACACCCGCTCAAAGAATATAGTTTTCTATTCATCGACAGGTAGACATTGTTCCATAAAAGAGTCTGTGCCTCATCAGGACTGGATCCCAGTTATTGGTGACAAAAGGCAAGAAAACACAGGAATGTCAAAAAACTCACCTTTGTTCGGCATCAAAAATCGCGACTGCCAAATTGGTTGGCTCAACTACGAACGTTACGAATAGGGACTTTCAGTTCGCGTGGTGAAGAGGTAAACCCTTTGTTTGTTGTGCACGTTCAACTTGCGTGGGAAAACCTTCGTCTAAAGAGGCAGTGAATGCTATAGAGGAGAAACCTGATTCATGGGCATGATAGTGGACACTATCTGCGCTGTAAGTCTGATAAAAACGTTCCAGTTAGATCGCCTACCGCACTGCATTTCGTTGTAATAAATAAACTACCGTCAATATTAAAAACTACAAAAATAACCTGCCAAACTCTATATGTACAGGGGAAACAGTCAAACAGAATGTTTCCGAGACAATTTGTAACATGTTTTGTTGTGTTTCCTTTTTTTACATTTAGTACAAAGCATCACGCACAATGACCTCATGTCCAAGCAGCCTACTCTGCTCTGGGGGCTAGCACAGCGTTTCCAGGACATCAAGATGGTTTCACACAACTCGGATGCACAAAAGTCACTAAAACTCTACATTTGCGTCAGTTTTCAGATCTACGTCGTTTCTGAGCACCCTGAATAAATCTCAAAAAAATCACAAAAGTAAAATTCAGACCTCACCTTCCTAGCTTTTTTTTTCGGGACGCTTTACCCACCCAACAAAACTTGGGAGTATTATCACAATCATTCTCTCACCCAAAAGATCTCTCACGAATTGGCAATACACAATGTAGTTTTCAAAAGTGAACAAGTACAAAAGGGGATCGTATCGCGAGTGAGCATTGACTGCGAAACTTAATTCTAACAGAACGAGGAATTCAAACTCCCGGACTGCGAACAAAATAGTTTTCGAGTGACCGTATGAAGCTTCTTGAATGACGGATGAAACGAACGCGCTCAGCTGCTTCAGTCTTCTTCTCCCACGTTTCGACACAGGCAGATGGCGAAAATAAATCCGAAAATCTGCAATGACCAAGTGCATCCTCAGGATGGTGTGTCTGGAGGCGCAGTGAGTTGCAAAAGGCCTGGGAAACGACCAAACCGTGCTTGTCTTCATCACCCAGCTTAGGCCTCGCTTGTCCAGTAACCCTAAGGCTCCGCAAAAATACACAGCAGAGCGAGCACGCGCACGCGCATGCGCACCCACGTCGAGTGCTTGTCCCGGCAGAACTCACCTCAATACCGGCCACGATGAAGCCCACCACCATGAGGATGATGCTGTTGTCTTCCACGAAGTCTTCAATCTTTTTCCGGCACCCGTCCTGCAAGCAACGTTCGCAGTTTGGGCAAACAGGGAAAGACCACCAGAAAGAACTTCACATACAGCAGCTTCTGGGACTTGGCGTCACAATCATGATAAGTGTATACGCACGCTGTAATACGCCCCGCTGGCGCAGTTTCCGTTGTTGACGGCGCCCTTACAGCACGAATCGGGCTGAAAAGACACGACAGGCCCCACACGTATCATATTCGTTCTGTTCTTACTGTTGCCTTCCTTCATCGAAGAAACACCTGTTTCTTTGAATGCTTCGTTTTGAGCTCAAACAAAAGAATTTACACATCTCCTCCGCTGAAATCTAAAATAACAATCCGGCAAATTTCCGAGTTTTGGTGTTGGGGCGGATCCCCCGTCGAGATTTTGGAACCATTTTCACGTGAGTCATCAAATGGAAGGGTGAGGATATTGTCTCACTCAGGGGACGACCAGAGAATGTACGCCCCCCAAGGGGTGGTCTTCGTTCTCCAATCAGGAGGGAGAACTCAGACCTCCCCCTGGTGGGGGCGTACTCGATTCGACTTCTCGATTGCCCGAACACTCACCTCCGATTTCCCTGTGTTGTCAGGATCTCTGGACCAAGGTGAATTGCCGAAATCGTTGGCACCGCTGATGCCGCAGCATTCCAACTGAAAGCAACAAAGCGATTGATTCAGTCAGTGAGAAAAACGTCTGTCGGGCAAGATTTCCAGCATGTTGACCCGCGCAGCAAACACTGCAACTGAACATCTTGATTACTCTGAGTGGCACAGTTACTTTGTTCAACTGTGGTGATACGTCCTGCGAAAACACCGGAAACTTCATTCGGCAACTTTCGCGAACTGTCGAACAAATGGCTGCGACACAGTTACCAGTTCGAATTCCCAGTTTCCTTGGTGCGTTGCCATGCAACGTCAGCCTGTCTTTGTTTACCTCTTGGTGAACGTAGTCGAGTCCCTCGGTGAACGCCTCGGACGTGTCGTCACCCTGCTTCCCGTAATGCTTGTCGATCAACTTCTGCAGCTCCTTCTCCAGGTCCCCAGTCACCTGTCAAATGCGTTGGTACACACATGAGCTCACATCACTGCGACACTGGGAGGCATGAACACACCAAATTTTGAATTCACAAGGCCCAACCCTGAATTCAGAGCTACGGTTGGTTGTCTGTCTGATCACAGGCATCAGAAACAGATGCCAAGTCACACTGCTCTCAATGGAGATTGGGAAACGACAAAATTTTTGGCCTTATTTCTGACCGACACCGAAGCACAGCAATGACAACACGGAAACTGACGACAGAACGGATGTCGCGTGGCGACCAAACCTGAACATCAAAAAGTCACGCAACTCTGACGGAAGCGGTGCTACACTAGATCTACCTTCCTTTGGAAAGCGCACGCCAACACTGCAGCCAGTATTTCCAGCAACATGACCACAATGAGAATGGCTGCGTACTAAAAGCAGAGATACAGAACAGAAATCTGGAGAAATGAGCACCCAAACGGTGACACACTTCACACGACGTGCAAGGAGAGCGATGAGATGAGAAGAACGACAGAACAGAAGCCTTGACGGAAACACGCACGTGCATTACAGAGCCATCGTGCAGCACACATCTTTTGGTGGGTTCGAGCAGCAGACACAACGATGACACTCGTCTAGAAAACTCAAACCTTTTTTCTAAATATCAGAACGAACACGGCTGCGGCGATTTCAGCGGCCATTATGACCACCAAGAAGAACATGTACTGAAATGGCAATAACAATTGAACCGTGAAGCTTTCAAAGATGAGTGAGAGATCTGGAAGCTTCACCGAGACAGAAGTCGCGGACACACAGCCCTGCTTCTGCTCGAAACGTCGCACCAGCGAACTCCCTCAGAAAGAACCCAAGGTCAGTTAGTACGTTAGCAAGCGCATCTCCAGTTAGCCGAGCGGACTGACGGCCTGATCTTTGGTGCACAGTTAGCCCCTTGCAGCGAACCTGCCATGATAAAGAGAGCGGTTAAGTCAATGCAGATGTGAAGGTTCTTAGTAGTGCGCAGCGCATCCTGATGCGGAGGACCAAGATCCAGTGCAAAACAGGAAGTGAAAGGCGACGACTTCCGAAAACCTCCGCGCTGGTTCTGTCGTCACCTCAAACGGTGCGGATTGTGTGCTGGTGCAAGACACTGCTGAACCTGAGTTATCCGAAGCGCTCGTTGTGGTTTCGTCTTGTACACGAGTACCTCGTGCAACTCTGCCTGTTGTTTGTCTCAAACTTTGCTCTCATGATGGGCATTTTAGACAGAGAGAGCTGCTTTCCGGAACTGGTATCGCAGGGAACATGTTGGTGGCTCGCAGCGTGTCTGGATAACTCAGATTCCGCAGTTCGTGGTCCATTCGTTGCGCAACTGTGTGCAATAACAAGGAGCACTGCATCCTCGGTGTCGCGGAAACGTGGCACGTCCGTATTCTCTGGAGACAAGGGCCCCTCGAAGTGCAGCAGGCTGAGAGGCGGACCTCGCTCCACTCTGTGATGATGACGGGTTACGCGCGCGGTATGATGGGGAGCGTTATTCGGGAGAGGTTCACCACCACCACCACCAGGAACACCACCACCACGCGCGGTGTCTCACAAACCTTGTCTCTAAAGAACACAACAACCACGGCCGCCGCGATCTCTGCCGCCATAATCACAACTAAGAAAGCAATGTACTGAAAAACACGAAAAGTTGTGCATATTTAACAGTGGGTTTATCCCTCTGAAAGAAAAGCAAGTGAAGGTCGTCCAAGTGGACACACGAATTTTTCACGGTTTTGTTCCCAATTCACTGTTTGTCTTTGCACTATTTTACCACCATTCTTTCGAACAGGTTCATATTGTGTCCTCCAATTAGAATATCTACTTAGACTCTTTGGACTGAATAACCTCAACACATTCTCTATAACTCAATACGTGTCAGAATGAGCGTCTGCAGATCACAAAACACTCCTCCAGTGCCTTCAAAGCGTAAATTTAAGAGAGCAGCGCATTGAGAACTCACGCAGGTACGCGCACATGCGCAGTACGTACCATTCCCAGCATGCACCTGCTCTCCTTGATGGCGCCGCAGCAGCCGAGGAAGCCGACGATGAGCACGAAGGCGCCGACGCAGATGAAGACGATGGCGGCGTAGCGGATGAAGGCGCCGCCGTCCTCGAACGCCTGGAACACCTTGATGTAGTTGCTGATGTCATCGTCGACGAACATCCAGATTCCGAGCCCCAGAAGAGCTGCTCCCGAGAGCTGAAATCAATCAATCAGTCAATCAATGAATCAATCCATTCATCGTGAAGTGTTGTGGATCTGTGATGTAACATATTGTTCTGGACTTGTTGAAAAGCCTTGTTGAAAAGGCGATACGCATGAGTGAGACAATTCACCACTTGGCATGCAGCCAGGAAACAATTCTGAATAATACATTTTTACGACAATGCGAGCTCCACTCACCCAGAAAATAATGTTGAACACAATAAGAAAGATTTTCGCGCACTGCGCTCCACAACCGACCGCCATCTTTCCTGAGGTTGACTTCTCTGAAAATAGAAACACACGACTTTTGTAACTGCAGGTTTTCGTCCACAAAAGCACAGATGCTGGCGTCGTGCACACAAGCGCAATGATTCAACCTGTCAGCTGCTGCCAATTGTCGTATCAGTATCCGTCAATATCACCTTTGTCCTGGTGCCAACAAGCCAAAAAAAGACGCAGTATATACCACTTTTGTCCTCTCTTTCTCTGCGCAGTAATTTGATGGAAACTGGTTTAACTCGTACCGGATCTCGCTCGTGACTGATAATACGGTTCCCTGATCCACCTTTCGTGCAGCGCGTGCAGATTTTCTCGCAGCTTACGACGCAGCTTTCTTTCGGGTCATTTGCGAAGTGCGCGCGTCGCGCTGAGCCACACCCACGACGCTGACCAAACACAGCGTCGATCAAGCGCCAAACACCAACGCGATCCGACAGTCGCAGCCGCTCCGACTGATCGAGCTGCTCGTGCGACCAATTACCAACTTGGTGTTCATGATCGTCAGCCCAATTTGCACCGGCATCGACAGGATGGAATTTCACTGCTTCTGTGAACCCAGAACAAACATCACCCCTCCCCCCACCCCTGTGCAAAAAGTGGCAAGCATATTTTGACTGTTATCTCTTTTTTTTCTGAAGAGATAAGCAAGCAGTCCTTTTACTTCTGCTTCGTGTGATGTTTCGAGCAGCTTCAGTCGTCAGAATACACAGTGCTTATTGGGAGCCTCTACTTCTGGCCCGAGTGCCATAGTTCATGTCCAATAAAGCGCATCTCTGGTGGTGTGTTACAGCCGACGCTGAGCAGCTCTGTTGGTCGAGTGAAGAAGCTGAGCGAGCCGTTTGTCTCGGATAAAAAAAGACATCAAGCCAGGATTGTATCGAACAGACCCAGTTGGTCGGAGATCGAATTTGCCGCCAACAGTGGGTCGTCAATGTGAGGAGCGGACCCAGGGAAGGGAACCCCCAAGGCCTCCCCCCCCCCCCACACACACACACATCCTGTGTGTGACAGTCTTGGACTGTATCTCTGATGACTGCAACACACTGGCACACGAAACGAACCCTCCACACACACACACACACACACACACACACACACACACACCCAGCCCGGACCTGACGGGCGCGCCCACCTCAGTGTCCGCTGCCGCCATGACCAAAATAACACGAGACAATCAATAGATCTCTCCAATCCATGATGCCGTCCTTACCTCGAATCAAAAGTGGACAGGTGCCTCCTTTCACACGATACTACACCTGAAAGTACAAAGAGATCTGATTAACGCAAATGGCAGGGGGAATCAACTTCATGGTCGTTTATTTGGCACACGGAACTCCGATGTTTTGGAAAGGAATCAGCAAAGAACGCACTTCCTCAGGACATGACACGGAAGGAGTCCCGAATCGAAGGCCCTCAATTTCCCCCTCCCACTCGCCAGGTAAAAGTCAGCACGGTGTCCCTTCTTGAAAACCACAAGTGACAGAGTGAAACAAACAGAAGACAAGGATTTCTGTGGTGCTTGTTCATGCCAGGCAGTAAGTTGGCTGTTGGACACTGACACTGTGTATGTGTGTGTGTGTGTGTGTGCGTGTGTGCGTGTGTGTGTGTGTGTGTGTGTGTGCAATCTTCCGGACAACCGGCCAACCGAGTCGCGCTTTCCTGACCTGTGACTCTTGCCACTTGGGTGTCGGCGGAAGCTCGCGTCAGAGCAAAGGTATCTACCTACGTATGAAGGACCACTCACGAAATTATGATCTCCAAACAAAGAATAGAAGTGCACAAATACCCTGGCCGTGTGCCACAATAAACAAGCCGGACTGACACTAAATTGCAGATTAGGTTGCACTTGGGATCATTGATCTGAAGTGATCAGCTGTCGAATCAAATGACGCGTAATTTCCTGAGCAATCGGTGAGTGAGTGTGAGAATCAATATTCTCCCGACAAATCTGCCCTCTTTTTCCTGCCACTGGTTGATTTCCGCGCGTGCTTGAATGGAAAGTCACAACAGAATTCTCTTGTTGATATCAACTTGAAAATGTCTCCCAGATACGCAAGAAACTAACGTATTTTCTTAGGCACATTGGTCGACTTGATGTCTTCTTGCTGAGCAGACTCCACGTTTCTGACAGAACGACAGAACTTCAGAACAGAGACAATTGTACAGCTTTCCAAGTACATTTTCTGACATGTCGGCAGTCATCCTCCACCACAAGCACACATAATTGCACAACAAAAGCTGTTGATAGTCGGTAATTTTGAGGCACGCACTGCAAATTTTCCGTTTGAAACTGGCAAACACAAGGCAATACACCGTGCACGTCCCTTTTGTCTCTCCGTCCCTTTCGTCTCTCCAGACAAGTTTTTGGCGCAAGGCGTGTGAGCTTCGTAGCCGTAGACACCTCAATGAACACCAGTTTGGAAAAGCGGGTTTCAGACATGGACTGTGCTGGACTGCAGATAACCCCCAGGAACATTTCGTTGCCCTTTACCCGCAGATGAAAGTTCCGTTGCAAAGTAAATATCCACAGACTGTGTGCAAAGCTGGCAGGGTAGTTTTCACTACAATTGTCCGACACACCACAAAGGACAGTGGATAAAAGGCACAAAGATCCAAATGAGGACGACCAAGGTTGGACCAAAAGTCATTCTGCACTGTTCGCCACCGGACGCGCCTTGTAGTTTTCAAAGAAACTTCAACGAGCGCTGTCCTGTCCTGAGTCCTGACCCATATCACCTGCGTTGACACGCCCACGTGTGGGGAGTCGCAGACACGTCAACCTCACGGACGCGCTGCCAAACCACACTCGCACAATGCGTGCTGTATTTGTGAGAAATTACACCAAGCCACCGCGGTACATTCACAGGTGAGTACGCAAACAGAGTCAAGATCAAAAGATTCACCTGTTTTACGTGCCTCACATGAACCTGGAGGGCTAACCAGGTTAGCAGATGAAAGACTTCTACGAGCTTGTTTGAGTGCACTTCAGCTGAGCTCGATGGTCGCAAATGATTGAGAAAACCAGAACGCGTCTCAGGATGTGAGTTCTCATTCAATTTTGTCTTCTGGGGATGAGGCTGGTCGTGCAAGCCACACTCGTAACCTGTCCAGAGACTTTCCACACCAAGGAGCTGGTCGGCACAATGTGGCTTGACGTACACGCATACACACACACTGCTCATGACCTGGGGCTGAGGTACTCCTGACACCTTTTCTGCAACAACTGATTCACAACATCCACACCCCAAGAGACCACAACCACTGCACCCAGACAGATGATTCCCAAGATGCCCCATGATCTTCTGTTCCTCTGCGGCCAAAGATTGCGCAAATCTCATCATCTCACAATTCAATACGATCAATCAGGCACGGGAGCCAGTGTGCAAGCGATTCGCCCAGGCTCGTAAACCGACACTAAAAGTCCGGGAATCTTCAGTGAACACACTCGGGATCAGACTTCACTCATCAGATCTCCAAGCGTGAATCCTTTCCTCCCAGGAAATTAAACCAAGAATGGAGTACTTCAACAGTGCGATGACAGAAACGACAGGTTCCTGGTCTTCACCACCTCCGCGGCTCGAAATTCACTTCTGGTCATGAGAAACACAGGGCGTGGCAATTGAGTCAGGAATATTGACAAAAGGCTTGAATTGAAATGCCACAAACAAACATGTCTCACGGAGGAACCAATCCAAAGCAAGTACCGCTCTTGTTCTTCCTTCTGAGCTTGGTCTTGGTCCGGGGTCTTTCTTGTTTGTCTTGAAAGAAAACTTCTTGTTTGCTGGGACAGAACACACAACAACGACCGAAATTCGCACCACTGCGGCAGGGACCGCACCGTGGATCTGCCGGGCAAATCTAAATGTCGCTGACAAGCTCTGATTACTTCTCATCAAAGTTGCTCCCAAGTTTTCTGGGATCCGTCTCAGTGAATGACGAAGCGCAGCTCACCTGTGTCCACCTCCTGTTAGTTCCACTGGGCTCGAGCCTAATCTTACAGGAAATGGAAGAACAAACCCAATCAAACTAACAACTGACGTGGTTCATTCAGCCCTTCGTTGGAGAAAATCCCAACCTTCCGTCGTGTAGAATGAATGAGAACCTGTAACTATCCACGCTTTGTCACTTGCACTTGGTCCCTTGTTTCCTGTACACATCCAGGAAATGCTCCACACATGCACACGCCCCACCAAAAACATTAAAACTCACCAAAAACAAGCACAGCACGCGTAAAATGCAGTGGTTCTTCACAGAAAAGAACTTCAAGGGTTGTGAGGTACCCACCCAATAAAATAGTGCGCAGACAGAGAGCAAGCTATGCCGTAAAAGGAAAAGATCTGCCGGTGCCAGCCTGACTCACTTTTACCTTGAGGTCAGGCTCCAGTAAGCACGCACACTGCCGAGTCACGCCGCACAAGAGATGCTCAACTTCTGAACTATAAAAATACACACACAGGCATTTGAAAGCAGGACATGTGTACTTTATGGGCAAAATATGTCCCCTGTATATTTTCATACAACAATGCCATGGCGTGACTACAATCAAGCACGTTTAACACACGTAATCTCAAAGATGACGACAACTTCACCTGTGTGTAACTCTACAGCACGCAAAAGACACGCCCACTGCTGTTGGAAGTTTTGAAGAAAGTTTCTCTTACTCCAGGAATCGCTTCACAAAACAGTTTTCTGCGCGAGTTAAACTGTCAGATGTCGCGAGCAGCACCCAGGTTCCCACTGCTCACACCTGTTGGATCATTTGCACAGAAGCCAATTCTTCTGAACAATCAATCAATTCCAAACTTCACTTCTTGCTGAGTGCACCTTGAAAATAATTTCACATGAGCCCAGCATGAACAAGAACACATTCCTGAGGTTACACAAACATTTCGTGCGCAACTCTTTGGATTTGGTGCATGAACACCACATCACCCCACGCATTATCGGGTACATGTACCCAATAAGACCTGCAACTCGTCAGCTCACGTCTGCTTCCACCGCCAGAACCTCGGCTGCTCTTCTGGTCACACCCAGTCGAGAGGTTCCAAAGAGTCTCAAGTCGGTAGTCGGCCAACACCAGGGTATTCCAAAGTTCTCCCTTCCTGTTCACTTTCTCAAGTTGGTTTCTTGGGGCTGAAAGCGATAGCAGAATTAACGCTGTTTTGACGAGACGAACAGGATCAAGTAGCAATGTGTGAACAGCTGAACGTGGTTCAGGAAAGCCTCCCCACTCTTCAACCTCCACTGATCCTGAACAGTCAATCACGTGGATCCACCCGACATGTACAGATCTTTGATCAGCATCGAGGCAGCAAATTCTGGAACAGCGTTCCGGTTCCACTTCGTTCTGAGGATCCAGTCACGCAAGAAAACACTGGTTCACTCCATGAGAGCACAACCTCAGCCATGCACGGAAGTACGAGCCATAAATTTGCCTTTCCTGATCCGAAGGAAGTTGTCAGTGCAGAGAGGCGGTGAGTGAGACAGAGTTGCACTGAGAATCAAGTTTGAAACTAAATTCGACTCGCATTGATAAATCGGGACTGACAGTCATGCTGAAATCTTTGTGAAGGTCCCAAATGACAAGATTCCCGGTGGATCCTGTTTGTCCCTCGAAAGTTCAGCGCGACCGGCACAGAACCAGGCCAACGCATCGTCTGCATTTGCAGTCAACCAGACGTGAAAATAACATGCGGGTGATGCTTCGATCATCTTCACAATACACTGCGCGATCTCAGGGTGATGACATTATGCAATACAAATTGCTAATTTGCCAGTTTTTCGTTGCAACATCACGAAGGATACCAGACAGCCATCGTTGCAAGTGGTCCAGCTGCTACTGTATGTCAGCGAGCAACGGGCGAAAATAACTCGTTCTTGCTCCCACTGACCTCCTTTCCTCAGCATGAAGCAACTCAATAGTAGAATGAAACACACACGTCAAGCATTCGAACAACGAGTCAATCTGCTCGTCTCTTCACATGGTGGGAACAGTTCGCTTTTGCTCAACACATTTGGACGTGCAAGGGGATCCAATTTACGAATGCAAATGTCTAGCGGGCACCTGCTAAGACTCTCCAGCCATGGCCCAAATGTCATCTTCAAGCTTCTGCCACACTGCAGATCGGTTCTTTCACCATACAATGCTGGCTCAGGTAGAACTGTTTCATGTCGCTGTGCGCAGCATACATGTCGATTCATGCAGATCCACAGTCTCGTTGAATGGGACCAATTTTCAAGCGTGACAAGACAAGCGTCGCCCGACTTGTCATGATGGGCTGTCCTCGCACCATTGCCGTGCATTCACGACTACTTTCAATGAAATCTGCCCCTTTTCACCAAACATTCTCCATCCTTTTCAATCTTCAAATATTCAGTAAACATGCTGCAAAGATCTGAGTCAGATAAAGGGGAAATAAGAAGATACAAACCGAAATTCAGCTCGAATTTTAATCCAGCTTCTTTCGAATGTTTTTCCTGATTCCACTTCGAGGCTGCAGGGTGAAATTATTCTCCACTTGACCTAGATAGACACAAGATGTTCCTCAAGAGCCTGAAACCCTCTAATTTGTTTTGACACGCGATAAAATAAATACAGCTCCACGTTTTGAACGGTTTGTTTTCAAATGAAGCGTCTCTGACTGCCAACATCGATTTTTTTCCACTGCTTGCTTTGTGCTGCTGCGTCTGCTCACTCTGCCATCTGGCGAGAAAAAAATTTCCCACGAAGTGGGCGTGGGCCGCAGCCTGACAACTTGCGCGGCGGAGTTGGAATTGAAGAAAAGTTTAATTTGCAAAACGGAAAGCGAAGACAGGCGCAGTTTGATAATCTTTGCCATCGATGACACCAGACCCACCCATGTGTGCTTTCTCACAATCACTTTGGCACCAAAGACAATGCATGGTTTTCGCATTGACCAGCAAGACCACAACTTTCAATTGTGCAACAGGTTTTATTCTTGCCCTGAACGGCACTCTCTCTCAGACATCTGAAAATTTCACATCAAACTACCGGCATTCAGCATTCTTCGCGCGCAAACTATGAAAGCACTTTCCGCCAGCTCTCATTCTGCAGTTGGAAAATTTGGGGTGTAGAAAGAACACATCACTTGTGCACACGTTTTTCGAACCTGAAGCAGTCACCCCGGTGCGCCTTGTTCTGTGTGCGTGCCTCGCCTTCCATCGAAGGGGCACGCGCCCTGGTGCTGAACAAGCAACAGGGTCACACGGATCTGTGAAGCGAATGCAACCATTGACAATCTTTCACCAACACAGGTTTAAAATGATATTAAATACATCGAGGTTTGTCGCACACAACACGTTCACTCAAAATCTGGAAAACGTCGCACTGGCTGACCTGCTGATTGTACTGTCAGAGAAAATTGCAGTGACGCACAAGTTATGTACATCTGAATCACACAATCTGTCCCAACGTGTCCGTGGACCACCAGTCGTGCACACACCAAAGTGATATGACAGTGAAAAAGAGAATCTGCAAATACGAGGCGGTTTGACCGGCAAGAGTTCATCCATTTGAAGGTGTTCTCCAGAAAGAAAACCGACTGAAAAGAACCTACAAAACGTGCAACTTTCTCGATGCATTCATTCACAGCAAGCAGAACGACAATCACATGGAACTGGAAGCAGCGCGAAGAAATAATATATCACAAACAGCAGGTATACAGAGAACACAAGCACACTTGTGAGTGACCTTCAGTGGTTCAGTTCGGAGACTTTTCGGCAATTTCCAGCCGCTCCATCCGTGCAATTGTGCGTTTGTGCCGAACGAACTGTCCGTAAGTTGTGATTTCTGGATAGCTCCCAATACTTGAAAACAACTCAGAATTCTGGCAGAGACTAGACTTCGTTTTGACTAGCAAGACGTACCTCGCACACATGTGTGTTTTTTTGGAGAGGAGAGTGGAGAGGAGAGTATGCCTCATTTGCATACCGCGGGAACGGACGTGCCGCACATCCTACGAAAACAACTTGCACATCCTACCAAAACAGTGTGCACATCCTACCAAAACAGTGTGCACATCCTACCAAAGTCAATGGGGCAACCTAATATAAAATTGTGTTTG
>JAAUXT010077284.1_pt1 | contig 14336 bp, 13 predicted proteins | sample 7278171 | NCBI WGS metagenome assembly JAAUXT01 (sample SAMN14350112, study PRJNA611818) | marine sediment metagenome | isolation source: surface marine sediment (1.8m) | place: French Polynesia: Moorea | collected 2018-08 | reverse complement strand
GGGCACATGACCCAGACTGCCAACACACAATAGCTTGTGACACCATAGAGGAAGGTAGCCTAAACCACTGAGCTCCAACTCATACTCTACAATAAACTATACTACAACATGACTACTGGGGCTTCACTCTCATATATAACAGTCCCAAGGATTTTTTTTTTGTCCAAAAACAAAATATTGGAAAATCTTTCCCTTTTTCTTCCCTTTGAAAACAAAACGAAAGTTGGTGTTGATGCCTGCCAATGACAGGTGCAGAGATCTACGTAAAAATACGAGGTTCCTACAAAAAAAATACGTGGATTTATCATGTCTGCAATTGTGTTCGATTATTTACATTATTGCGTCAGAACTAAGGCAAATGGTTGGCAAAACTCAGTGGACAAAGGTTGACCCGAGACATGGTAAATCCACGTATTTGTTGTAGGAACCTCGTGAGCACCCTTGACAAATTCCTTCCTCGCACATCACCTTGACCTGAATACATGTAAGACGAAAATAACCCAAATTTGAACCTCATCTTGACCCAAACAAACTCCCAAATTTCTGGCCCTCCCAATTTGAACTTTTTGACCTGAAGAACCCAAATTTTGAACTTCACATTTCCCTTCATGGCACATTTTCCTCAACCCATGTTAATTAAACTCGCGGTGATTTGAGTGACCGAAACACAGCAACCGAAACACAATGACTGAAACACAGCAACTGAAACAAAAGCAACCGAAATGCATTCAAGTGGAATGCACAAATGATCAAGTTTCATAAATATTTATGTTATTTTTATCAGCCGCAGCGCTGATACTGTTTCTACTGTGGCTGACTGGCTGGCTGACTGACTGAGGCGAATTTCCTTTCAAACCCCCTCCACCTGTTATGAAATTTTAGTGCAGGGAAATTTCCTGGTACCCCCCCCCCCGACCTTGTGCAAGGAAATTTCAGTGCAGGGAAATTTCCTTGCAAGGAAATTTCCTTGTAACCCCGTGCAAGAAAATTTCAGTGAAGGGAGATTTCAGTGCACGGGAACTTCCTTGTAAATCCCCTCGTACAAAATTTCAGTGCAGGGCAATTTCAGTGCAATTTCATGTTACTTTTTCAGTGTGTTGGGTGCAGTCTGCAGGCGGTGAACACGACAAGCGGCTGATATTCTAGTTGAAAGTCTGGTTGTCACTTAAGGTGCACCAAAATGGCCCTAAATTATCTGCACCTTGAAACAATGTTACAAAATTACACACAAAGCTCACCAAAAACTGTGCCAAATATCAATTTTAAACACTTTCCTAAAATCCCAAATGTATACCCAAGCTTTGGCCCTACCTGAAAACAACACACAAATTTTCAAAAATGAAAATAAGAAAAAATACTTGTTCAACACCCAACAAATATACCATGTCTCATCACCAAATATCTTTTATAAAATATTTTGACTTTATGAGATTGTGCAGTAATGTCTAAAATTAAACAACCCCAAAATGTTAACTTTTTGCCCTCAAAATCCTGAAAATTAAAACCTTACAACTTCCTTACTGACACATTATCATTGACCTAAACAAATTCAAAAAGACACAAATGATATCTAAAATTGAAATTCATCTTTCATCATGAAACTGCTGTATATACTTTCGGAAGACGATGCCTGTGGGTGCATTGTTTCAGTCGCCCTGTTTCGGTCGCTCAATTTTGATTGAGTGCCCTTCAACAGCGCAACCTCTTCAAATCACCTGATAACATGAAATATCCAAAATTTATCTCTGTCGTCAATATGAAACTGGTGTACAGATGGTTTCTGCCCTCACGCCTGCAGGTGATTTGTCTTGGCCCATGTTTCAACATGGTGCAACCTCCTCAAATCACCTAAAAGGCTGTTTTCTGTCCTCAACACCTCTGGATGATTTGTTCCGGTCACTCATCATTGCGGTTGCTCAAAACATTGAGGGATCTCTGGAATGGAAGACCAACCTCCTGAAATCATGAAATTTGAAGGAACGGCGCGAAATTGGTGGTAGTGTCGCCCCCTACAGTTGACGTTGTGCCACTTGGATGTCACCTGGCGTTCACGTGAAGCGGAAGTGATCTGGGCATGAGCGAAAATTGGGTAGTTTTGATGAAGTTGTGCTTTTTTTTTGGTAGTTCTTCAAAACATTTGTCTCATAATGAAAGAAAACACAATCCTGGGGTTGTGCGTGATTATCTGTGTGCTGTTGAGTGCTGTGATCGCCCCAGAACCTCCCCCTAGTAACGAACATGGCCAAGCCAAACAAGGAGAAGACACGCAGATAGGAAGTGGAAAAGAACAAAGTAGAACAAGTGCTGAGAACACTGATGCTGATGTCCCTGAAGTGAATCTGTTACCCACTAGCGCTAAAAATGACAGTGGTACCAAGGTGAATTCGCCAAGTAAAGCGCCGACTCCTGACACTGCTGACTTGAACTGCACAGGCGACAGCGCAAACTGCAGCGAGGTGGGGAAGCCTTCCACCAAACTTTTGGCAATGATGTCGCAGAACAAAGGGATGCTGACGAGGACGGCGTATGTGCTGATTGGAGTGACACTCATCGTCGTCGTGTACTACGTCATCAGGGCTGTGAGGTAAGCGACACCACAAAGCGACACTGGATCCAACTTCAGACCCGTGGGAGTGGACTTAATCGGACGAAGTGCGTCTCTGTTAACCTTCCATTGGGGGTGGGGGTCTTTTCCTTTTATTGATCGGTTTGTGTGTGTGCTCTATCCGACTGCACAAGAACTGAGTGTCCCAAAGTGAAGTGGAATTGCAAAGTTTCTCTTTCCGACAGAGCACAAATTGGTGCAAGGGCTCTCGTCCGGCCACTGGTGCAACTTTGTGGTGTGTCAGGGCAACTTCAGTCAGAAAAGGGCGTTTGCTTCTTGCGTTGGCCTGTCGGAAGGATATCACCACAAGCGTTTGGATAAACGAGCTCTTCTGTGCGTTTGAAACCTTGTGTTGTGTCGTGCAGGCTACGAAAAAATAGCAAGACGAAGAAGTACGGCGTTATTTCGTCGCGTGATGCCGAACTCGAGATGCGGCCGCTGGAGGAAGACGATGACGAAGACGATGTGACTGTCTTCGAGGTGAACGGGCTCACCTCCCACAGATAGTACGCGTCGCCACAGCCATCGCGCTGGACAACTCGACGAGCATTGTGGCAAAGCTCAGCACCGGCATTGTCAGGTGTCAGAGATTCGATGTTGACACTGGTGAATGTCAGTTCTGGACTTTGTGTATTTCCGTAAGTTTCACTGATGGTTTGAGAAAACGAGCAATGTGAAAGAAAGGCAACAACCCAGGAATACGCGAAAAGAGTGTGCACCCCAAATTTTCAAAATTTGAAAGTCCAACGATAAAATTTCATGTCAGAGTTTAGAGTACCGGAAGTTTCTTAGCCCCTCTGAGAAACATCATTTGTTATCATTGGCTGCTTGGATATCCAAGCTCTTCCTGAACAGAGGATCGAGTTGCCGGCTCGATGCAGTCCACCGAAACTGCCATGTGTTCTTGTTCTTATCACACTTGATGACCGGAATGTGTGGCCAGTCCGACAAGGATCTTCCTGGAACCACCGCCTCCCAGGGGGGCCAGCGAATTTCCTCTTTCTGAATTGCTCACCCAACACAGAGAAATCTTGGCAGGTGTTGGAATTCAAATGAAACCGGCTCCAAATTTATGGTGACTCTCATCAGGGTGTTGGCTCGGTTCACGGAATGTTGCCTGCTCGGCGTACGTGTGAATTACTCGTGCTTCTTGCTCTGCAAGAAGTTTGGTTGAACACTTGTCTGATCAAGGGAAAAGATATCGGTGTCGGGGTTTTCATTGTTTAGTACTCAAGAGAAACTTGAAACATTCAGCATAAAAGTTGCCTGTGTGCTGTGCACTGGTGGTTGTGTTGATTTAGTTCTTCGCGCAATTTCCGTGGTGTACCAAACAGGCAAATGTTAGAAAGCACCAGTCATCCAGGGTCGGAAAGAACAAAATAGCATACACACGCACATACACGCGCAGCAGTGCAAACTCTGAACTGGGCTCTTGGCGTGTATCAGTCGTGTGTTCGTGATGATATTGTTTCGGAGTGTGTGTTTGTTGAAAACGTACTCGTCGTGGAGACCTGGAAGTACCACAATTCCTGACCTCCTGGCTCAGTTTCCAAAATGTGCTCTGGATTGCTTCACAAAAGACTTGCTTGGTCTTCTTGCCGCTGTGGAGGAAGTACTGAATTGTTGCGAAAAAAAAAAGAAAAAAAACGAGTTCCACAACATGTCACTTGCATTGATGTTTTTTTTATTTCAGAGTGTAGAACTTCGTTTCACAGCTGTGATATCTTTCTTGACCAATTTGTGCGATTTTGTTCACGCTCAGTCGTACGAAGTAGAGTGTCATTGTGCGAAAAAGGGGATCAGGGACTCGCCACCTTGTTTGTACAGTTCCGTTGTCCTTTTTCGAACTCAAAAATGTCAAATTAAAGCGATTGCCATCTTGTTCTTCAATGGATGCTGGGTTTTTGGTCAGTAAATTTTGTTTCTCTGCAGGCGGGCAACATCATAAAGTTCAACTCGTTACCTTTGAGCAGGACTTCGATGTTGTGAGCAATCATGACACGACGCACAAGCTCAGGATTTTTCGCTGCATGTGGATTCACTCTTCAATGTGAGATTGTTGTCGTGTATGTGAATGACCGTTTGCTGGAGCGGGATTCGTGGGCGGAAAGTCTGTGTGCGTCAAGGTGGAACCGATTGTAAACATTTTGTTCATCCTGAAAACTTGTGTCTGCTTGAAACAGTGATGAGTACGATGTAAGCACTTGTGATAAACGACTCAGTAGAAGTAAACGGTTTCTTTGTACTTGAGAACAAATATTTTCATTAAAGTTTCAAATGTCATTGTGATGCTGTTTTGACTTTAGTTTCAGTGAGCAGCAAAACAAAGTGAAAACCAAATGTACCGATGTCTGTGGAGGTGTTGACTCCGAAACTGTGACCACCTGTTGGTTTGTCGTGTTGTTTTCCGCGGAGCTTCGAAGTACCAGGTCAGGTGAGCGCTATGAGCGCAGCGATCGTCGACTGGAATCCGGCGTTGTAGTCCACCGCCACTTCATTTCCGATGTAGTCGGCGCGGTCGTCAACCCAGTGGTCGGTGGCGTTGGGTCCGCCCACCATGGCACCATACAGCACGTTCGGGTTGGGGCGGTCCGCCTGATAGTCTGGCCATCCGCACGGGGCGTTGACGGGGCAGCTGCTGCCTTGATGGTGAGGCCTTTGCGGCGGGTTGTGGCCGAACCCACACACAAAGCTGTGGCCAGTGTCACCGAGGATGTAATGCATCTGGCGCTGGGCGAATTGAACATTGCTGCTGGGCGATATGCCGTTCTTAGCTGCAACTGTGGCAAGAAATGCAGCGTTTGCCGAGTATCTGAGTGACCCCCATGGCAGAAGGAAAGACAATCCAAGCGGAGTTATCTGCACTTCGTTCTGGCCAAGAGACCAATATCTGAAAAATGCTTCCAAACCACTCAGCGCCTGGTTTCTTCTTGGTGTATTCAGTGTGTAAAACAGCATGAACGCCCCTGGGTACTTTGAATCCCACGAAAAATAGGGAGTCAAATAATGTTCCCACGGAGGGAAGAACTCCACAGCTTTCCGGACGTAGTCGCGATTGTTGGTTGCTTTGTAAAGCCACAGCGCTCCCCAGGCGAGTTCGTCCTCGTAGCCATTCCACGATCTGTATGCGCGAGCTTGCTCGGGGATGGCGTCTGTGTATGTGCCTCGGTATTCGTAAGCAAAATCGTACAGCTCACGAGCGCGACTCAGCAGCTCCTCGGCGTACGCATGGTTGCCGCTGCGGCGGAACACGATGGATGACGCCGTCATCGCCGCAGCCACCTCAGCAGCCACCTCAGACCCGTTTTTGTTGTCCGGTGCAGAGATCTGAAACGCCGGTCGAGGCATCGGCACGGTCTCGGGTGGCCCAAAAGTCATTTGGTCAATGCTTGGGTCACCGACCTGAACGTACAATTTGTTTGCTCGTATGTGGCTTTTGATGAAATAGTCCAGTGGCCATTTGATGGAATCCAGAGCGTCTTCCAGGGCTCCAGCCCGGACGTAGGATTCCCAGAAGCAGTCGATGCCCCACGCGAGCAGCGTCACCGCTGACGCCATTGGGAAACTGAACTTGACGTGATCGCCTGCGTCATACCAGCCGCCGGTCAGGTCCTCGCCATTGAATCCGACGTCGTTGAGGGCCGAGTCACCGCGCCATGGGATGCGATTGGTAGAAGGGAGGCGACCCGAGCGTTGCGCCTCGTAAAAAAGCAGCGACTTACGCAGTGCATCTATGTAGTCGTAACGCCACGTAGGTTGCGGAGTTGGGGTCGTGGTCGTGGTTGAAGTGGTGGTGGTTGTGGTTGTGGTGCTTTCAGCTGTGGTGGTAGTGGTTTCAGCGAGAGTTGGGGTGCTTTCAGCTGTGGTGGGAGTGGTTTCAACGGGCGTGGACGGAGGAATTGGAGGGTCAGAAGGTGATGTAGTCTCTTGTGCAAGGTCGAGTTGGCAATCTTCAAGTGCGTTCACGTCGGTTGCGAGACAAGCCACGATGTGCAATCCCCGGGTTGCAGATGCACGCACTGTGATAAGGGTCCGTATCTCGAAGAACTCTTCGTGACGCGTGTAGTGAGTCGGATTGGTCAACACCCAGTACACACCCGAAGATCTCGTGTACACTCCATTTTCCCTTTGGGTTATCTGCAAGCACATGCTTTCGTGAGTCACTGTGTGATGCCCTTTTGGGCAAGAGTACTTGTGTCTTCAGAAAATAAATATCCATGGGTTACATTTCAAGCTTCATTTACAGTTTTTCTGGTGTCAGAAAACGCCCAAAAATGGCCTTTCAACTGTGCAAACCATACCATACTTTGAGGTCTGGACACAAAACTTGTGAGAACAAAGTTGCATTTCTCTTCAGTTAGGCCCCCGCACACAGCGCATTGAATGAAACACGCTGTTTTTGCTTCAGACCACACCCTGGGTCAACCATTTGAACACACGCTTTAGACGCCACATGTTTCAACAATGATGTGTTCCACTGAACTGAAATTTCATGCTACACACAACCAGTATCTGACGTAGATGGCTCCCAGTGCCAAATTTTCAGCGTATCATTGAAAGGATTCTGTGTTGACCCCACCTGCACTCAGCTTCAGTGCCTGCAGGGGTGATGAAGAATTGTGATGAAGAATCTGTCCAGTTCAGTTCAGTTTACAATTGTGATGAAGAATCTATCTGGTTCAATTCAGTTCACAATTGTGACAAAGAATCTGTACACTTCAATTCAGTTCATAATTCTGACAAAGAATCTGTCCAGTTCAATTTACAGTAATCAATTACAATTGTGACAAAGAATCTATCTAGTTTAATTCAGTTCACAATTGTGATGAAGAATTTATCCAGTTTAAATTTATCAGTTCACAATTCAGTGCCTGCAGGGGTGATGAAGAATTGTGACAAAGAATCTGGCCAGTTCAATTCAGTTCACAATTGTGGCAAAGAATCTGGTCAGTTCAGTTTACAATTGTGATGAAGAATCTGGCCAGTTCAGTTTAGTGTACAATTTAGTTTACAATTGTGATAAAGAATCTAGCCAGTTCAGTTAAGTTTACAATTGTGATGAAGAATCTGTCCAGTTCAATTCAGTTCACAATTGTGATAAAGAATCTATCCAGTTTAATTCAGTTCACAATTGTGATGAAGAATCTATCCAGTTCAAATCAGTCTACAATTGTGACAAAGAATCTGTCTGGTTCAATTCAGTTCACAATTGTGATGAAGAATCTGGTCAGTTCAGTTCAATTTACAATTGTAATAAAGAATCTATCTAGTTCATATCAAAATTTGTTCATGCTAGACTCTCCTCTCTGTGTGAGGACTGGACTATTGAAACACACAACAGTGGAGAAATCTGCCCAGTTTCAGGCTTGACGACACGCAAGTCATGCAACGAGACGCTCTGTGTGCCACCAGCCTTTATCATGCAACAGACTGAATATTTGTCCATTTAAAATGCAATTAACAGGAATAGTGCTAAAGATTACTGTATTTGGTCAACTTTTGAACAGCAGATCTTTATCCCATTTGGACACAAGCTGCACAATACCACAATTATCTTAAAAACAAATTTCATTTGCAAACATAGGCTTTTCTGGTAGAGCTCAGACAATCTCTGACTACATTTTTGTATGACCCTAATTTTGAAGTGCACATTCTGTGTGCATCTGAAGACTACAGAAGCAGCACTGAAGCAGACAGAACAACAGAGAAAAATAACAATTTGTCAAATATTGCCAAACACCTGTTGTGCTAAAGTGATCAATAGATATTGATTTCTGCTCAGATTTGTTGCAAGCTTTTGTGTTTTGAGAAAGTTACACTTGGAAAATTAAAATCTAATGTTCACAGACAAACTATAGTGTCATTGAAATCACCTTGGAAGACTTTGTCAACTCTATTGACAGCGCTGGAAGAATGCATGCAATTGCCAGGGAAAAAACTCGAAATCGAATGTCTCTTTCTCTGATTGAGATAAAGCTTCAAATGTCTTCATTTGAATTGTGTCACCAGAGAAGCTAAAGACTCTTCTGTGGTTGCAAGGGAAGAATGTTGTTGCCAAAGAAGCACTCTTTGGTTTCTTGCTCAGCCAAACATCCCGGGGACATCGCACCTTTTATTGCCGTGCACTGCTTCTGGTTTCCAACAACGAGCTTCAATTGCCATCAAACCTTGAATTTGCAACACGAGGCTACTTTTCAAGTCTTCTTTTTCACAGACCTTGATATTGCTTGTAATGCTTACATATATTACTGGCTGTGAGAAACGAACGGCCATCCACCAAGCTCTGGTCAGCGGCCGGAGAAGTCTCTGGGTGAAGAACACCTCGTAGGCAATGTAGCGGTTGCTCTCTCCCCAGACGCGCGACGTTGCGAAGAGCTGCGGCGGCGGCTCGGGCTGACTGATCTCACAGTGACGCTGGTTGGCCCTTCGCTTCAGACAAGCTGTGAACTGCAGATCTTCATCCAACTGTTCCAGAACTGTGGCCTGGAACCTGAGCAAGAACACTGTGGTGTGGTCTTGACTCGAAGGCGCATTGGTCAGTTTCCAGTAGACTCCCGAGCGTGACTTGGTGGCAATACGATTCCACCAGGTTGTAATCTGAAAAAAAGTTTAGAAAGACATTTGTACTCGAATCTGCACATTCTGTGAGTGTATTAAGCTGTGTTTCTGAACACTTTGTCGGTGACAGACCTCAATAAGAAAACAGACGTGTATGGGTGTGCTTGTCTTTTCAGATTGTTCTTCAGTCACCGAAGATTGATTCGTGCGTCTTTTTGAAGTTGCAAAAACACGCACAGAGGAAAAAGGTTTCCTTCAAGAAGAAAATGTGAACTCACATGCACGACAGGTTTGGAAAACTGTAAGATGAGCCACCAGTCGCCTCGTATTGGCCGTTGAATTTGCTGTCTGTATTCCACCTCAAAAACGGTTGCTGGTGTATTCCAGCGGACGACGTTGCTTCCGCAAGAAAGAGTTGCGAGAGAAGCCAGGAAAACTAACTGCAGTGCCATTTTCCAGTCTCAAACTTGTTCAGGCTGTTCTTATAAGTTCAGAGTTTCTTGTCACGCAGAACTGACTCCACCAAAACCAGATATATGATGACATAAAGTTCGTGAGAAACTTCCCGTGTGAAACAGAACACAACGAATCCTCACCAGGCGCACAGCAAGGGTTTTCCGAATCATATTGCGCGGAGCATGATGTCACCATGCAAGCGTGCAGTAGGAACACCAGCGCAGAACACGAGTAGATTCAGTGATGCGTTTGTGTTCTCACTACAAATTTTGTGGAAGCGCGAAACAAATTAACTAGATCTGTTTTGTTTGATGCAGCTCATGCATGTTTATCTGTGTTGAATTTTCGATCCAAGGAACATGTCAGAAAAGTGTTGGACTGTCAGTGCTCGAGATACTTATCACGGACTTGCGACAATTGCGCAGTAGGGCTGAGATGTTTTGAACAGGGTTGGGACCACTTTGGACTTTTTTTTTTCTTTCTCTGGACCCCCCCCCCCCAAGTCTGGTGGCCAAACGCAGGGTTGTTTCAAGGCGTAACACATGCTCATGAAAGGTAGTGTGCGCGCCTGCAAAAACATTTTCCAATTTGGCAAAGTTCAAAACGTCTTGCGTGTTGGCAACATTCAATTTGTGATTGTTGTTGTCAGTAAGTCCTGATGACGTGCGTTCGTCTTTTTGCCCCCTCGTACGAAATCTCTGGTGAACATCTGAGGCACAAAGATCTCAGGACGAAGGAACTGGTGCATAACGATCAAAAGGTGACGTCAACAAGCATTCACCAGGCAAAATTTCCTTGAACATCATGTTTTCTGATCTGTTCACGCACGCATGTGTATGTGAAGCACGGCAGGACAAAGCACTTGTTGCTTTTGTCACGTCTCTTTCGTTGGTAGGTTGGAAAACTTGAGCCACCAGCCCAGATTGTATGATCGTTTCTTTCTTTTCTTGCCGTTTTTTTTTTGTTCAGATCGACCAACAGACCTGGTTGTTCTGACAAACTTTGAAGGAAAGCTGTTTCGAGTGCAGATATCTGCAACACATTCCACAGATTTCAACGCGCGAGTTTCGAGGTTCGGCAACTTCCACACTCGTATGCAGGGGAACAAAGCCAGAGAGTTCGAAGTGATATACGACACAAAGGAAAATTTGGACGACCCACGCTGTGTGTCACCGAAAAATGCAGACCTGCATCCAACTGTGTCCATGGTCTCCGTGGCACTCAGTGGCCACTCAGACATCACTTGCCACAAAATGCAGATTTCAGTGCAAATCTGGGTTGCAGTGGTGTTGTGCGCCAGAAATCTTCACAGGTTGTCATCGTCGCTGTCCAGATGCAGCGCTGCAACATTGTCGCTCAGACTCCTGTTGCCGTCCAGCTGTCCCTTGGGGAGGAAACTGCAGGCAGCGATCACGTCCGTCGCCACCTGAAACACACAAAATACTTGCATACAGCGACCATCATTTCGGTTTCGAGAGAAGAAGAAAACGGCACTCAAAATGAGGTTCACATCCATGGTTTCAATTTGAGGAACAAAGTATTGTGGTTCTTATGAAAACTTGCGAGAAGTTGGTGAAAGTTTAAATCCGTTCACTGACCCTGATTTTCCTTCGTGCATTAAATTGCTTGAGTTGCGTCTGAGCCTCTTCCATGTGACTGCTCTTGGCCGTGCCTCGGACCCAGGGATGCTGCAACGCCTGCGCTGCGCTCAATCTCTTGTGGGGTTCCGTGCGGAGCAGTTTGCGCACAAAGTCCTGTTGTGACAAAGCTGGTGATGTGAACTCAAGTCTCCACCCTGCAGAAACTCTTCAGCACCTAATGGTGACAAAGTCGAACCGATCTGCGGTGGTACGAGTACATTCGCTCACCTTGGCGTTGTCGCTGACTTCATCCCACCAGGGGGAGTCGAACTTGTAGTCACATTTGATGATGCGCCTGTACATCATCGCTTGGTTGTCGGAGTAGAATGGTTCGTACCCGCACAATCTGCGACAAAGTTTTGCACAAATATGCAAATCCCGAGTAGGTGTAGTTTCTTGCGACACTCAAAATTCAAAATCAAACTAGGAACAACTACACGCAACGGAAATGAAATCGTTGACGTACAAGATGTACGATATCACGCCCACACTCCACATGTCCACTGCATGATCATATTTGCTGCCTTTCAATATTTCTGGTGCTGAAATACAAGCGTGCTGTGAGTTTTTTGACATCAGAATATGGTTTTTTGATCTACTTTTGTGAATGATCCACAAAGTTGCCCCCGCCGGCCGCGGTCGAGGGTCTGAAGGTAACGTGGCCTTCATTGGCCAACTGCATGTTGGGCAAAGCACTGCTGTTGTCGTCAAGATGAATTGACTGTCGTGGCATGTTTGATGCCTTCTTATTCTTGTTGCTCACCACAATAACCGGGAGTTCCACAGACTGTATTCATCTGCACGTCACTGGAAACGATCTTCGACAGCCCAAAGTCAGCTGAATAAAGAAGGTTTGACACGACGAATGGACAGAAGGACGAATCGAACGAAGCTCTTGGGCCAAACTACATTTCAGAGTTGATATACGAAACTGACCGACTTTCAACGGTGAATCTTCACTGTTGTCCTTGTACAGCAAATTTTCAGGCTGAAAATGAATTGCCTTGCAAAAATTGTTCGACTTTTGTCTTCGATCTGTTGTTTGAAACCATGGATGGCGTGTTTTACGAGCGTAGTGCCAGAGAAAACCTTCGAATGTGGTGATATCACAAACACACTGGTTGGTATCTCAGGAGAGACTGTCCCCAAGGGTGGGAACCTCTGTATTTATTGACCTTCCAATCACACCATCTGGTGAGTGGTGGTTCTAAATTCACAGCTGGTGTGTCACACTACACTCCTCCCCTGGTAAGGGGTGTTGGCAGTGCCTAACAATATTTAATATTCTGAATATTTTTACAATAATTAATTAGATAGAAAATAGATGCATAATAGCACAATATCACCATTTTGCTGGGTTTTCCCAGCATCCCTCCCCCCATGGGGTAGTCACGTGACCCCTGGAGGTTTTCCTTTCCAATATGGCTGCCAACCAGGCTAACCAGGCTCGATACATTACTGGTCAGGAGATCGAATTGCTGAGCTTTTTGCACCAAAATATTATCAGAAAACTGTTAGAAGAAGCACATTTACAACAGAGAGACAAGAGAGACCTGCAAGTTGTCTCTGCAGTGGTTGCCTACTTTAATCTTGGACCGGTACTGCATGGAATATTTCACAATTTGGTGCATCAAATCGCCCATTCTTTTTAAGGTGAGTGGTTTTCCGCATTTGGTTCATGTCACCCCACAGTGAGTTTGTTGCACCAAGAAAGAACCTTTCTGTACGGAAAGGTGTGCCACCTTGGGGGATACACATTGCCATGGGAACATCAATTTTCTCACACACAACCATGCCAAAGAAATATCAAGCCGTGGCACGAAAAAGACAGACTAAGAGGCCGTTCTCCCTTGTGTGCTGCAAACTTGAATTGTGAGAAAGTCTGCGTGTCAAAAACGAGGTTCTGTTCTCTTTTCATCTTGCAGGACAGCTTATTTTGTCTGTTTTTTTGTGCGATGGTCGGTGTCGGAGTGTCAGAAAGCCCCGGTTGTTAAAAGTGCTTTTGACTCGGACAACCATCCGAGTAGAAAATGCCCAAAGACCAGGTCAAAAGGTCAACATGTGGCACTCTAAACAACACACACTTCAGGTTCACTGTATATTTGGAATGATAAAATTAATTTTGAAAACTGAAAAATTCTTTGGAAATTTTGAAATCTCTTGCTGTGGAAAGCAACTGAGGTTGTATTTCAAATACACAGAGAACCTGGAGTAACTGAGGAAATAAATTTCACTCAATCTCAATAGTGTGCTGTTCAGACCATGGTGACAAAGCACATATTGACCTTTTGACCTCAGTCTTTGGGCAGTTTTCACTCGGACAATCGTCCGAGGCAAAAGTGCACTGTGCAGTTTTGACACCGGGCACTTCTGACCCGCCAACATCTGTCACGGGTTCTTTTCTGTGTCTCTTACCTTCAAATCCCGGTGCACAACGTCGTTCTCGTGGAGATACTGCAAAGAACAAACAACATTTCTGCAACTGCGAACAATTTGCAGTGATGGGAAATCTCTTCAATAAGACATGTGAAATCAAATACAAACCTTCACTGCCTCCAAAATGTCTTTGACGCAATTTGCGGCATCTTTCTCGCAGTAATATCCTCTCGTCACAATTCTGCAAAAGTTTTGGGTCAATGTTTCTTTGGTCGGCTCCTGCGTTCAATTCGGATTCCAATTAGACTTTCAAGTCGACCATCAGCCGCATGAGCCGTACTTCGCGCCTGTACCGGTGTAGCGTGCCCGATTAACTTGTGTTCCAAATGACACGTGTCAATCGGGCACGGGCCTGTTGACCCATGCCCCATTGACACGTGTCAATCAGGCACGGCGGTAGACCCATGCCCCATTGACACGTGTCAATCGGGCACAGTGTTGAGCCGTGCCCCATTGACTGGACCCGTGCCTGAGAGGCATGGTAAGCCCTCAAGGGGCTACCAGCAAGCCAATGGGGCACGGCTCTACCCGTGCCTGAAAAACAGGTTGTAGTAGACCCTGCGTGTGCATCCTGCACTTGGAGGTTACTCCCTTGTGACGTAGATTGGCTTTTCTGACATTACGTCCAATTTGATTTAGGC
>JAAUXT010067844.1_pt1 | contig 14341 bp, 11 predicted proteins | sample 7278171 | NCBI WGS metagenome assembly JAAUXT01 (sample SAMN14350112, study PRJNA611818) | marine sediment metagenome | isolation source: surface marine sediment (1.8m) | place: French Polynesia: Moorea | collected 2018-08 | reverse complement strand
CTCTCTCTCTCTCTCTCTCTCTCTCTCTCTCTCTCTCTCTCTCTCTCTCTCTCTCTCTCTCTCTGTCTGTCTCTCTCTCTGTCTGTCTCTCTCTCTCTCTCTCTCTCTCTTCTTGCCTGTATATATGGATGAAAGATGAAATGGAGGAACTCACCAACTCTCTCACTCTCACTCTCACACTCTCCTCTCTGTCTCTGTCTCTCTTGCCTCTTTTTCTCTTCTCTGTCCTCTCCACTGCCTCCCTGTGACCCCCGGCCCTATGTCCTTCTGTCTGTCTCTCTCGCCCGTACCCGTGTGCGCAGGCTTACGCATGCAGAGGCCAGAACTTCGGGTTAACTGGTGTTTCTTTGCTTTCTTCTCGCAGATCCGGCGGAGGCGAGCGGTTCCGGTGTTGATGGAAGTAAGTTTACACGAGTAGAATTCGCCACACACACACACATACACACACACCAGACAGACAGACAGACAGACAGACACACACACACACACACACACACACACACACACACGTGCGCGCGCGTGGACCAAGAACAGGACGTTCTTTTCTGGCCTCGAATCGCAATTCCTGTCACTCAACGCGAAACTGCTGTCCTGCCAAACCAAAGTCCGATAAGAACCCACGTGAGCTTCCCACAAGTACTTTGTTGTTCTCCTGGCACGGGTTCGAACGTGACACACAGAAAGACGTCGCCGTTTGCTGTGTCCCTGTGTCATGGGAGCACTGTCTTCCTCAGTACGAGTCTTCAATGGACATGAGCCAAAAACTGGTTTCTTTTGTAAAAGTCTTTTGTTGAGGGAGTCGAAAGTTTCGGGGCAACCAAGAGAGCAGATAAGCCAAGCAGCTGCCACGCTCAGACCTGTCTGAGAGTCGCCATTGGCACCCAAATTTGTGCTGGACAAGTGCAAAAACGTCGCCTTCGTCAAAGTTGATTTGCACACTCAGAAATGCGGTTCAAACAATCCAGGAGGAACCAAAGAAAATGACATGTGAGAGTGAGAATGTGCACAACACACACAAGCCCACGCCCAACTTGAAACGTCACACAAAGTTTCGCTGCTGCTTCGCAGAAACCAAGCTGACCAAAATCAGAATGACCTGCAAGCGTTTGTTTTGAGAAAGGTTTGAAAAAAAAAACAAGCACGAAATCTGCAGGCAAAAGAAACATTCTGAATGGGAAGTTGAGGTTTTGTTGTCAAGGAAACACTCTGTTCGTCTCACTTCGTGCGGAAAAAGGAAGCAGCGTCTGATCTTGTCCTGCGTCTCAGGCTCTGCCATTGAAAGTTGTTTTCTTCATTCCTTTTTCCCAAAGGAGCATTCAAGTCTGAAAGAGATCTCTGGGCAGTCGTTATCAGATAAGGGCTGATATGACCTCGTTAAGGTTATTAGACTACCACTTCTCGTGCTATCACCGCGACATAAAGACTCGTACTTGTTGCGAAATTGCACGACTCTCTTCGTGTGGACTGACCTTATCAAAAGTGAATATTTCTGGATATTTGTGCGTCGGATAAGTGCCAGTCAGAGGCTTTCATTTGAGCCCGGTTGAAATGTGAAGACAACTGAAAATGTGTACGTAAAAGTTTTACGAGTAGGTTTTCGTATTCTGAAACGAGTTTCAGATGTGTTTTTTGTTGACTTTTTCTCTTGATACGTGACAATGTCTGGATTTTTCATGCGCCTCTTGTTACCTTCAAGAGTTTTGCCAAATTTGGGAATTTCACACTCCTTTTCTGCTCACCGTTATGCGAAATGCAATGTGCTGTGATTTGCGACCTCTCTGCGCAGAACTAGAAGGACGGAAACTCATGTCCGTGCGTTCCCAACGTCACGCTGGCACAAAGCATTTTGTAACAAACAGGCACAATTTTTCTGTGTGTCGCTATCACGAAAGGAAAACTGCGTCTGCATTGTACTCGTACTTGCGGTCAACCTCAGAAACATGGAACCCGTTACAGTGGGCAAAATGGCCGCAAATAGGCAAAAAGCAATTTACACACAACACAACTTACAGATCTACATGCACACTAAATTCCATAAACACTTCATGAACGTTCATCAAAACTGATATTTCTGAGTTTCTGAAGTTGACAGTGTAGCCGTTCCACTGACTCCGTTTACCACGTGACCGTTTTGTACTCACAGCGACGCTGGGCATCGCGGTCGGCGTCAGTATCGTGACGTCAGTACTCACGACGCTGCTGACGATATTCTTCGTGTACCTGGTGATGAAACGATCGCGCAAGAAAGACCCCGCGATGGCACGTAAGTATCGTCTGAGTACAAACGCAGATCTGTTGCAAAAATGGGTCAGGGGTGGGGTTCATCATCGAGAAAACCTAGAGGTCTTTTTTGGTGTTTTCACATTGGTGACGCGCGGTCGTTTTCTGGGCTGACGTCAAAAATCCCACCATTGGGTTCAATATTAAATTTTGACGCCAGCGTCAAAGAAATGACCGCGCGTCACCAATGTGAAGGCGTCGCTGAACACCCATGCACCAGCGCATGACGCATCTCAGTGTGAAATAGGCCTTGTTGGTGAGCTCAGCTGGGTCTCTCCGAGGAGACCCTGACCCACGACTCAGTAAAGCCTCTTCAAGACGATTCCAGATTTGTGCCCATGCTGGACCTGTTGGCGATGGGAAGAGGGTTGACGTCGTCAAAACTGCCCACGTCAACGCCCCCTGGGAGTCCATCCCTGTGCTTTGTTCCAAATTGCATCTTATTTACCATCATAACTTACCGATCTGTCACACAACAGGATGTTTTGATCAATACTGTTTGGCGCAGTCTCTGAGTATCTATCGTGATGCAATCGAGTTTATATTTTATGTGGCGCGTAACTCATCGTGTGTCATGGATCAGACAACAAACCGCTCAAAGAATCATGTGAAAGATGAAAGTCTGTCGAGAGAAGAATTTTCAAGCAAGTGCATGGTTCATTCTTGCTTTGTTCTTGTGCATGCAGACTTGAAAAATTGACGCTTCTCATTTTTCCCACCAGGGGGAGTGAATGAGCGGAAGTCGGGCACGAGCCTGTACAGCCACGAGTCGGAGACGCCGTTCATCCGGCGCACGACGAGTCACGACGCCGAGGCGGGCGGGACGGCGTCGCTCAGCGGCGTCAACGGCGGTCCTCGCTACGCCCGCTCCGTGAGCCGTAACGCCGAGCAGAAGGCGCCGTCCAGGATCATCTGTGAGTCGCGTCCGTTTGAAGAGACAAAACTTTGTTTTCTGGACTGTTATTGCAGAGGTTCAGGAACTACGTGATCGGTGCTCTACATACGTGGCTGTTCCATTTCCTCCCCACACCGCAAGGAAGATCCATGAAAACCTCAAAACACGTGGGGCTAATGTGCGGTCTTGTCTCCTCTTTGTTTCGACTGGTTTCCTTTTGGGGAAAATTAGCCATGTGTTCAGAGGGAGCACATCCAATCAGAGCAGTCAACACAAAACACATGCTGGTGTATTAGCCGCGCTGTCAGTCGTCACCATGTCAGCCACGTGAGACCAGACCAATCTCACGATGTTGCTGAACCTCGGTTTTGACGCTGGCGGGACGCGTTACGTCTCTGCACAGCGCAAGAGGTGCTGCGTCAAATGAGCTTCACACACGTCACCCACGACCACACAGAGACACACGAGTTTTTGCTGATCTCAAAGTTCTGAGCACCCAACAGAACCGTCGCTGCCGCACAGAAGCTTTGCAACCGTTTCCTCACCGACCTCCGCATGAACATGGACCCACACTTTTGACAACCAGTTTCACCTGGGACGCAAACTTCAAAATTTAACGCGTCCCAAGTGAACCATGTGTACCTGATCCACCTCTTAATCCTTCCTTGTTCTTTCAGCTGACTACGTGTCCAAGTGGTGCACGGACCACAGTCTCTCCGAGGCGACGGTCAACTGTCTCCGGGACAAGGGCTTCAGGACGCGGGCGGAGGTGGAGTCGCTCCGCCCGGAGGACATCCCCAAGCTCGGCCTCAAGTCGGTCGCCGAGGAGTGCAAACTACGCGAGGCCCTGCTCCGCAAAATACGCGGCTCAGAGAGTACGTGGTGATCTGATTGTGCGAAGTCCAGGGCGAAGCACCATGTGGTAGTGCAGTACATGGCAAGGTGGATGAAATGTCCCCTGCCCCCTCCCCCTAACCCCCCTACACCCTCCCCAACCCCCCTGCCCTGAACCCCCTGCTCCGAGACCCGCCTGTCCCTGGACCCCCCATGGAAGACAAGGAGGACAAGGAAGAATTGACAACATTGCCTGAGCAAGGGACTTCGCACTGCAGTTGCTTTGAGCACTGCTTCTTGTTCATACACGGACCCCTGATGACATATTTTTGCTCTGACACAAGGAGTTAAGGCTCTCCAAAACAATTTGGGGGGGAACAGTTTCCTGAGAAATCCAAGGGAGCTGAGTCCCAAACCCTTGAAGATTTTCCAAATCCACAACTTTTTGCCGAGAGACGCAAAAAATATTTTCATGAGTAATGCCGGGGTTGCAGACCAATGTCAATGCTCTGAAACATGTACAGCCATTCTCGTCCCTCCTCTGATGGGCCCATTGTGTTATCGGGTCAAATATTTGATTGTGTTGCAGGTCAGTCGAGCATGGTGCACAAGGCGATGAGTGAAGACCCGCTCCCGTCACCTGGCGGGGGCGACACCAGTGAGTTGCTCTTCTTTCTGCACGCGTATTGGTCCGTTTTGTTCTGCCGGAGGCACCAAACTCCAACGCGATTGGTCACCTTTGATTGCGTGCCTCGAACGTCATGTTCGCTTGTCAGTGACTATATCCCCATGAGGTAAATAGGGTGACACCAAAACTTGCACAGTCCGAAAACAAGTGCCAGGCCTGTTTGGGTGACGCACGTGCACACGCACCCTGCAGGGTTGCAGCTTTATCTCTGCAGGGGCGAGCCTATTACAAGCACAACAGCAGGTGACTGTTGGACAAGTGAAAACGGTCATGAGGCATCTGTTACTCTCGTCCAGCTCTGACTTGCTTCTTCGTGATACTGCTTGCTTGAGACCCGAGGGGTTTGGAATCAAAGAGTCGGGAACACACAGCTATCCCAAACCAAGACACAGTGCGAACATTTGGCCCAGAAGGAAGTATGAAAAGGACATCCCTTGTTTACACACAAGAAGGAAGGGAATTCAACGTCTTTCTGAGCTATACATTGAGTGCGTTTTTCTTTTGGAATTGCCTATCTTTCTCAAAATTTCCAAAACCACATTTGACGAACACAGTTCGTGCAAAAATATCACTTTGATTTGACGCCAGTAAAGTCAACAAAACTGATAATGCCTTCATGCTCTGGTTCTGAAGTTGTTATTTGCGGGAGGACAAAGAAAACAACCAAAGGGATACCACACCTTCCTCAAGTGACGACTGTCCATTGCAATATGGTTGAGAATGGATCAGGTGGATCGGGGGGACTTTCCCTTCTGCACATTGGTGTCACATTTCAAAGGCTCATTCAGACGCTTCAAGCACTTGATCCAATCGGCCGTGTTCACAGTGGAAACTTCAAACGGTTTTCACATTGGTGACGCGCGGTCGTGTTTTTGACGTCGGCGTCAAAATTTTAAATGACCGCGCATCATCCAACATGGAAACTGCTTCACGCGTTGCGTCTCGGGACAAGTCGCTCACACACGTCACGTATTGACTTCAAGCACCCACACAACGCCTGACGCACCCAGTGTGACACAGGCCGGCGTATGGAGATGTATGTACCTGAGCGCTTTCGTCTATACCTGTCAGTCGAATAGAAACGTAAGGAGCCGGCGGGGAAGTTTCTGACTCTGCAATGTACATCTGTGTGCAACTCAAGTCCAAACACACACGCCGGGGTCACTCGAACACGAAGTGGCACAGTGTGCACTTTTTCACTGATTGAAAAAAAAAAACAATTGCAAAACATCACACGTTGAGATAAAGGCCTCTTGGAGATACGCATGTCAACCAGTTCCTATGATAGTACTCACCCAGTGTGAACATGTTTTCCCAAAGGGGACCCGCAAACCCAGGTTTGGTTTGCCACCCAGATCAGTCCATTTGGACCGATTTCAATGAGAATGTAGTATCATCGGTTGGTCAGAGTCAGGCGGGCACGTCAATGAATTATTTTCAAAGAGCAGGCAAAATTCTGAGATCTTTCCAACCAATTTCTGCACGGAGTTTGGGGATCGTGTCACACGTCCTGCGTTAGACATCAATCACGTAACCTCTCCTTGACGCTGTGTTCGTGGAACTGGACCGCCGGCGCAACCAGAGCCGCGTGAAAGGCAGACCTTTGATTTCTGCCTTTTATGGCGCAGAGCACGTGTTTCCTGTGCCTTTTCACCGACACGGGGAGTTTCTTCATTGCAGGCGCCGGATCCAACTCGTTTGACCGCTCGACGAGCCTGACGCAGGTCGACACGGTGGACGGGCAAGTTCCCATCGGGAAGCGACTCAAACGTGCGTGTGTGCGTGTGTGTGTGTGTGTGTGTGGTGTGTCTGGCTGGCTGGCTCTGTGTGTGTGTGTGTGTGTGTGTGTCTGGCTGACTGACTAGCTGGCTGGCTGGCTGGCTGGCTCTCTTTCTCTCTCTCTCTCTCTCTCTCTCTCTGTTTGTCTGTCTATCTGGCTGTCTGTCTGTCTGGTTGGCTGGCTGGCTCTGTGTGTGTGTGTGTGTGTGTGTGTGTGTGTGTGTCTGTCTGTCTGTCTGTCTGTCTGTCTGTCTGTCTGTCTGTCTGTCTGTCTGTCTGTCCTGCAGCGAAATCAAAACATTCAATTTTCCTCAATCTCAAACCTGAATGCGCGAACTGAAATTGAATCGCAACTTTTCGCATTTCAGCTCGACCCAGCATGGGATCTTTAGAGCTGCTAGAAAACGGTTCGTCACCCAAAGCTGAAGTCTTCTACATCAACAGTGAGTACTGATTCTGTTCTTCCCCGTCGCACTGTTACAGAACGCTACCGACATTTGGCCATTGTTCTTGCATTCAAGTTTCTCCCATGAATGAATGCTTTGCTTCAGTGAACAGGACAAGACAAAATCAATGAGGTGTGAAGCACTGTCAATAAGAAACATCCAAGAAAGAAACTTGCAATGTGTAATGCCTCATTAACTTTCTCTTGTTCTGTAAGTAGGTTATGGAATAAGACTCAACTTTTCATACTTTTTTACTGAACTCAAATTGGTTACTGAACTTGTGCTGCCCACTCGTTCAGTAACCATTTTCGTTCAGTAACCCATGTGAAAAGTCTCGTCTGGGTTCCATAACCTATACGTAAGGCATGGGCACAGTACTGGCTGCGTTCGATTTGAACACTGGTTCACAGAAACACGGCTCGCAGGCCAAAACTGCATGTGTGCATGTTGTGCTTTTCATGTTGTGTGTGTTCTGATTTGTATGGAAACTGAATGATTTCAACAACCTACGCCTTGTGTGATGCCCTCGATCCCGAACCTGTTCCGCCACTCGCAGTTTTAGGAACCTTTGATGTTCTCTGCTTGAACAAAAGGTACAAAATCAGCTTGATCCCAATGGAAAAATACTTCTCTCCAAAACGGACATTTTTTTTGTTCTCCCTACATGCGTCTTTCCTCTGTGATTGTTCAGAATTCCCCCCCCCCCCCAAATAAGTGAGGTCGCATTTTCTGGACTGAGGGCCGTCACCCCTGCCCCCTCCAAAGTCCTTGGTCCATACGAACTCTCTCAACACTTTCACAGTGCCTTCGCTTTTCTTGATCACTTTGCGCGCAAAGAGAAAAAAACAACACCAAAAATCAACAGATTCAAACCTTTTTGCACCATTTTTTTCAACTGGAGACGGAACCTGATTCGCTTTTCCTCATCGTGCCACGTCGGACGTTTCGACAAAGCGCATTTTTTCGGAGATTTTTACGCATCATGGATGACTGAAGAATCTGGCCTGTTCACACTGGATGCACCACGCCTTCAATGGGTGTGCACCGCCAGTGACGACACAACGCCCATTGTCAGTGAAACTAATCCAGTGTGAACCATCTGTGCATGTCTTTGACAGCCATTGATTCCATTAAATATCGCCATAATTACTAATCTCTCTCCCAATAAACATGGAAGACTCAATCCATAAGGTTGGTGACATGTTGCTTTGGTGACCAGGCAAAATGACCCCCGCTTCAAACCCTTGATGAGCGTGTGTATTGCCAATCGAATCTTGTCTTGGTGCAAAACTTTTGCAAAAAAAACTGACCTCGCTTCAAACTCAAAGGAGTTTTCAGTAAAAACCTTCCAAGCACTCGAACACTTCAGTGTGGCGTACACCGCACGGGTCAAAGACATGCAGCAGCACTGGCGGAGAAAAAACGCAAAATCAAAGTGCACTTCCTGGGATTCCACTTTGGACTTGACCCACCGCCAGATAAAGACTCTCCATGGTGTAAAGGTTGTGTCGGGCGCTTTTGTTTGAAGATGGCAGCCGAGGGAAGATTTATACACCCATGGTTCCCGCCGGAAAAAACGGAGCCAAGCAGTTCAACGGTGAGTGCTCAGGCCTGTTCCTTCTTGAAGAACACCTTACGAGTACAGTCTTGGAATCAACAGTCTTGGTTATTTGGGCGTGACCGGAGGGGGGCTTTGGACCACCTGATCACACCTTATGGTCAGTTTGCAGACTGTCAGCAGACCCATATGTTTCAAAGGTACAAAGTCGCAAAAGACTGCCCGTATTTCCAATCATCCCAAGACCCTGGAATTTGGTGTGGTCTCCCCAGCGTCGTCTCCAAAAACACACACGCTGTAGAGAAATAGAAGAAATCTGTTTTGACAAAGAGGTCAAAGTTTGGTGTATCAGCCTGGAACATGCATGACGCTTCAAACATTTGGTGCGCGCCGCAGGTCTGCTGTCGGACGCGGGACTGTGGGAGCTGGCACAGATGATCGGGGCGGAGTGGCCCCACCTCGCGACGCTGCTGCGCCTCCCCAAGGCGAGGCAGGACCAACTCGCCCTCGACTTCCCCGGAAACTCGCTCGCGCAGATCAACGAGGGGCTGCGGGCCTGGAGGTGAGGCGGGGCGGGGCGGGGCGGGGCGGGGCGGGGCGGGGCGGGGCGGGGCAGGGCAGGGCAGGGCAGGGCAGGGCAGGGCAGGGCAGGGTGGGTGAGGTGCAATTTTATGTAAATCCCATGTTTTGGGTGTGCGGTGGGGATCGGTCCCACTTCTCGAGCGTTGGTGCCCTGCCAGACCAAATGTCAGGGTTCGCCCCCAACCATGGAAGCCCAACTTCTGTCATCTGAAACCCACAATGAGGAGCAAAGCAATTGTTTGCTGCTACACAGAGCGAGTTTTCAGCCTGCCCTGTCTGAATGCGCTGGAGAGAGCGTCCCGCCCCTGAATCAGCCTTGGGGATCCTGCGGAACAACCGGCACAAGGATCCGCCCCTCGCGTTTGCACAGATGCGTTGAACCCCGAGATTTTACGAGGCGTATAAAAAGCCTTTCCGATCCTGATGATGATGATGATGATGAACAAATCAACTCTGATTTGAGCGGAACATTTGAGTCAATCGGGTCATTATGCAGATCAAAGCGAACAAACAGACTTCAGGTGCTGTGTGAAAGCAGAACAGTGCCAAATGCACTGCTGTGCCTGGGGTTATAACCTCGGTGTGTGGCGGGGTAACCAGCACTTTGAACAACATCACAGCGAACTTTTCGTGTTTGACGAGCGCAATGGGACATTGTTCTCTTTGAGGACTCGGGGGGCGAGACTCGGGACCCCTGCATCCGCTTGAGTGTTTTGGAACAACAGAATCTGCCGATGTTCGCAACTTTCGTTTGTGTACACGCTTGTGCCACCAGGTCTGCATTTATGGCCAGATTCAGTGGAGGCGCAAGACGTGAACTTTTCGCGTCAATAGGGAGGTTCAGCAGGCCTTAAAATCCTTACGTGCGGTGCCCCAATTGCCAGATCAGTGGCCCAGTTCCCCTGATTTGCACCTGAACCAATGGTAAGTGACCAAATGGAATCTGTGGCACGAATCTGGCAATTGGGGCACATCGGAAAAGGAGCGGGTGTGTTTGCTGAACCTCCGCAATAACCACGTGCAGCCAGAGTGTTGCCACACTAAGGCGAGACGCAATATATTTGTCGCTGACTCACGAAATCAATCATCCATTTCGCGAATCGTCCATTTCGGGACACGATTTCGCGTTTATTGGCGTGTTTGCTGAAACGTTTGTGACGCAAACAGACGCGCCTGATTGGTCGTCACGTCAACACCAATCAGAGCCGTGAACCGTTCGCGCGGATTCACCAGAGGCGGCGCCACGACTCAACCTCGTGGTGCAAAGCCTGTCTTTTGGGTTGGGTGGGGGTCGTGTCAACTGAATACAAAAAATTTTCTTGAGAAAGTGAAAAATATGGGAAGACAATTTTTTTTTGGTCAGGGTTCAGAGTGCGAACCTCTTGGATCCGCCCTCTGCCAGACTCGCCCCACGTTGAACTGCGTTCCATGAGCTTCAGATCACGCTGGAGTGGGAAGCTGGAACTGCAGCTGATTTGGTGTTCGTGTTGGTCCGGGGGACGAGGAATCCCGTGCTTTGGCGACCTGCGATGAACAACACGAAAAACCCTTGGGCGTGAGCGAAGCCTGAGTCACCGCCACCTACTGCTAAACAGTGAAACAAAAGCAATGTTGACGTGAACGTGGCTCTTCGACGTCAACGTCCACGTCAGCGTGAAGGCGGATGTTTTCCTGGCGTAGCTGTTGATGATTGGAGCAGGCAGTCTCTTGTCATGCGCAAGAACAAAGCGACCAGAATCGAGAGTTGCAGTCAAAACGGACGCGCATTTCTGAAAGCTTTGCACCACAGTCGCGAATTCTCACTTGACCAGTTTCACAGTGGGCAGGCTCGTGCTCAGAAGAATAGACGTGTCTGAAAGACGCTTACATCAGTGGAATTTGAACACCACAAAACCGGCCGATGGACTCTCCGTCACCTTCGCTGGCGCAGCAGGACGCCATTGAAATTCGTTTGTGTGGGAAAAGCGTTGAGTGACAGAGTCCATTGACCAGTGACAGCACAGTTGAAACATTTGAACTCAATGGCAGGGGTCAGGCGATGCTGACCTGTGAGACGCCCTCAGGTCAGGTTCCCATTGACTGCCTCACGCGGTGACATCACTGCGAGTCAAAGCGCGGAACTGACGACACAGGCCCACAGAACTTTGGCGTGTTGCGCTGAAGCAGAGCTGACGGACTTGCACTGAGACGCAGTACTCAACAGGATTGTTCTGGAAATCTGAACACAACACGTGTGGACGCAGCTCAGTCGAGCGATGGAGCGATACGCGAGTCTGAGCGAGTCCCGCAGCTGCAGCGTCACCGGGACCGAGCTGGAGCAGGTGCAGCTGGAGATGCAGGGGGAGGAGGACGTGAGCGCCAAACACCCGATCATCGCCGTGAGTAGGGCAGGGGCAGGGGCAGGGGCAAGGGTAGGGGCAGGGGTACGGGCAGGAGCAGGGGCAGGGCAGGGGCAGCAACAGAGGCAGGGGCAGGAGCAGGGCCAGGGGCAGGGGCAGGAACAGAGGCAGGGATAGCGGTAGAGGCAAGGGTAGGGGCAGGGGCAGGGGTAGCAGCATAGGCAAGGGCAGGGGCAGGGGCAGGGGTTGGGACAGGGGCAGGGGCAAGGGGTAGGGATAGGGGCAGGGGCAAGGGTAGGGGCAAGGGTAGGGGCAGGACCAGGGCCAGGACCAGGGCCAGGACAGTAGGGCCAGGTTCATGGCCAAGACAGTAGGGGCTGGGCCCAGGACCAGAGTCAGGGCCAGGGCGGCGGCAGGGGGTCGGCAGGGCCAGAGCCAGGACCAGGGCACAGTCCATGGGCCAGAAACCACGAGGATGGGAACGGGAAGAGGTTATGATAGAAAGTCCCTTGAGGTGTGAGGACCTGAAATCCGTTTCCCCTGGGACCACAATTTTGACAATGTCAAATGAACAATGGAGATGGAGATACATGTGTCAAAGAGGGTGCGCGATAGATGTATGCGGGACAAAGCTTGGGAAGATGCACAGGGGAATGAGTGGAGATGTATACGCGGTGTTGCACTGCAGAACGGAGGAAGAGCACATCTCCATTCCACAACACAAACGAATGTGTGTGCGTGTGCAGGTGTGCGTGTGTGGTGTACGAACTAGTGTGCGTTGGCATGAGCGTGCGCGTGTGACAGCGTGTGTGCGTGTGTGTGACATTGTGCGCTTGTGTGTCATGTGGGGCTTCAAACCATTGCCTTGCATCCACTGCATGCATGGACAAGACCTTTGAACACGTTTTCCCCCAAACAAACGTTTGTGAATGACACGATGCAAGCGGAGGAAGCTGAGTGGTTCTGACGAGCAGCTAATGAAGAACAACGACCAAACCGGACTGTTTGCGACGGCTGCACAATGCGTTCATGATGAGATCCAAGAGTTGGTCAGAGGAGGCGCAATCTGAACGAAGAAAGTCTTCAGATTGTGGAAGTGTTTTGCAGCGAATAAGAGTTTTGGCGTCAAAGTCAACATGACGCCCAATGGAGAGTGTCAAATTATCGGTCCAGACCGATCACAAATTTTTGACGCGCGCATCAAAATTTTGTCGCTGCATCACCAACGTGAAAACCCCTAATGGCGTCAAAACGTGAGTGCCTGCCCCCCATCAAATAGCGGCACAAGAAGGGAAGGAATAGACCCCTGGATCGGCCCCTGGTTCAAATGGCCGTTTTCGCCGCAGCGAGCGCATCCAGTATTCGTGGCAGGGCCGTTGGGTGGTAATTGCACGCAACAGTGGCAACGAGATTCCTGCGCACAAAATGGAATAGTTCTGGGAACCGAGAGCCTGCATCGTCTGGTCCAATAGCATTGTGAACCATCGGCTCAGAAATGCTGATCTTGCTTTGGAGAATGGATCTTTTTTTTGGGGGGGGCAGGCGTTGTTTCACTTGATACCATCATGTGATGTGCAGTGAAATATTTTGAAACATCCCAGCTGGGCCGGACCGAGTGTACATCAACCTCACCCATGGAATCCGTCACCCAGAACACAAAAGAACATTTGTAAACAACCTGAATTTCGAGCAATGAAAGACTGGATCGTCCTCGCAATGTCAGAGAGACAAAGGGCTGATATTAAGGGTTTTCACATTGGTGACGCAGTGACAAAAAATTGACGCCCACGTCAAAAATTTGTGATCGGTCTGGACTGACAATTTGATGCTTTCCATTGGGCGTCATGTTGACTTTGATGCCTGCGCGTTAAAATTTTGATGTGCGCGTCAAAAATTCTGACGCCGCCCAGCCAATGTGAAAACCCTTATTGGCATTCACTGAACCAGCGAATACACTGGGCGAGTTCTTGGTGGGCGGGGCAGTGTTGTTGATTGGTCATTCTCCACGTGTTCCAGGCGGCGAGTCGCGGGCGGCTGGAGGAGGTGGAGCGGCTCTACAGGGCGTCTCCGCAGCGGCTCCACCTGGCGGACCCGAGGGGGCGCACCGCGCTGCACCACGCTGCGCGCGCAGGGCACATCCACGTCATGCAGTTCCTCGTCTGCAAGGGCGTAGGTCAGTCTCAGAACGCCCTCTGGTGGGTTCTGGGCTTCAAAGAATTTGGGCTCCGAACGCGCGCACATCTTCGTATACGTTTGATTTCTTGGACACGTGTGAAATTGCCACGTGCTGCTCGTTTCAGACTTGGACGCGCGCGACAACGTCGGCAACACGCCGCTGCATGAGTCGGTACTCGCCGACCAGACCCAGAGCATCGAGTACCTGGTGAGTACATCCATCAGGGTCACGTATTGCGAGTACATGTGTAACACGTGAACACACGATTCGTGCGCGTCAGAGGCGCACAACCAGTTGACCCACGTGTTACAGATACACTTCCGGTTTGCGAACGTCGGACAGAGAAGTGCTTGTGGTTTGCTCAAAGTGATATCAAAACGGACTTCCGGTCTCATCACGCGTAACGAAAGATGCACTTCCGGTTTGTGCACGTGGGACAGAGATGTACTTCCGGTTTGCGCACGTGGGGCAGAGATGTACTTCCGGTTTGTGCACGTGGGGCAGAGATGAACTTCCGGTTTGTCACGTGTTGTGCAGATGAAGACGGGCGCGGACGCGTCGCAGCTGAACGACGCGCGGTGGGGTCCCATCCACGTCGCGGTCGAGGCCAACAAGACCGAGGCGCTCAAGGTGCGTGCGGGGGCGGATTCAGGGTTGGATCGAGGCGGGGGGCGGGTCCTGGGTTGGATCGCGGGGGCGGGTCCAGGGATGGAGCGCGGGGCGGAGCCCGGCAGGGAGCGAGCGGGCGGGTCCATGGATGGATG
>JAAUXT010096800.1_pt1 | contig 14343 bp, 11 predicted proteins | sample 7278171 | NCBI WGS metagenome assembly JAAUXT01 (sample SAMN14350112, study PRJNA611818) | marine sediment metagenome | isolation source: surface marine sediment (1.8m) | place: French Polynesia: Moorea | collected 2018-08 | reverse complement strand
TCCACCTTGCCATAACTGCACTACCACATGGTGCTTCGCCCTAAAGGGACTTCGCACAACTACCCCAACCCCACCCCCGCGTTGAATGGTTGGTGAATTCACCGCACCCTGAGTCTCCGTTGACGTCGAGTCCTGTAGCCAGCGCCGCCCTGATGCCCTCCACGTCGCCCTTGATGGCGCTGACGTGAAGCAGCCGCCTCCCGTCCGACGTCTGCGTTCCTGTCTGCTGCTGCATGGTCCCGACCTGACGAAACACGTGGGCGAAATGGGGAGTTTAGGCCACGTGGAGATGTGTTCCCGCGCCTCGTGTGCTGGTGACTTTCAGCTGCCGCGGTTCAGCGGTTCCACGATGACGTCAAAGGGTTCAAGTCACAAACGAGAGGCGCTGCGTGGCAAGCGCTGTATACTGGAAGTTATTTATAGATTGCGCACTTAGTGCACACTGATGCACACTTAGTGCACACTTATTGCACAATTTTGCAGCCAATTTGAAATTCTGCAGCCAATCATATGCAAGCAGCTGTGTGAGGAAACAACTGACTGGCTGGTGCCTAGCAACAGAATGCACTTGAGCAAGACAAGAAGCGTCCCTTGATATACTTCCAGTATATAACAAGTCAAAGAACGAAAACGTTCTGCCATCTCAAGCAGTGAGCAAATGACGTCTACGACACACAAGCATTTTCGGTTGTAAAGTCACAGAGCGTGTACACCAGACAATTTGCGTGTGACAAAATTTGAGCCGATTTTCATCGGACAGCACGCAACATGACCTCATTTTGATTGTTGTTTGTCTGAACAACAAAAGAACTGTCTGATTCGTCAGATCTTTCCTTTCTTTAAAAAAAAATACAACAACACTCACCTGCGGTTCGAAGGCGCTGACTGAACATTTTCTCGCAAGTTGGATCCTGAGAAACATATCCTTTCACTTCTCCAGCGTCCTGTGAAATTTCTGTGATGTGGATATATTTATATCCTGTTCAGATTTTTTTCGGGAAACACGTGCGACGAACATGTGGTTCACGAGTCTCGTTTTGTGTGCGTACTGTGTGACGAGTCCCTTGAGTTCACACATTTGAATAATGACTGGGCGGGTCCACTTTGGTCCACTCCCATGCTTGTTGAACAAAGTGGAAAAACATTCGGGGATCTCAAGTCAGAACCGCCTTCATTCAGAACCGCCTTTTCCAACAAATTGATGAAGATTTGCTTGCCTCAGGTACCCAGAAAGACTCGACCTCCCGCGCGTGAAGGGTCCTTCTTGAAAATTTTATCGCCACCCGAACAGCACACAAAAATATCCTACATATCAGGCCCTGCCAAGCACATACTCTCACTTGTTCACGCACGCACGCACGCACGCACACACGCACGCACACACACGCACGCACGCACGCACGCACGCATGTAAGTACACGCACGTTCAACTATCAAAGGAACGCGACGAAATTCAACGAATAATTCAGGCGGCCAAAGACATTTGGACAAAACTTTGGTTTTTCACGGTTGCTTGAAGAAAAATTGCTCCTGCGCCTGAGGTGTTCAGTGATGCACGGACAAAACGAAGCAAACCACCTCTCGGAAAGTTATTGATCTAGATGACTGGAAACCCTCTCTTCTGCCCCTCACAGGAGGTGCGCCACCAAGCGTGGAGCGCCCTTCGCTAAAGTGCCATTGAAACCCGACATTAAACCCTGAGAATAATGGCCCCATAAAACACGAAACTTTGTTCCTCACTGTCGGCCTGAAGGCCTGAAACGAAGGATTTGAAACATCGTAAACTTTGTCAATGATGGTGATTTCAGGACGGGGCATGAACACGCAAGGTTGATCTTGTGTGGGGGAGATCTCGTCAACAGTCACAGAAACATTCCTTCGCTGGGCGCCGTTCTGAGAACAAGTCTTCAGATCAGGTTAGCAAAAATACACGACCTAATGTGTGTGTGTGTGTGTGTGTGTGTGTGTGTGTGTGTGTGTGTGTGAGTTCACGTGCGCGTGTCGCATTTGTGTTGAACACGTATGCAGTTCCACACTTGTGTCGGCCTGGATGTGTGCTCGTGTGCGTGCGTCCGTATGCGCGTGCGTGTATTTGTCTGCGTGTTTTCACGTACGTACGTGTTTTCGCATCTGTGCGTGTTTCGGTGTGTTCGCTGAGGTGTGCGTGCGAGTGTGTGTCCAGTGTTGGAGAACCCAGGGCTGTAGTTTTGCGCCTGAGACAAATTGCTCTTTGGTGTTGTGCTCAACTCCACGAAATTGAACTTGTGATTGAGACGTTTCGGACCTTTTACCCCCCTGGATTTCTACAAAGTTCATCAAATCGAAACTTGTAACTGTTTTCGGAGGGTGGGAGGGGGCAAGAAAAGAGAAGAGGCTTTGCACTCATGCCCGCGTGTTGAGAAAAAATCACAGCGATGTGACAACCACATCTTTCCAGTGGCATGAGGAAGTGTGCGCGTTCAGTCATGGAAACCACTGACTGTGGAGCCGCGAGTGTGTTCACGGAGCGTAACTTGTGCGCTTTTCACTAGAATATCGAACAGATGGATCACAGGGCAACACCGCTCCAGGGGACCCAATCTCAATGACAGTGAGGAAGGGGAAAGAACATGAAAGATTTTTAAGACTGTCGTGCAAACTTTGAGGGGTCGATCCAGGGGCGGATCCATCATCTGGTGAGGCGGTCCAACCTCCTACTGGAATTTCACTTGAGAAAAATAACATGCGAACAATGAACAACAAACTCGAACCTGCAGCGCAACATCAGAGGTTTTTTATCCTGGGATCCCGAGGGGGCGGGGTGGGGCCGCCTGGATCCCTCCCGAGCAATTTTGTTTTGGGATCTGTGCTCCCTCTGCGTGTGCTCTGTATGTATAAACGCTTTGAGCTGAACATGTGACGTATTGATGTTTGCAGGGTTGGAGAACCTGCTGAAAGACACAAGCATCCAGAATCAAGGATCCGGCCAGAACGATGACCCAGCGCTTTCTTCTCTACGTCTGCGTCTGCGGTACGGTTGATCACGTTTTTGATGATTGCAGTGGTGGTTCTGGAGGTGGGACCACGGAGGGGGTCTGGAAATGCGTCTCTCTGAATGGCACAAACAAAAACCATTGCAGGGAATTGTAGAGTTGGTGATGCATGTTCAACTGTTGCAGTGGTGGATCCATGGGTGGAATTTGGCCCTCCCAAAAGCGGGTGGACCCACCTCACCAGATCAATGGGGCCACCCCTGGATCGACCCCTCAATTTGGCACGACAGTCTTGCGTTTCATCTTCTTTCCCCTTCCTCATTTTCCGTGAGATCGCCCTATTTACCAGATTCTGGATCCACCCCTGGGATTGTTGTCTGAATTTGCTGTTGCAGCGGCCATCTCGGTGGTGCTCGTGTGTGTGGACGCAGTGTGTACTGACTCACAACACTGTTTGCACGAGTACGACGCCGCCAACAGAGAGTACTGGGGGATCGCCTGGGATCTCACTGAGGTGCCACGTGATATTCCTTCCGAGGCTTTGGTGGTCCATTTCTGGGGAAACGCATTGACTTCTCTTCGTGCTGGAGTCTTCAGTCACCTGACCCAATGTACCAGATTAACTCTGGATGCCAATCAAATTTCATTTGTTTCTGAAGCAGCTTTCCTTGGAATGAAGAATCTGAAAGATCTTCATCTCCATGTCAATCGCATCACATCCCTCCCCGATCAAGTCTTCTCTGAACTCAAAAATCTGGAAAACTTGTACCTGGACAAGAATGAGATCACCTCTCTTCCAGCTAAAATCTTCTCTGGGTTGAATGGTCTCACAGAACTCTCACTTCACAACAACCGCCTCAGCTCTCTACCTCCTGGACTCTTTGCTGGACTGCACAATCTCAAGGAACTGTGGCTTCAGTACAATAGCCTGACCACCCTTCCTGTCGGAATCTTCGCTGGGCTTGATTCTCTTGAAAGACTGCTGCTGTTCAACAACAGTATCGCTTCTCTACCTGAGGGGGTTTTCTCTGACCTGGACAACTTGAAAGTGCTTCAACTGTACTTCAACAAAATTACCTTGCTACCTTCTGGAATCTTCAATGGGCTGACAAATCTTCTTCTGCTTTCCCTGTCAACCAACAAGATCTCTTCTCTCCCTGCAGGAGTTTTCTCTGGGCTTCATTATCTGAGGATACTCCAGTTGTGGGGCAACCAGCTCTCCTCTCTTCCTCCCGGTGTCTTCGATGATCTCTTCTCAATCCAAGCAATTGATTTCATGAACAATAGACTGAAAACTCTGAGCCCAGATCTCTTCATAAACCTGCCCCGCCCACTCACGCTTGGTCTGAGCAACCCTTATGGTCACAGCAACCAGTGGGACTGCAGCTCCCTCTGCTGGTTGAAACATGAGAAGCAGCACAAACGAATCACGTGGGACCACCACGAGGGCAACCTCTTGACGCCAGTTTGTGCGACTGGGGGAACATGGAGTACTCTTCAATGTGGTGACACAGGTATGTCAGCAGAATCCTCGCTTTCAAGCACAACGTCTTTAAGCAGATGACTTTGAAGCTGTCACACCTACAAATAGAATTTTTGACGCGACATTGGCGCAACGGGGCTGTGAAGGCTGATTTCAAACGTCGTGCTCAACTCCTCTTTTTCAACGCTCACGCGGGCACGTGTCTGTTTCTTGGTACTTACTCCAAATTTCTCGGGTGAAGACAAGGTTTTGTGTTTGACAGTGTGATATGAACCGGGTCTTCTGTCTCTATTCGGCAGGTGCGTGTCCAGAACTGGGAGGTGTTCCCTTCTCCACCAGAACCCGGTACAACGGACCCTACAACCCTGGTTCGCAGATCACGTACAGTTGTCGATACGGAGGCGGCACTGGCACTGTCACATGTGGCCAACCGCCTGGGTGGACCAAACTTCCAACCTGTCCAAAACACTGCCCACAACCAGTTGGAGTGCCATCCTATGTGAAGACCAGGTTCAAGGGACCCCACAAACCAGGCTCCAAGCTGAACTATGACGGCGCACACGGAGGCACCGCGACCATCACCTGCCAGAACAACGGCTCATGGACCCTGATTGTCGCAGGTACCGGTGCGCTTTTGCAATTTGGACTTTTTTGCGTCAAAACAGGCGGGTCAGGCAGATATTCCACACATCAAATCAGGCATTTGTTCCCTCGTGTCTTGTGTTCCGGTGTTGGAATTGTCGGCTTCAGCTGGGTCTGAGGGTCTTAAGTCGAACACAGAAAATTGCTCTTCTATTGTCAGAAGCAGGTCACTCGAATTTCGTGACAAAGGAGAGTGATACTGAGCTTTTCCACCAGGATCGCTGACACACAATGCTTCAAAAAATATTGTCAATCAGAGGACCAGCAGAAAGTCTGATCGCAACGAAGCGCTTTTTTCCAAACAACAAGACGTCACAGATTAGCGTTTGTATCAAGTGACGTCATGACGTCACTGACTTTTTTATGACGTCGCAGGACCTGTGTTTGCAGGCGATCACACACTTGTTTGGATCGGGGTGACGACGGCGGTTCTACTGCTGGCGATCATCGGCATCGTCATCACAGTCCTGGTGGCCATCTGCCTTCTGAAAAGGTACACGTGTGTGTGTGTGTGTGTGTGCGTGTGTGTGTTTGTGTGTGTGTGGATGCGCCTGAAAAATAGCACACAAACATGTGCCGCTGTGTCTCGCTGAATCTGTCCTGAAAACGTGCCTGTCACAGATATTCTCAGTACTGGTGAAGAAATATGGGTGTCAGAGATGCTTGGATGGTTCAATGCTATGAAAATTTTTTTGGACCATATTTGCAGACAAACCACAGGCAATCAGACTCCAGAGGCAGTAGAGGGTGACACCGCCTCTACGGCTGCAGCACCAGGGGGAGCCACAACTGCGGGGAGAGCACCTCCTCAAGGGGGAGCAACTGCTCCAGCGAGGCGCGCTCCTCCCCCTCCGTACCGCGCAGGACAAGACCGAGTCTCCGGTCGCCCCCCTCCGCCGTACAGGCCACCGTCCGGTGGCGCCACTGCTCCGGAGAAGGTATTCTCGATAGACATGGCTTCGATGAAGATGGATCCTCTTCCTCCGATCCCGGGTGCAGAGAAAGACGAAGACGATGAGAAAGCAGGAGAGCCCCAGGATGATTACGGTAACTTCCCGTGTCACGAGTACCAGGATGTGGATAAAGGGCCTGTCCCTCCCAAAAAGTTCTGAAGTTATTTTTGGGTCAGGAAGGCCTCAAGCGGGCACGCAAGCGGGCCCAACCCCCATTAGTTCCGTATGCTGTTGTTCTGCAATATGATGGGTTTTTCACATTGGGTCACGCGCAGTCGTATTTTGGGCTCACGTCAAAAAATCCACCATCAGCTTCAATGTCAAATTTTGACGCCGACGTCAAAAAAACGACCCCGCGTCACCGCTTCACTTTCTTCCGTTGTTCGCTCTGCCTTGCCCTGCTCACCACGTGCTTGTCTCCCCTTTGGATCTAGTTGGAAACGTTTCTGCTGAATTGGGCGCGTGCACAACGCAATCGCATTTTGTGCGTGTGTTTCTTATGGATGTCAAAATCCGATATTCTTTCCAAATGTGTCGTGTCAATCAGTCTGTGTATTCTCGAAAAAGAAAATAGTCGCTTGAGTATCTGCTCAAAATACTCACTGAATCAAATTTTTGAGCCATGTTTTCACCAAATGAACAATTTTTGAGGCTTGTGTGAAAGCAGCTTTGGAAATGGTTGTTTTTGCAAGTGTTGTGTGTGAAGTGTTGTCTCACACGAAGAAAAGCGGTAATTTCCCGTGTGAATAGGGGTTTTCACGTTGGTGACGCGCGGTTGGGCAGCGTCAGAATTTTTGACACGTGCGTCAAAATTCAACATGATGCCCAATGGAGAGTGTCAAATTATCAGTCCAGACTGATCACACATTTTTGAGTGGGTGTCAATTTTTTGACGCACGCGTCACCAACATGAAAACCCTTAATACACGCTGACACTGCAACAGCCGCTTTGTCCGGGTGACCTGTTGTTTTCTGTAATTTTTCTTGTTCAGCACAAAACCTCAACAATGTAAGCCTCCTCCGGGTAGCTATGAAACAAGAACAACTTGCATTTAAACACGCGCCCGCTTTTCAGAGGTAGCGCAAGTTTGGTAACTTGCACAAACCCACACCCACACAAGAAGCGAATCCACAGATAAAACAGAAATTTTTGGTCAGTTTGACAAACGTTTTGTTGCGAAAATGCGAGGGATCATGTGGTGATTGGAGAAAGAGATTCACATGTTTGCTGGAATGCAAATCAGTGCAAAATTTTTTTTGGAACAAGAAACACATTGCAGCGTCCAAGGTATACTGGGTCCCACAGGGTGAGACTCCACGTCTACTTTCACGCGTAAGTCTACGTTTTCATTTTGTGGTACCTCCCTTTTGAGGCATCGCGATCGTGTCGTGTGAGGCTTGTGGCTGATTCGCGCAAAATATTTGAAGAAGAAAAAAACACGGCAAAAAGAAAGAAATATATCTGACAACCCCCCCCCAAAACAACAACAACAACAATACTTTTGTTGCTTTGGACTTCAGAATTCTGGTCCCACAGGGTGAGTTTCTACGTCTACGTTCACGCGTACCGTCTACGTTTTCAATTAGCGGAACCTCCCTGGATGATAGGCTCTTTTAGCAACACGCTTCGTAGCCGCAACACGTACATGTAACACATAGCCTGCAGACAGTCCACAGAAGTGAAAACACAATTCACATTGAAATCAACCTTAATGATAGCCCTTTGGACACTGGATAATTTGTAGAAAATCAGAGATTCTACAGGTCTTTCTGTAGGTTTCTGACTCAAGAAATTCAGTTGGACTCTTCCAGAAAAAGGGAGTTGTGTCTGCAAGTAATGTGTTACGTATACGTGTTGCGGCTACGGAGCTTGCTGAGAGGACCCGCCTATAACACGGCGGCTCCTGCCTCCAGCAGCACCCGCACGCATTTCGCGTTCGCTCGTGCCTTTTCGCTCGTTCGTGTCTCATCGCCTCCTGTTGCTAAAGCGAGCGCTTTGCGCACGTCGTCAATCATGAGGCCCACGGGTCCCAACATGAGGAGCAGCCTGATCACGTCAGCTTTCCCAGCCTCCGCGGCACCCAACAGAGCTTCTCTGAAATCTTTTGGTGTGAAGTCGTCCCACCGGTAACGAAGAAGAGTGTACATGGTCTCGCAATGACCGCGTACAGCAGCATCTTGTAGCGCCCGCCCTACCTTGGCTCCCCTCGCTAACAGGAGCTTCACGCATCTTCTCTTCCCAAACCACGAAGCCATCTGGATGGCAGAATAATTGCCATCATTCTTATCAATACCAAGATTTACATCAGCACCTGCCTCCAGCAGACGTTGGGCGAGTTGCATATTGCCCACGTCCAGAGCACACAGAAATGCCCCGTCCAGATCTACTTCAGCCTCCAGCAGGACCTTCATACACTGCACGCGTCCCTTGGCGCTGGCCATGTCCAGCTCTTCCATGAACGCATCTTCATACCTGCGAACAAGAACGCCTCACAGTTGAAGACATGGGTGCATGCAACAAGTGCGGATTTACTCAAAAGGGTCGTTTCCACATGGATCTTTGAGAAAACTTCAGACAGGACGACTCTCAACACGGGCGAATCCTGTTTGTCATGTGTGCAAGTTGATACCACACATGCACGCACGCACGCACGCACACACACACACACACACACACACACACACACACACACACACATGAAGCCCTGACCTGCCAAAGTGGGGGGTGCACCTCACACATAGCGTGAATTACGAGGATGCAGTCAAAAGAAACTTTTGCGAGCGAATTTCGGTGCGAAAGAAAAATCGCTCCAAAACCAAATTTTCTCACAGTGAAGGACACATGTTTGGCAACATGCGTGACTTAGTTTACTCTATGTGGTGACATTTTAAGTGGACAAGGTCGGTGTGGGAACTTTGTGCGTCACACAATTTGCTCACTCAGAACTGCAGTCAGAGACACCTGACCAGTGATATGTTCCTGTGGATTGTTCTAGCTTTTGTGAGTCTCCAAGTGAGCTTGGAGCAACGTGCAAATATCAAGTTCTGCGGGAACTCTGGAGAGACGCCTCTCGACATGTGGAAGAGTTTGAAGGTGGTGTATGGCAGAGAGACTGTCCAAAGCGCAAGTGAGATTCTGGTTTCAGAGGTTCGCCAGTGGGGATGCCGACATCCACAACAAGAAGCAGTCTGGCAAACCCAACACAAGGCACAAGAAGGTCCAACAAATCGCCCACACGCAAACGCAACCAGGAGCTAGGTCAGAACGCAATTTTCAAAAAAGTTGCGTATCAATTTTACAACCAAAATTTGAGCATTGAGTCCCATCTGATATGAAAAATATAAAATTGTGGTTTGTAACTTTTCCTGTGTCAAGTATCTTTCCAGTTAGTGTGGTATCAGTGGAGAAATAGGTGGTTGAAAAAGGGCACTCTTTTCCAAAATTTTGGCTTGAATCTTGGGACTCTTCCTACAGACCGGTTTTCACCAAAAAGTTGCGTTTACGTTTGCGTTGTCAGGGTTACAGGTGTTTGCTAAAACTGCTGCCATTCTTAAGCGGTTCTCACATTCATGACGCGCCAAATGGTGGAATTTGTAACCAGCCCCTGCACAACAAAAACGACCGCGCGTCACCCAATGTAAAAACCCCTTTTTTGCTTGATTCTTTACCCTGAATCTGCACTGGGGGCATAAGTGATGCTATCGCCGTCAGATCCGGAGTCGACGTCGTTTTCTGCTTCCGTGTCGACGTCGGCGTCGGCTCCTGCCGCCGGGTCCACATCGGCCCCTACTCCCGGGTTGACGTCCCCTTCTGCTCCCAGGTTGACGTCCCCTTCTGCTCCCAGGTTGACGTCAGCTCCTGCTCCCAGGTTGACGTCAGCTCCTGCTCCCGGGTTGACGTCCCCTTCTGCTCCCAGGTTGACGTTGGCTCCTGCTCCCAGGTTGACGTTGGCTCCTGCTGCCAGGTTGACGTCCCCTTCTGCTCCCAGGTTGACGTCAGCTCCTGCTCCCAGGTTGACGTCAGCTCCTGCTCCCAGGTTGACGTCGGCTCCCTCTGTCCCAAGCGCCACAACGGGCTCCTCCTCCCGCCCGTTCGCCTCGTGGTCACGGGGCATGCTGTCGCATGATTCAGGCAGTGGAACACGAAATCACTAGTGAAATTTTGTTGTGACCTTCCCTCACTCTTCCATCCAAAACATATGAAAGTTATTTTGTTCAAAAACTTACCTTCATCTTCTTGCACAGAAATGAGAAACCGAAGTTATTGCTTCCTCTGCTTCTGCGACGAGAACTTGAGCTGAAACTGTAGTCAAACCATTGTCAAATTCCAAACTGATGTACGAACACCACTCGCTACCAGAGATCCACAGCAAGTGACGTCAGAAAGAGTCACGTGGACGACCAGTCAGCAGTCGACCTCCCTCCGCGCCTCTGGGCCTCGGCCAATCAGAGAGCCTCAACCGCCTTCGTCTCGGCCAATCGGAGGGCTCCTGCGGAGAACCGCCTTCACACAACAGAGGCGTTTCCAGAAAAAGAAGCAGTGCTCAAGGCAACTGCAGTGCAAAGTCCCTTGCCCGTAATGTCGTCGATTCTTCCTTGTCCTCCTTGTCTTCCGTGCAGGGGGGAGGGTCCAGCAGGGGGGGAGGGAGGTTAGGGGAGGGGGAGGGGGTTGGGGGAGGGGGGTCGAAGGGGGAGGAAGCAGGGGACATTTCATCCACCTTGCCATATACTGCACTACCACATGGTGCTTCGCCCTGAAGGGAGCTCGCACAATAGCTGTAAACTGCTGTTCAAAATGAAGAGGCGGGATAATCGCGATTCGCTGAAGATCACAGTTGTTTGCTCCGAGGGTTTCGCCTCTGATCCACCGTTGTTTTCAACCGAGCCCCTTGAAATTCGAACTTTGCATTTGCGCCACTGATCTGGGGCAAATAAACTTGTTTAGGGGCAGAGTCCGACCACTGACTCCGATCTGGATCCAGGGACAGACCCAAGATTTGGTCTGAGCGCAATTTTGAGTGAGTGATGGCTGAGCTTTCTTGGGGGAAATTCTGATTTGAAAAAAAGTCGCAATTCCAAGATTGTCAGTCATCGTAATTTTGAGGACCAGGGATTTTTGATTTTTGACAATCTGTCATTTGAATCTTGTTTCCATTGCAGATTGACATTTGAAGTTCGTTTGTCTTTGCAGACAGATTTGGATTTCTATCTCTGTCGATGCAGTGAAGTTTTTACACGTGGATCCGCTTCAGTATCTTTTGTTTTATCAGCTGCGAGCGCTGACAATGGTTCAGTAAGTCACAAATCCGCAGATTTCTCGATAATTTTTCATCACTTTGTGGGTGACATCTGACAGTAGTCAAAAATACCTGGGCCTGTTTCACCCCTTGCGGGTGATAATTGGGGGAGTCAAAATTGCGTGAATACAACTTGGGGATTTTTCGGTACAAGTACTGTTTTGACGAATTAATTCTTTACTCAACTGCGATACGTAAAACTGTCGAGTACACATACCCCATTCAGTCGCGCATTACAGTTACAAATAATATAAACATGGGCTTTTGTATGCCAGTTGCAACAAAAAGGTAACTGTCACATCTTTTTGTTTTTACGATGTGTAATTTATAGTACCGTACATATATTGTTTTGAAAAGTTGCGGTCGTCCCCTGAGACACGGGGCTGTTCGACCGGAGCAACTCTCGAGAAAATCATTCCCCGTGGCTTTCCTGCTGTTCAGTGGCTCGACGCAGTTCCGAAGTCACGGCAAACGTTCACGCATGATATATTTGACAAAGAAACAGTCACGTTCGTTTCATGTTTTATTGGAACACACGGTTATCTGAAAGGCAGGACACGCACACACGAAAGGACAAAGAAAACCACACTGCGAAAGCAAATTCTGCCACCACCCAGAAGAAGAGTTGCGTCAATTGGCACAAGTTTGCAAATGTCAACTCGAACCACGACGGGGCGCTTTGTCAGCGTATTCGTCCAGGCTTATTTGGAACACTAAAAATTGCTTGATCTTTTTCGGAAGTGGCAGCCGCTCCACCTGGTGGAAAAGATTGACATCAGAGACGCTCAGCAGGTGGCGCCTGATAACTCTGCGACACTGGATCTGAAGGAGCGGTTTGGGACGCTCAAACTCCCCGGTGAGGGAAACAATGTCCATTTCCCAATCGTGTGTCATTTCCACCCCAGCGGCCACAAGAAGTTGCGCGGCCTCATTCTCTACTGGAGGGAAGCCATACCCAGCCAACAGGGTGAAAAGGGTCAATTGATTGTGCAAGGCCTGTACCTTGACATTGGCTCCTGCTTTCAACACACATACAAGCGAAGCCAACTTCGTGCTTTGGTGCACAGATAGCTGCGCAGCATCATACAGGCAGTCACTCTTGTTCACATCGGCTCCCGCATCGAGCAGTAATTTCACGCAGGTGACATTCCCTTCTGATGACATGGAATATGTCAACGGCGTTTTGCCCTTTCGGTCAGTACTGTTCACATGAGCTCCTGCAGCCAGAAGCCTTGCCACAGACTTCTTGCAACCACGATGTGAAACAGACATCAAGGGAGTTTCACCAGAACCATTCGCTGTGTTCACATCAGCTCCTGCATCCAACAGCATTTCAACACACGTGGGAGCACCAAAGAGAGCAGCCTCCAACAAAGGTGTTGTTCCATACAAGGATTTCTTGTTCACATCAGCTCCTGCATCCAAGAGCACCTCAATACATTGCGCATTGACAGTGGAACTGGCCTTTGTCAAAGCAGTTTCACCTGTTCTATCAACTTTGTTGACATCGGCTCCTGCTTCCAACAACAACTTCATACACTCTACATTTTGGTGTGCCAGCATCAAAGCTGTTGTGCCTCTTTCATTTGGTCTGTTCACATCAGCTCCTGCTGCCAACAACTTTACTAAGCACTTGACATTGTCGTGCTCTGAAGCTGCCATCAGGGCTGTGAACCGTGACAGTCTTCCAATTCCACGCGCCTTTGACATACAACTTTGGTTAACATTAGCTCCTGCAGCCAACAACGTTTTAACGCAGTCTTCCTGCCCGAACTTCGATGCCAAAAACAACGCTGTTCCACCTCTACCCGCTTGGTTCACGTCAACAACCCCAAAGGCCAGGAGCTTCCCCAGCGAGTGAAACAGACCCATCGCTGACAGAAACAACATACACGTTTGCCAGTCTTGTGTCTTTCTTACGGCGTGGAACGCAGTGCCGAGATCAGCTCCTGCTTTCTGCAGAAGTTTAACACAGTCCACGTGTCCACTGCAACTGGCCAGGAGCAGCGCCGTGTGTCCTTCTCCTCCAGCGCAATCCGAAGACCTGCAAAAACGACACATGAAGCATTCAAAATACGCTGGAAGGGGAAAATGTTGCTGTGTCTTGCTCCCTTTCTCACACTCTCTTGCTCTTCTTTCTGTCTCTCCATCTCTGTCTGTCTCCCCCCTCCCACCTTACTCATATCAAAAGTTTCTTTTTGTGGCTGGACCGAAGCAAAGATTCAGACGTACGTTGCTGTACTGTTCACATCAGCTCCTTTCGCCAACGCCACTTTGACACCAGAAACGCAATTGTGGAATGCGTTGAAGCGAAGGGTCCTGTCCAACATGGCCTGGTCCAGGGGCGGGTGGTACGTGCGGTTCACGTAGTTCACATCAGCTCCGAAGTCCAGCGCCGCCCTCACGCCCGCCACGCAGCCGTGCGCGGCGTTGAACAGGAGGATACGGTTCAGCGACTCGCGGTACGCCCGGTGGTCAGGCTGCGTCATGGTCACGTGTCCCTGGAATTGACACGTACTTGTGAATGGTGTGATGTGGGGGGTCTGCCCAGTGCTCTCGGGCGTACCCCAATGGTGCCTGGTGAGTCACACTTCCAGCTCAATACCCTCTTCACACCTCAATTGCACTGCAAACACACCGAACGTGCACAAACAAATTTAATCACGAAAAATATCATTTGCACTTTGTTCATGAGCTCTGGACAGCACAATTATGAAGTAAGAACAACCCAAGCTACCGGTACTTATAGCACAGCTTCGTTTGCTCGGACTATTTTCGAGTACTTTTGCAGGTGAAGATGCTCCACAGCTTCAGCAGGGGAAAAGTGGGAAAGGTTCAATTGCTGGTGACACAGGCACATTCGCACGTAACAATAGGCAATCTAATACAGTCGTCCCCCCTTAATTCGACAAGGTCGTTGCACGGAAAAACTGACTGATTAAGCGGGGCGACGTACTAACAGGGGTCCTCTTAATCCGACAAAAGCCTGTTTGGGC
>JAAUXT010005268.1_pt1 | contig 14343 bp, 13 predicted proteins | sample 7278171 | NCBI WGS metagenome assembly JAAUXT01 (sample SAMN14350112, study PRJNA611818) | marine sediment metagenome | isolation source: surface marine sediment (1.8m) | place: French Polynesia: Moorea | collected 2018-08 | reverse complement strand
TGTGACACCATAGAGGAAGGTAGCCTAAACCACTGAGCTCCAACTCATACTCTACAATAAACTATACTACAACATCACTACTGGGGCTTCACTCATATATACAACAGCAGGTTTTGCCTGCAGATGCAAGGATCACAGATGATCTCCAGTCGCGTGCACGGTCATTGTTGGTTCCGGAAAGCTTATGTCTCTTGCCCCGAGAAGATAGTGTGGACCTGGCTTAGATTCCAGAACATTTGCTCCACCTGGACTCACTCTGATACGTTGGCTTTGAAAGATGCACACAACATTTCTACTTATGCAGACGAATGACCTTTTACTCGTATTTTGTAAGGAATGTGATCGGCCACGACAATTCGCACTAAAGTTGTTTACGAATCCCAACATTTGCCTCCACTTTTCTGGTGCCCTAAAATGCACGCACTTCCACTTTGGTAATTTCTTTTCAGGGCAAAAGGTGCGTCTTGTGGGTGAAGACGACACTAGCTGCGTGAATCAAAAGATTGCGACAATTTGGCAGCTTTTCTGTGTTTCAATTGAAGCAGGCACAGACAACCAAATGAAAGAGATCAATAGTTCTAATTGTTCTTTGTGTCAAGAATCTAGATCAATCGATTTGCCTGTGTCAGCGCCAAAAAGACTTGAGCCCTGATGTACGAGTTGGGCTGTCTGCTTTTTTAAAACAAAAATGTTTCCCAGCGTGTACAGATTGCTGTCTGTGTCCTCGTCGGATCGACCTGAGCGTGACCGGCAACTCACAAATTTTGAGATTGAAGAAAGAAACAGATGTTGTTCTGGACTTCGAGGACTCTGCCTGTGTTGAAGCACACGCACGACCTAATAGTTGGATGTAAGGTGAGTGTCAGTTTTTCTCCCAACGCGTGCATGATCATCGTGATATTGTTGTTTCTCAGCTCACACACAGCTTGGAGAATTCCATACCACCACTTTTTTTCAGTCAACCCAAAACAGAGAATAGCATAAACTCCACTCGCCTGTCGACAAACTTGTCACCTACCCCCTTCTCTCCAAGTCCTCAAGGATCAATATCTCTGGGTGTGAAATCAGCACGATAACTCCCAAGTCATGACAAGGTATCGCGACGATGGAGAGGCAAAGCAGGACCCCCCATTCAAACGTCAATTTACCAACAAGTACTTTGCTGCCTGGCACAAGAACATTGTGTCTGCGGCGTACAATTCGGAGCGAGACCGTTCAGGGCCAGTTCACGTCTGTTGACCGAAAAGTTGAGGCGTGCTGCTGACATTTGCTTTTCAATTCCATGTTCTGCTGACCGAACAACTTCAGCGATCGTGACGCTCACACAAACAAATTGGAATTGGGGTCATCAGCACAAAACGATTTTTAAACACGGATATTGGTTTGTCATTTCATGAAGACATGTCTCAAAGCACAAAACATGCAGGCTGTGGAACATGTTGTGTGCTCACCTGACATTTCATTGCTGTAGAATCTGCATGCAAGCATCAGGTTGTTGAGCAAAGAGTGCTAAAATCAAGAAAGTGCAGTACGAGTACATTTGCCGAACTGCCACACCTTGTTGTGCTTGATTCGGACTCGACTTTTGCATAAAAATTTGTTCGAATGAGGCAAAAGCATTGATTTCAATCAGAATGAGCTTGAAACAGGGGCACCGGTCAAGCAAGATTCCGCTTGAAATTTTTCTGGTCACATTGGAACATCTGGTGGCCACGTTCTCACAGGTACGCTCGAGTACACGTTCAGTGAGGCTTTTGTGCTGCAGGAGAAACTCGTAGGTTTGGAAATTCTGAGGCTGATTTGGTCTGATTCGCCCATGGTTGCTGTTCCCCTGGATGGTTTTTCTGAAGGAGAGCCAAGTGCGACACGAGAACCCGGGAAACACAAATTTTTTCGTGCTCATGAGCACGGAGTCAGAGCTCAGGTGAGTGCAGTTGCTGATATTCGAGATTTTTGCACTCAACAACGTTAGTGATCCCAGGTTGAGTGAGCTCAGGGAAGGAGGTTCCCCGATATTGCTGTGACAAACTTACAACCTTCAAAACTTTGGGAAGTTGAACCCTTTGCACCTGGTGTTCCAGAGGGGGCACGAGTAGACTGCAAACGAGTCGCGCAGATGCAACCTGCCAAAGTTCAGGAGCTAGTTGTGACCGCGGCTCATGCAGTGGGTACTGTAGTTGTTTTCGCTCAATCTGTGAAGAGACATCAAGACTTTTCTGAAGCACAAAATGACGCATGTTGCCGGTTGTGAAACTGAAGCAACAACTGCATGCAGAGTTGAGCACAATCTGGGACAATGGCGCGATGAATCCAACGTATATTCACAGATGAAACAGCAACGTTTGTTTTGCGTCAGTATCTAGCTCATGTGAGAACATTTCATACTGAGCAGACCATTGCACAAGTTCTAGATGAAGGCATACACAGGCCACTTGCAGTCTTGACGGACGGGACACACCAAAAAGTGCCGGTAGTCCAGTACCAGTCCCCGACAACGACCAAGTGTGGTTTGACAAAATGAAATATGTTTGAACCGTGTAGATAAAACTCCCCAGTATTTGTCCGGATTTTGAACAGCTTCTTTCAAATCCTCACGGTCGCGGCGCATATTGGCTTCGTCAGCGGCTCCCGGAGCCTGCAGGATTGAAACGGCGAGCCTCCCTCCCGCTCGGCGCGCTCACCCACGCCATCTGCACCGCCCCACCCGCGTCGAGACCTCTTTGTCATTTGCGACACACCAAGTTCGTCTGACTAATTAATTTTCAAGCGATCTCAAAGGAACAAATGCCTTCGTCAACAGGGTGAAGCGGGCACCGTTTGTGCCTCTCTTCAATGATGCTCCTCTCTGACTGTTGCCAATGAACATGTGCACGAAACTGAAAAAAGAGGTTCAACGTGATTTTTTCAAGAAGATGTGGCTCGTGTGGAGATTTCTTTGATCACATTTCGTGTCTCAGCGACGGTCCGGAATGTCCAACATTCTACCACAAGAGACCGTCTCTGCAGATTCCCTTTTGCAGCCGCAGCAGCGGCGAGGAGGTGGAACCGGGTGCTTCGCTCACCATGTGGTGAATTAGTGTCAATTCGGAAAATTAATGTCATTGACTTGTGCATGTATCATGCAACTGTCCCGTAGATTCTGATTCATTACTGATCTTTCCCGGCTAATGTACATTCCTGCGAGCACACCTCCTCCCCAGCTTTAAACAAAGCAAATATAGAATGATTGCCAGGCACGAACACAATTGAGTCTCTCACCAGACCTATAATCTGTTTGGCTCCCTGGCAAGAGGCCACCGACACAGGCAACTCGTGCCTTTTCTCTGAGAACGTCGACATGTTGTGCTGCGAACCCCACCCTTTTTCCTTGGCCAATTACTGGCACCAAAGTCTTGAGAAAAGAGCAAGTGCGTCAATAAGTCAAACATCCCAGCAATCAACTGGCAAGTTTCAAAGCGACAAGCAAACTTCCTCCTTTCGTTAAGGTAGGAAAAGTGACTTTGTTCTAAATGGCATTTCAAACTGCTGATTCGTCTGATTCTCTGTAACATGAAGTATCGAGCGACAAACAACACCAAAGCATTACGGAGATTTATTTCTATCCAATTACAATCTGTCCGTGCCCATGAGAGGTAAGAAGAAAGAGGGCTTTTTGTTTTCTTTTTATCTGAACATATCTCGCGAGCAGCAGTCATCTATCTTGTCTGGAGAAGCGGCGGCACACAGAGAGATCTTTATCCGCTGAAAAAGGAGACCACACAGGCCAGGAGACGCTCACTGCAGCGGCGCAGCACAACTTTACAATCGTACAGAGGCTGCTGCAGACGTACTGAAACACAATGCAGCGAGTCTATCTGTCATACATCTCTGTCATCTGCTCTCTGCAAATGGATTATACTCGCAATACGATCAACTCAACATCATTTGTTTCGCAAATTTCCCTTTGCTCTCAGGCCAGGTCCCCCCGGCGCGCCCGGCGTGGTTGATCGCCAGGTGCGGTCGGCAAGGAAGAATTTTCTTGGCTGCGCCTTGCGACTTAATTCCTCCATGCTCACTCCCAGGTTTCAGCGAGTTTAATTTCGAAGTCGAATTTGAGTCATCAATCAAGCGAAGCATTCAGGAGCGTGTGTGAAGCTCCGGGTGTCTGCAGTCATGGCAAGGGAGGTTCTTGAGCTCGAGTTGTTTCCAGGCGTGAGATGCGGCTTACACTTTGCATGTTTGTCGGGAGAAACCACTTGAGCTGTGACAGAGAAGGCGCTGAGTCTAGTCTGCAAGAAAGAAGTGTTTTGGCCACCCTGGTGGTCACTGACAGATGGATCGTCGAGAAGTCTCGCTGATAAACCGATGGTCAGATCAAGTTGGTGTTTGGCATTTCTGATTGAAGGGTCCAACAGATCTTGTCGGTCCAAAAAGCAACAAATGATAATTTCGAACTATCGTCCCAGAGGGATTCTGGTTTCCGCATTTCGAACAGACTCTTCACGAATCCAAATGGATTTGCATTGTTGGTGACACTCACGAGAGGGTCTTGCAGGAGGAAAGGAGAGCAGAAGGGCAACACAAAGAAAGTGGGGCTGCACATGTGAGGATCAATGCTCCTCAAGGAACGTTCACTTTCTGCAAGAGATCATTTGCGCGCACACACGCATCGCTGGATGCAGCCAGGAGTTCTTTTCATCAGAAAGGAAATTTCGGCAAGCAGGCGGGCAATAGAAGAGCCATTCACAGAAGAGAACACAGCCACCAGTAATATCCTTCAGAGGTTCGAGGCAGTATCCCAAATGCCTGTTAAACAAATAGTCGACCGGGGGACTGTTGGCTATTCGCTGAAGTGGAAAATGTCTGACCTTCTTCATTGCAGGGTGGTTGCTTTCTTGTTTGGCTGCTCAAAGCTTTGGGCAAAGTTGAAAGATCAAACTGATTGCTCTGAGGCCCTGAACACACCGAGGGAGGAACAGGTGTGTCAGTGGCTGACACTGACGACACAGCTCTTTCTTCTCCAACCTCCCGATTGTCTGACAAGACCTACGTACGTAAACATTGCTCAGCTTGTGGTGTCCAGAACAGCCATTTGGAGGAATGCTCGGAGCTCCGTTACACATTTGTCACTTTTGGTTTGATATTTTTCTTCTGATAAAAAGGGGCAACAGCATCAATTTTTCATTCAAAATATTTGATGAAACAAACAGGGACAGGTTGCATTTGGTTCCTGCGGCAAAGCCTTTTGTTTCCACAGACACAGATTGTGCCTCCAGCTGTTTTGCGCCAAGGAAACAGAAGGAACCAAGTATGGTGGTCCACTCGATGACCTCGGTACAGAGTTTAGCACACTCAAATCTGAGGAAAGCAAATCAGGATGAAGATTGCTGGTCTTCAACATAGCATCAAGTGGCATTTGCTTCTTGGAGCAGGCTTGTAATCTTGACTTGGCAAGTCTTGAGTTGAAATGGTCCAGCTTGATGAAATGTGAGCTCCACCCTTGCCTTATGCTCCAACTGCTTTCTAATTTGGCTAAAGGTGAGCATTCGCCTCAACAAACACAAAGATTGATATTTGCTTCTCTGCTTTTCAACCCGAATGCGGACAGATCCAAAGGAACCGCGCCTTGCATGCCAAAAGGTGATTTAGTACGTTTTTTCCCTTCAAGTTGTTTGCGTCAGAACATCTCGGTGGAAGACATACGAAATCCGCAGATTGACTTCCGACAAGACAAGCAGCTTAAAGTTTCCAAAAGGTACATAAATGCTTTTGAGTTAAAAGCTTTGCATAAATCCTTGCGAGACAGTGCAAACAAAATGTTGCTGCAGTGTTTTCTCTTTCCCGCAACAGCTCATCACGCATCTGACATTAGATTAATTGCGTTTCTTCTTATCTCGTCACACAATAACTGCGGAGCGGAATCGTCATAATTCAGTGCAACAAGCAAGGAGGGCCCGTTCATCAAGAGTTGGGTTGCGTGAATCAATAAGTGAAATTGAATGCACTCGCAGGTTAGGTAGCATGATCTTGTAATGTCATTTCTCTGCCTATTCCTTGTTCTTGGCAGATCAAAAGGCCGAAACAAACATGCACTGATGTCAAATAGCAGTTGGGCAATCTTCTTGATTTGCAAAAAAATAATGAGAGTCATGGGTCTGCATTAACTGAAATGCATAACAGCTATTGATCTTTATAATGGAGTGTGTAGAAAAGAAAATAAGCCCTCGGTGATCCTTGCAGCCTGATGTCTTCTCGCTGCAGAAATAAAAATAATTGGATGCTGTGTTGCGTAAATGTCAAGCAACCAGGTCTTCGGCTGCTTGTCTCCAACAAATTTATGAACACAGCTTCATTCGGCACATTCATCTGAAAACAACGCAGGTTGGATGGGAAGTTTTACGTTTCAAAGTCGTCACAACAATTTTTCAACCTTTGCTGAATTTGCAGCACAAATGATTCACACAGCCATTCTGCCTAAACACGGACCCAAAATCTCTTGTCTGTCGCGCTTTTCTGTTTGCCATTCTGCAGCACTTTTCGTCAGTCAGGAGCAAATCAGTATGTGAAAGGCACCATTTCCCTGCGAGTTTGACACAGTTTGGGAAAAGACACAGACATCACTCCGCCTCAGATCTTCGCGCAAACTGCAACTGTCGACGAGCTGGTTCTGACACACTTCTGGCAGTTCTCGAGGATAAAGCTCCTTTGCTCCTCTGGATAATTGGGTGACAGAAAATGATAACTGTTAAACTTATTCACCGATCACGCGCTCGGCATTAGCTTCATAGAAATCCTGTCAAATAAAAAATTGCGAGATTATGGTAACTCTAGATTACGGGATCTTAGGGAGTTATTTAGGAGCCGTAATAAACGTGCACAGTTCATATCTTGAAGCCATCGCTTTCTCTTGTGCCATAAATCTTCTTTTCAAACTCCAAATCCTTTTGCCTCATGAAATGTCTGCACATAAGAATAGGTTGGCATTCCTTGAATATGAGTCTTTGAGCGGTGGAGAGGCATGGATGCGGGTTATGGAAGGGATGAATGCCGGCCATACTAGGAGTTCAATCAGGCATGAGCTGACATCATTGCCCCCGCGCTGTGCTTCGCCTGTGTCCCAGCTTCATGCAGCTTCGACTACAGGACATCTGTGAGACCATAGATACCGTAATGAATGGCCCTTCTACAAATTAAGAACAAATTTGCGGCAGTGAAGGAGCAAATTAAAGCTGCCACTGCCAGCGATTTGCGGAAAGTTGGGGTTTCGGTCAGCCTTACGTGCGCTTGAGTGCACCGTCGCAGCTCTGCGTCATAATCACAGGAGATGTGGTCGCCCGCATGAGACGGCCTCATACAAAAAACCTAATACTCATGAAATGAATTTCGGAAATCAGTTCCCGCTATCGTAGACCCTCGCAAGACAATGAGAGATTATATCAGTTCTCAGCAAAAGCCTGTTCGTATTATGTTGATGCCCAAAATTAGCATGATGATGTCGCATATCATTGACGTTGTGGTGATCATTATGCAGAAATGGATTAGCCAGATCTGCAGTGTTGCAGAACCTGGCAAACTAATTGTGATAATTGTCGTCATTAGCTTTCCTTCATTACGTGTAATTGCTCAACATGACTTTTTTCAATAAAGTGAATTAACAGCGAAGAAAGAAGTCCCAGCCTCTCAAGAAACTGCAAAAAAGGACTGCTGACTTTCAAAATTCGAAGTCCCAGTGGGGTGCAACTTGGTGACATTGTGAAAGTTCCATTTGCGCCCCCACATTCAGATTCTTTGGAAAAGACAGGCAACAAAAATTTAAGGGAGCGAAAGCCTGGAGGGCCCTGCAGCGTACTAATAGACGTGGAAAAGGGCCCACCCATGAAGCGAAGTCAGGGCAAGGGCTTTAGCTGGCGAGGCTCGGCCAGGATTGCTGTCAATATTTCAAGAAGTAGTGGGTGACAGGCGCGCTTACATCCCATCTGCTTGGACCGGTGCCTGTCGCTCCTGCTGGCAGAAGGAACGGAGCGGTAGGGCGTCAGGCAGCTTTATAAAAGGCTTCACTTCTCCGCGGGTTCCCAGACAACAACTGCTTCTCTGAGGAATGGGGTAATCAACCTGTGGAGGATGATACAAGTTGCGCTTTTCAACATCGAAACGCAATTGGTCACCCATTCAGCATCTGAAGGCTTCAATTCAGGAGGATATTAACTGCATGCTCCACTGACTGAGATTTCGCAAAGCAGCCAAACCCGACTTTTGCTGCATGAATCTCCGGCTCTTTCTTATCGTTCTGGAATGCGCAGCGGATGCAACTTCCAATTCAGAAGAGCTTTCCTTGCTTTAGGAGGAAGGAAATGGGACATTTAAACCCGCAGTGAGGATATTTGCAAAGGACTGCAGAGCGCTGAACAAATACGCGGCAAAAACGACACTGACATTTTGAAGTGAAGGAGTCTTGGAGCAATTTTGACATTTGAAAGGTAAAATTTAATGATCGGCTTCTGGGAAGTGAAAGACTGAGGAAATACGAGCGTAGATACGTATCGATTGCAGGTGTTGAGGACAACCATCAAAGCAATGATTCGGTCTCTTGTCTCAGTCCTGCTGTGCGCTTGACTGAACCGGCGACAAGCCATTCATTCCACAATTTTATTTCTTGACATAACCGCGCGGTTGACCCAGATGTTCTGTTCCGTTCCACGTTCATTCATCATCTGCAGGTTTCTGGGGAGGCGATCCGACCATGTGGAAGCGACTGCTCGTTGCCCTGCTCTCAGTATGCATCTCAGGCAACACTGGTGGTACGTAGAAACATTACCATTGCACAACTTTGGCATTCATTATTCATCTCAGCAAATAATTGTCTGTTAAAAACTTCAAAGAGAGTTAATTTGCTCGTCTGAAGATCTTTGTGAACATTGGGGACAAAGCCTGAGATGTGATGAATATTTAACGTTCTGTACATCTTTTTCCGTTGTTGGTGCTCGATGACTCTGCATGTGCGCTCGTGCTCGTGCGTCTCTTGAACACGTTTCCAAGTATTGTTTCAAGGGGACTGTTTGTGGGGCAGGGGTGCCGAACGGGGTCTGACCAGAGCGACTCCAACTTCCGTTTCAAAATCGATTGCTTTTCAAATGGGAAGCATTTTGCGCAGAGCTATATTTATTTTTCTGGAGTCAGAGGGGTCTAGATCCTTGGGCTACCTGAATCCCTCCAGTGCAGTGCCGTGTTGCATTTTATTCTTGACAGTAATCTTCTTGGAACGTCTAACGTTACCGTTCTACTTGACGATGCACTGATCACGTTCCCTTCATTCCTCGCGTGAACCAGATGCGACTTCAATGACTCTCGAAATGTTTTCTTGCCCGGGAAGAGCTGAAGCCGTGTCATCACACCTTACAAAAGCAGCACTTGTAAAGCAAAAAATGTTGACCTGAAAACTATTCCCTTTCAAAACTTCACAACTTGTTTCCGGAACTCAGCAGCAGGAAAAAAGAAGGTTCTGTCATTGTTAGCGCCTCGTTTGTAACGAGATAGGAACCTTTTGATAACCAAAGTATCCAAACGGAGATTTCTGTATCAACCTTTGATCTCTCTCTGCGTCTGCATTCATCAATGCTGATGGAACGTCAAGGCAAAGAGAATTAATAATGTTTAATGCATATCATCAAGCTGCCTGATTAGTTCATTGCGATGTCATAACAGAAATAACAAAGGAGAAATATTGGTGCGTTTGTTTTTGGCATTCATAACTTCAGACCAATTATTGCACCTCGCGCACATTGTGCGCACCCGAGGAGGGCACTGCGGCCCTGGTGTCAGCTGAAACGACAGGATGTGTCACCAAGTGGCTCCGGGCATCAGGTATTGAGTGTTTTCTCCACGACTGAATCAGGAACCATTTTCCAAGGCAGAAAGGACAGTGCTCAGCTTGATGAACTGGAAGTTTGAAGAAAGCCGAGACAGTTGTTTTCAATTGTCCCTTGAAAGGAGTTTGGGCCCCTTTCCTTGCTTTGTCCAGAACACCAATCTGCAACACAAACTGATTCCATAACTTTTTTTCTCGACTCCTATGCCACAGAATAGCGACTGGAAGTCGGCGTAACAGCGGCAAGCGATGATCACGCATGGAATGGTCAAAATCGTGTCGTTTTTTGCACCAGAGCAATGATATTTGTGCGCACATGCAGAACTCGCAGAACATTCCAAACCGTCTGTGTCAGATCCAGTTGTTCTTCGAACATCTTCAGTTGTGGTGAACGTGTTTTTGTGACGGCTCAGCAAGATATGTTTCCCTCTTCAGAACTGCAAGGTAGACTTGTTCCAAATAGCAGATTAGACAACGCTGTCTCTGATATTGATGTGTTGCATTTAAAGACTCAAGTCTTGATGTTTAAAGGTGAGCCTTTAAAGCTATACAAATACAGGTATTGATTCACCCCAAGGGGAGCCGTGTGCACCTTTTGATATTTTCTGCGAGTGGTGTTTCGCAGCGCCTGGCAAGCAGGGAAATCTTTGCCTGTGAACCAGTTGACTCCTCTATCCACATTTTCAACGTAATTGTACTAATCATACCGCGGAAGGGTTTCCTTTGATAAAAAAGACAATATATGTAAGGCACTAGGCTTTCCCGTCCTTGCTAGGAAATGTGCGAGGTTGAGGTTTCGTATTTCCCTGCAGAGCGAAGAACAAGATAAAAGGATCAATGTTTCAAAATTTGCCTGCCGCGTGAAGTGAACTCCACGATAACGAGATGCACTGCAGAAGTGAAATGGAAGTTTCACGATGATGTCATTGAGCATTTTCCCGGAGAACTTCACGCTACTGCAGAACTTATGAGTATTTTACTCCGCTCGTGTGCGTCACCGAACGTTCAGGTGTTACACCTTGGAACCCCCGAGTTTCAGACAATCACGCACATTCTTCCCAACAAGCAAAAAAATTGTTAATCTCGCAACCACCTCGCCAGTGTTGTCCGCAGGGATCAACATTGCTTATGAATGTTCCGTGAACAATTCTTTCACCCTGAAGGCTGTTAAAATCCTTCGTGAAAGCAAGTGGGAAAAAAACAGCAGCCTGACAGGAAACGGGGAAGATCACAAAGAACACAGAGGCGACTGGCGCCACGGGGGCAGAGAGAGATTTGCACTGATCAGTGGCACAAACGCTTCTGTACCACGGAGATGCGCAGCTGCGCTCAGACGCCATTAGCAGTTGGCCATACAGTAACATCGTCTTCATTGATTAAATTATTTATCTCCCCAGAGAACTGCAAAACCAACATTGTTTGCGGAGATTGCATGGTAATTATTCCGAAAACCTGAAATCTCATCCTTTCAATCAAACATGTATGCGGGGATATCAAGCCGAAGAAAGTTGTCTCTTCACAGTCTGTCGTCGTTCCAGGCGTTCCGCGGAATGTGAATTGGAATCCGTTCAAATATTGAAAAGGAAGATAAACTGTCTGAAATCTGCACATTCTCATCAAGCTGCTTTCCAATTTATTTGCCCAATTGATAAGAACGCGAAATTCATATCGCGGGATTTGTTTGAAAGGGAATCACGAGAGAGGATTTTACTCGTGCCGCGCAGCAAAGTTCTCATCTGTGCATGGCAGCATTCCTGTCAACTGAAGTTCTGAATGTCCTGTGAAGCGGTGGAGAACTACACAAACGAGCACAGAAGAAGAAGCTTCGTTCACAAGACGTCAGCGCCCTGCACTTCGTGTGTGTTTTTCCTCAGTTTGTTTTTTGCTGTGTCGTCGCAACCTTGAGCTCTGAGCGTTCACACCAGAACGCGCACCCACACAACATGCGCCAAGATGCGTCAGGCCGACATAGCACCAGTCGCAAGAAATACTTGGAAGTGTCTAAAAGCATCTTTGTTTAATTACTCAAATGAAAGCCAATTAGCCATTGCAAAATCTTATTTCTGCATCAAAGTAATGTCATTCGAATAGTCATGTTTCATTAGGGTAATGGAGGCGCTGCCTTCGGTTTCAAGGGAAGAAAATTGAAACACTCAACTAATGCTTCCTCCCTGAAAGTTCTACTTCAGCGCCGAGTGCAGTCACCGAGCTGCAGCAGCATCAGCAAAACTGAGAAACTAACAATGAAAGCTGGTGATGAAAGGAATAGTAGGGACCTCGGTACAGTTATTATTTGAACCTGCGTACAATTGAGGTCTTCGTTCCGGAGCGCGTGAAAGAGAATGTTTCCATATCCTGGCAACTCAACGGAGGATCTTCTGGGCCTTTTGTCCTGTGGTGTGAATTACGGGATCGCCTCAGCGAGTACACTACTACTCACATAAATACGGCTCAGCGATGCACGTTCCCCATTCGTCTCTTTGTGTCGCCTCAGTATCAACTTAGGCTCCCCGTGATTTAGGGTTATGGCAAATCGCAATAGTCAATCGCTGTATTAAGATTAAGGGTTTCATCACAGACCTCGTAGATAAGGTTTATTATAGATCTGGAGCTGTGCAGTTGTCAAGTTTGGCATGATGTATGTGCGATGCGTCTGTCCATGCTGCTTTTGAACATCTGAAGTCCAAATGTGACAGTAGGTGTCCACATGAAGTCCGCAGCATGGTTCTGCAGCGCCATAAAATCCGCGAGCTGACTTTCACATGGTGTTGCGCGGTGCAGTGTGATTCAACGCTGAGGTTGAACGAGCCTTTTGCAGACAGCTGTCGAGTTCCTTAATTGCACCTCTGCTATTGGATTTGTGCAATTCCAAGACCTTTCCCTGAAACGGGACATTTAGCTGGGAACACCGTCGTGTGGCGGGCGTCAAGTGACTGCAAGAGAGAACCCCGCAGAAGACGCACACCTTGTGCGCCAACTGTCGACACACCGACAGAAACACCAAGTAGAAAAATACAACTGCTGAAGGCAGAAATTTCAGAGAGATGGTCATGGTACCATGAGAAAACTCAACGAACAAACGTTGCAATCAACCCGAGTGCTCAACAGATTTATGAGACGTACGTGTACGTGATGTGAACAAGTATTGCAAGTGGCTCCAGATTTCGGAACTAAATTGCTGCCCGGGCGTGCAACAATACTCGCAACGGTATTGTCAATCTGATGGGTGTCATGTTGTTTCATCCGTAACTCTGGACAACTTTCAACTGAGTTGCAAGAATGCTATTTCAACAATTGATTTTGTCTCGTGAGTCTGCTGCTTTCAAACGCGTTTCATCTCTAAAAATGCAGACGTCATGATCTGGCGACCACCTTGACAACCTCTATCCTGACCAGACAGAAAAGTCCAGAGCAAAATGTCTGGTTCGTGGCACGAAGTTCGGTTCTTCTTTTGAAAAAGTAAGCACTCCATAGATGAGACATCGATTGAGTCTTTTTGAAGTGAAGAGCCAACTGTTCTTCTTCACAAATCCACCACACACATCAAAGGACAGCAGGATCTGTTCTATCTAAGATCTGAAGAAGTTGATCACTGTTTGAAGGATCCTCCTAATGATCACCTTGTTTCTTTGATACAGTATTGTTTGAGAACACTTGACTCGAGTTCATTCTTTTGTGGCCACGACGACTGAAAAATTGACATGCACGGGAATTGAAAACCAATCAGGAGCGCTGGTCCTTTCAAACTGTCATGCTTCCCTGTTTGATGATAAAATGAGCCAGAGGCTTCATCAAATATTTAGGCAATTGAGATTGAAGACGTGGCAATTAAAAGTTTGGTTTTACTACATCTTTGCTGAACTTGGGAAAACATTGCCATCAGACATTCGCGTGCGTCACTGCAAATATTAAAGATATTTTTCTTTGAAAATGAAGCTGTTGGTTTTGAGAAATCGAACGAGATCCAAGAGATCCAACGTCGCCTCATGCAGAACAACTGCAGCACTGTCATTTGTACCTGTGTGGTAAGTGACCTCAGGTAGCGGAGTGCTTTGACAATTTTTTCGTGCTGTCACTTTGGCGACAACAGCTTGGTAGATCGTGTCAAAAGCCATCACATGACCATGCAAGCAAGATGTTGTACGAATAGTAGCCGTTTCGTCGTTGGTTTTGCCGTCACCAACAATCACCTGCGAGCAGACACGTGTGACCTGATGTCAAGCTGTCAACTCGTCATGAAGCTGGAGACCAAACAGGACATTGTCACTCCCATTCCCGAAATGCTTTTGTCATTCACTGAAGTCCTTATTGACGCTTCTTTATGCACTTTGATGTCTGCGTTTGAACACCTGGATGCGGCCTCGCAACAAAGCGCGTTCAGTGGATACGTCCCGTTTCTGGAGGAGGCAGACGCGGCGTTTTCCATTTCGTCGCTGCGTCTCGTTTGTTGAAGAGCGTCGTTGAGGGCCCGAACACACTGAGGCCGGGCGGGGCGCCCC
>JAAUXT010019498.1_pt1 | contig 14344 bp, 14 predicted proteins | sample 7278171 | NCBI WGS metagenome assembly JAAUXT01 (sample SAMN14350112, study PRJNA611818) | marine sediment metagenome | isolation source: surface marine sediment (1.8m) | place: French Polynesia: Moorea | collected 2018-08 | reverse complement strand
TGTGCATCACATCAACAGACGTCACGTTGTGTGCATCATGTCAACAGACGTCACGCTGTATGCGTCACATCAACAGACGTCATGCTGTGTGCATCACGTCAACAGATGTCACGCTGTGTGCATCAAGTCAACAGACGTCACACTGTGTGCGTCACGTCAACAGATGTCATGCTGTGTGCATCACGTCAACAGACGTCATGCTGTGTGCGTCACGTCAACAGACGTCACGCTGTGTGCGTCACATCAACAGATGTCATGCTGTGTGCATCATGTCAACAGACATCATGCTGTGTGCATCACGTCAACAGACGTCACGCTGTGTGCGTCACGTCAACAGAGGCCACGTTGTGTGCATCACGTCAACAGATGTCACGCTGTGCATCACGTCAACAGATGTCACGTTGTGTGCGTCACGTCAACAGATGTCACGTTGTGTGCATCACATCAACAGACGTCACGCTGTGTGCATCACGTCAACAGACGTCACGCTGTGTGCGTCACGTCAACAGAGGTCATGTTGTGTGCATCACGTCAACAGATGTCACGCTGTGCATCACGTCAACAGATGTCACGTTGTATGCGTCACGTCAACAGACGTCACGCTGTATGCGTCACGTCAACAGACGTCATGTTGTGTGTGTCACGTCAACAGACGTCACGCTGTGTGCGTTACGTCAACAGACGTTACGTCGCTGACGTGTGCTTCGCGCAGAAAATACGTTGCTGTTCAAAGCCGAGTTCATTCCTGTATCGTGCGCTGTGCTTTGCATTGTGTAGCGTCAACCGTGGGTCATTTTGATCCAGGTCATTCTGGACGCGTCACGAAATACGTGCGATGGAGCTGCGTCGCAAAAGCCACGTGAACACTGCACTCGTGACGCTACGCGACGAAGTAGAAATCAACTGTCTCTAGGTGATATTGATATTGAAAAATTTATGTGAAATTGTGATCCAGAAGGCCATCACGAATGAGACCTGTTGTCCAACCAATCATTTGTTGTCAGTCCTGCACTGAGGTATCTGTCAAAATGTAGATTTCCGCCCCCATCCCCTTCCACACATACACCCCCCCCACACACACACACACGTGCTCCAATCCTGGATCCTCCACTTTGCATCATTGTATCAGAAACAAAACAAGCAGCTCAGTGCTGTAACATCCTCACACAAACGCAACATTATTATCCAAAAATACCTTTCAAGGAAACAAAACAAAGTGGGTGACGTCATCAAAGGGAAGTTCGCTGAGACATTCAACACTCCATAATTTCCTCCCGTGAAGCTGGAATTACACACATCGCGAGGCCGGCTTCACGTGGGTTGCGTCACGCGTTGCGTCTCTCCGTGTTTGCTTTGCAAGTAACCTTGCTGTATGGAAAGTGCGACACATCCAGTGCACACATGATGTCGCCAAGGCTCCGTCGCCCATGTCTCATCCCCCTCCCTGGGACAAACAATTCTCGTTGTGTTCTCACAACAGTGTGCGGCCTTTCTGTTTGTTTCTGTGTGTATTTCACAAATTTGATATTGAGAGCTGGGCTTGGCCCTCCCCAAACAAAGCCCAGGATCCACACATAAGAAAAGAAATGAAATGACACCAGACAGCCATGACCCTCGTCCCCCGTATATAGATAAACAAGCTGCGTTTTAACCAAGGATCAAATCAAGCAAGATCCGCACGTCACAAGGGAGCAAAGCAAGTCGCAAAGTGAAACGCTTCCATTGTCAATGACGCGTCCACTGTGAACCCTGGACGACTCTGAGACGACGCAACCCACAATGCAACGCGCGACGCATCCAGCGTGAGCCCCACCTGGTAGAGACTTCCGCCGATTCTGGTGTCGGAAGACAATGGCTCGTAAGACAATACATCTGCCTCAGGCGTGTTCCGCTGTTACGGGACAAAGTGGCTGCGACGTGGGTCCCAGGGGTGAGGGGCGCGTCATACGTCTCTCCACAGCGCGCCACCGCCGTCCTCGCAGGGTGGGGCTGAGGCTGCAGTGCTGTCCCTGCAGGGTGGGGCTGAGGCTGCAGTGTCATCCCTGCAGGGTGGGGCTGAGGCTGCAGCGCCGTCCCTGCAGCAGGGAGGGTCAAGGGGCTGGTACCGGCAGGGTGCATGCAGGGTGGGTCCAGTGTGGATTTAGGGTGGGTGCTGAGCAAGGCGGGGGCAGGTCCTGAGGAGGTTTCGGGAGGGTCCAGGAGGGGCCCAGGGCAGGTCCAGGGAAGGTCTTCGGAGGGTCCATCCAGGGTAGGGTCAGGGCAGGGGTTGTTTCAGGTCGGTCCCTGCACGGCCCAGGGGCTGCAGCACCACCCCTTCTGTGTCAAACATGCACTGCAATGGTCATCTCACAGTGTGGGACATCACCCATCCTTGCCCGATCAAGCTGGCGCTGAGAGGACGGTGCTGTGAGGACGCCACTGCGCGGACGCCACTGCGCGGACGCCACTGCGCGGACGGCGCTGCAGCCTCAGCTGGAGCCCGGCTTTACCTGACTTGACCCTGAAGCATCGTTCACAGTCTCAGCGCTAAGAACCCGAGTCGTCAGCGGTACTGAGAGGCTTACACTGCGAGGAGCCCACCCACGGTCTGCGAGAGGGAGCGGGGCAGAGGGAGCGTTACACTACAGGAAAGTGTGTGTATCTGTGTGTGTGTGTGTGAGTGTGTGTGTGAGTGTGAGTGTGTGTGTGAGTGTGTGTGAGTGTGTTTGTGGTGTGTGTGTGAGTGTGTGTGCATGTGTGTGAGTGTGTGTGTGTGTGTGAGTGTGTGTGCGTGTGTGTGAGTGTGTGTGCGTGTGTGTGAGTGTGTGTGCGTGTGTGTGAGTGTGTGTGCGTGGTTCACGTGGCTCGCGTCACTTCAATGCACCGTCTCACACTGAGGTTATCAAATCAGACCGTGTCAGACCAAGAACAACAGAGAATCCTTCTTGCATTTGGCTCAGGCTGAACAAGTGTCTCGCCGCTCAGAATTTGTGTCAGTGCAACAGGATGGGAGGTTCAGACGTCCTCTGATCAGATACAGGTGAGACAGCCAAGTACTGAGAGGGGAGGGGCCGCCCCAGAAAAGCTGCAAGCATCAGACTGCCCCACTGTGCCACAGACAACTTGTTTTTGCCACACTGAGTGAAATTTGTCTGGAACCAAGACTCTTGCTGCATGGATCCTGCACGACCCTGGATGAGTCTCTGCAACGGACCACGGCTCGACACGGTGGGTGGCTAAACCTGCCTATTGGTGCACTAACTCACGAAACACAGACTGACGTTCGGCGGACCCCACAGTTGAAACTCATTGCTCAACGTAAAGCGATGGAGCGTGACCGCACGCTTAGCCAAACCTCCCTATTATCGCTCTACTCACGTGAGAGAGTCGCCGGTGTCACCCTTCGGCTGCATCGCTGCTGTGTTCGTGTCTCCTCGTCAAGGTCACGTATCCCTTTTATCGCTCAGTCACGTCGGCGTGTTGGAACTTCCAATTATCGTTCAGGTCTATACGTCCATTGTGTGATCAGTCCCTTTAGTCGCTCACTCACGTCAATGTTGTGGCCGCTTGTTATCGCTCAGGCACTCAGCAACTCCTTAATATCGCCCAATTGCGCCTCATGCCTCAATAGAAACCTGGACGCGTTCCCAACTTCAGAGTGAAAGTCTGAATTATTCCCCAGAATAGATCCAGCTTCGGAACTGCTTCTTTGTGCAGACCTAATCCAGAGTGTAGACCTGGCGCACACTGGATGCGTCACGCGCTGCGTCCTTCAGCACACGAGCGTGGTGCGTCCTGGACGCACAGCGCAGGAGAGCGACGCCGTCTCCGGGTCACAGTGACCTGCAACGTCTGCGTGCGTCCTGTTCACCTGGAGAGCGTCTTTTCACGCGTCAAGCGTTGCGCGTCGTTGTCACGTTGTGTTGTTTTGTTGTGACGCAGTGTCTCAACGTCTTCGTTGTGCAAGTTGAAGCAAAGCGTTTTTGACGTCAAACGTCATGGGACGTCATGCGTCATGCGTTACACACCGTTGCACGTCTCATGTGTCACGTCTCACGTCTCACATCTCACGTCTCACGTTCAACGTCTCACGTCTCACGTTTCACGTCAAGTACGCAATAACCACACCCAAAAAAGTGACGCACGCCGCACGCTGCTAAACCTCCCGACTGTACCCACAGTACGTTGCACGTTGTCACCGGGAACCCGTTAAACAGAGCGCTGCGTCTGTGTGCACTGGTACCCGTCCCTCTCAGTGAGTGAGTGAGACGCGCCGCGTCTCCGGAGCTTCTGAAGCTGCAGAAGGAAACGCCTGCAGTGCAGCTGCAGGTACAGCAGGGAAAGGTGATTCCTGCTGCAGGCAGCTCCCGCAGGGTGACTTCCCTGCACCCACGCAGGAGGGGAGGGGGAGGGAAGGGGGGAGGGACAGGGACGGGAGGGGGAGGGACAGAAGAGAGGGAAAAGGGTGCGCTCTCCTGCGGACAGCTACTGCAGGCTTACTTCCCTGCACCTGCAGGGGCGGCGGGAGAAGCAGGGGAAGGTGTGTCTTCCTGCAGGAGGGGACAGGAGGTGCAGTGCTGTTTCAGCACTTCAAATTCAAAACTGTTTCTGGCAACATTTGGTGAATTCTAGTGGCACGAGGCCTGCGTGAAAATATTCAAGGCGTCAACTTCTTTGAAGAGGGTCCCACCGTTGACAGTCTGCAGCAGTTTTGTGTTCTGTCCCCAATGAAAATGTTCTCTTTTCCGTGCAAAGGGCACAAACACACATTGCTTTCACATGTCACTTTCTTCACACAACAGCTGGTAGATTTTGGGAAATGTTCTCAGCATTGACCAAATGTCATGTTGGCCGTGTTTCCTTGGTGGATCCAGAATCAGGGGAGGGGGCTGAAACTCTGTACAAACAGAGAAAATCCAGTCATTGGCTTATTTGGGGAAAAGACCATTTTGCACCAGGAGCAAGTTGCACTTGTAATTTTGCTGAGGAGGTGCAGCATTTTTTTCTTTTTCATTGCCAACAATTGGAACTTCAGCTGTTGTATACAGTAGACTCTCTCTACCATGGACACTGTTTACCCTGGACAACTGTCAAACATGGACAGTTGACAATGCACCATGCATTTTTGGCCAAAAAACTCTGCTTACCATGGACAACTCTGACAACTGTGGACCATGGACACTTTTTCTTGGCAACAACTTTATATCCTTACCAAGGACAGTCCACCAAAATTTTTTTTGAATTTCTTATTTTTTTCACTTTATTTTCTCTATATTTTTATAACTTTTGAGGTTACTTTGGTGAGACCAATTTTTCTTTTGTATCTTTTTACCACACATAACTTCTTGAAAGAGTCAGCAATTGAGTTTTACCTTTTACAGCTTTTTCTAGGTTTCCTTTGCTTTTGACTTTCAGGAAGGTAATACAGCTACGCTCATAAATATTCATGACTCTGAGGTGGACACTCTGTCAACTGTGGACAAAATGCCATGTACACATGGGTGTCCACGGTGGAGAGAGTCCACTGTAATAGTTTCTTTGATGCTGCAATGCAAAGTGTTGTGTTGCTGACTCACCACAAGAATGTGTGAATTCATTGCCAGTGCCAGTTGAACCCCAGTGACAGTGTGCTTGCTTGACCCCAGTTGCTGAATCTTGAGTGGTAGGAGGAAGGAGGGGCAAAAGAGACAGGGAGAGCAGTTGGGCAGGGCAGAATGGAGGTCAGGGAAAGGTGCTTCCTGTACCTCCAGCAGTGAGGGGCAGTGAGGGTATCAAAGGTGCAGGAGGAGCAGGAGTCAGGTTGGGCGGAGGGCAAATGCTCTGTTCTCCAGCATAAAAGCAAGTGAAGTTTAATGTGTTCTTTGTTGAGTTTTGTGAGACAAAAACACCACAGACCCGATTGATTGCTTTGTCTGTTGTACTGGCTGAGAATACACGCACACACACACGTGTGTTCAAACATCATTTTTCCCCACACCAGCTGGCAGATATTGGGAACCTATCTCACCGCTGACCATTGCCATTTTTGTTTCTTTGCGATGGTTCCCGGATGAACCTGTGGTTGTCCAATGCAGTTGTTACCAGAATTAAACTCCAGTGAAGTTCTGATTGAAACCCCAAAGCCCTCCTGAAATGCAAACTTTGCAAAGGAAAGTGCTGAGCAAGTGCAGCACAAATCTGTTTTTGTGTCCACTTTTGGTTTTTTCAAATGTTTGCGCTGTTCGTTTGAATGAATTGGAAGAAAGTCACTGTGTGAATAAATACAGGCCCATGGGCCTTGCAGTGATTTGAAAAGATTTGAAAAAAAACTTTGTGAACAGATGAGCTTGATTCATCAGCTGATTTGTACTCATCACCTTGCATCCCTGGTGACTGAAGATCCTCCAAAATACTCATTCATGTTGCCCAAAATTGACATCCTACAATAGTGAGAGACAAGCAAATTGCTGTGTGCATATTCAGGGTCATTCTGCCTGGATCCACAGTTGTAAATTTCAGTGAGACTGGACTCCCACTTTTGCACAATTGTTCTTTTTTGTTCAAATTAGGCAACATTAATGATGACACCAAACAAAACCAAACCCAAATTTACCAGTGGAATTTAAAAGTTGACAATAGAACTGGAATATGAAAGAAATTTTTGTGTTTGCAAAAATATGAAATTGTTTCTCCAGAACCAGGTACAATGAATACCTTCCAAAACTCTTTTGAGCAACCTGGTCACCAACTGCGCCAGCACACCAGCAACATGACAAAATTTCAGCATTTGTTTGCAATGAGTTGGGTAGTGACAAAGATTTGGCACTTTCTTCTCAAAAACCAAACTCGTCACACAAATCACCACAGCTCCCAACCAATTTCCATGATTGAAATGTCAAAATGATTATATACGACACATACTTTTCATGCTGATCCACAAAAAGCCACAAAGCTTTCCAAAAAAGTGCAAGAAGGTCAGAATCAAAACATCAAAACTATTTAATTTTCAAAGTTTGACTTTGATCCCTCACCCTGCCTCACACATGCATTACAAAGAAAAATTAAAAGCATGCACTGCATTTGCCACCAATTCCTGTCACAACCCACAACATTTTTCTTTGCTTCACAACTATTTTTGTATTTTTGTGATATAGTTTGATGCAATAGCCCCAAAATCAATTATTCAATTTCAGGAACCCAAAATCCAATGAATATTTCATCACACGAGCAAAACACCCATTTCACTTGAAAGTCTTCTGTTTTCATAAAATTTGTTGAAAACCTTTTGTCAAATATCACTCGCTTTGAAGACCAAACCCAAAAAGGAACCCAATGTCAAAAATGTTCAAATGTGCCAATTTGAACTTTCACACCAAAAACTCAAAGTGTTTTGTTTCCTTGTTTGAGACATTGTTTGAAACAATTGAATACATTTTCACACCCAAGACCCAACCACCAGCTCTCGCACCAGAAATACCCACATGATGCCTGCGGGTGCTCTTTTGCATTCAAATTTGGGTTTCTTTCAAACCCAAGTTTGAGCCTTCACATTATGTATCACACCAACACACACACACATATGCACACACACAACTGTGTGTGTGTGAGGGGGGAATTGCAAATTGTCAAAACCCCAGCTGGTAAAGTGTTGGGCACCCCTGGTGGAACCTGAGAGAGGGGGTATTGCAGGAGGTAGGGACCAAGAGGCAAGACCAGGTACCGCAAGAGGTGAAAGGGGCAGGGAAAGACACTATATACCACATGGAGCTCCTGCTTTTGCTTCTCAAAGAGGGGTGTGAGGCCCTCATATGGTGGGAGATACATGTATTGGTGGAATGGAAGGTTTCAGCAAAATATGGACACCACTGGAGCTTAATTTTGACATCAAAAATGTACACACTGTACACATACATTCAAGTGTCAACTTTTGCCTCACCCCAGCTGGCAGATACTGGGAAATATTCTCACCATTGACCAGATGACAAATTGACTGCATTCCTGGTGGATCCAGTGACAGGATCTAGAAAAGTAGTTCAACCCATACTTTACCATACTCCTCCCTGGGTCATCCATATTTTGTTTGTTGTTTGATTTATACTGTTTGAAACACCTGTCATTTTGTGCTTACAACATTGCAATATGTCATTTGTCTTTCGTGAAGCAAAAAAATGACATTTCCTAGATCCTCATTTGCTCTGGCATTCTCGACAGCTGTGCAATGGTGAGAAAGGTTCTCACTGCTGACCAGATGATATTTTGACTGTGTGTCTCTGGTGGATACAGAGTCAGTCTCTGGTTGTCGCAGCTCTGCTTGCCCCAAAACAATCTTGGCCAAACTGTTCCCTGTCACATTTTTGTAAAAAGTGTCTTTTTCTGCTGTGAACTTTGCAGTTTTGTTGAGGAAGTACAAAGCTTCTGTTTCTTTTTCTTTTCCAACATTCAAACTTGAGATAAAGACAATTTGAAGACAATGACATTCATGTGAAAAGAGCTGCAACAGTCACACCTACAAAATACATCAACTGATGTCTGTTGAAATCCACAGGCCCTGGATCCCACTCCAAACTCCCATCACTTGCCTGCCCCAACAGCTGCCAAATGCTGAGAAAGGTTCTCACCACTGACCACATGTTTCTTCTGTGAAGGTGTAAATTCAGGTGTTCAGCCAAGTTCCCCAGAAGTTGTTTAGACATCAAACAACCAATATGTCCAAGGCCCCTCTTCTGATTCTGCTTCTTCTGGCTGCTGTTGCCAGGGCGGAATGGAGTGTTGATGATCTTGTTGCAAAGATACAAGCCCTTGAGGTGAGGTCTGCTTTGTTTGTCTTCAGGCTGCACATAAAACAGCTTCTCTTGCAGACCTGACAGGAATGTTCATGAACAGGTCAAAACTCTACCTGGAACAAATTAGACCTTCCATTCCAGTCTCTGTGGTACAAAACAAAGGGCAAGGGTGCATGTTGAATACATCTTGTGTTTTGTCTCATTTCCTCTGCATTTAAATTGTTGCAGGAGAGCACCAACTTGGAGTTGCAAACACTCAAAGCAAACAACAAAGAATTGAAAAACAAAGTTGAGGGTCTGCAGGCAACTTTTGCAAAGATGCATGATGCAGGTAACACCACAATAAGGTTTGACCACTTTCCAAAGGAGGACAAAAATATATTACAGAGAATTCCATATCTCTTTTTGTCAACAGAACACCTGTGTCTGTCCTCACACATTTAATGGTGCTTTCCACACAGGGAACTTCTTTTTGGTGACAATCTCTGAGTATTCTGTCAGTATTGCCAATGGAGACCCAATTATCTGGGATCAGGCAATATGTGATCCTGGAGGCAACTTCAACACTGCTATGGGGATGTACACAACTCCTGTCCATGGCTACTACCAGTGAGTACATGTGGCAAGGTAAACCAGGTGGGCACATGTCTCATGGATTGTTTGGATGGGGTGTGTTTGTGTTTTTTTTTAGCTGGATGCAGGAAGCTGGCCAAAAGACAAAGTAAAGCTAATGTGTACTGGTGCAAGTAGATACTGTGTGAAAAAAAATGTTTGGCCTCAAAATGGCAAGACATTCTTTTGTTCTTTCTTCCTCAAACTGCAGGTTCTCTGTCAACAAAAGAGGAGACAACTACCATGGTTCATTTTTCCTTCTGGTGGATGAGGAGCCAGTTGCCTACAAAGATGCATGGTCCTACAACTCTGATAGCATCGAATCAAGCTCATCCACCATCAACCTGGAGCTGACAGCTGGGCAGAAAGTCAGGGTGGAGAATGAGGGTTCCACTATTATTTATGGCACAAGCTTTTCAGGCTACTTATACTCCTGGTTCACTGGGGATCTACTGCATGCACTCTGATGCAAACATTGCTGAATTTGGACATGTGATGGCAACTGAACCAGATTTGAAATAAACTCTGAGAAAAATCAATAAGTCATATGAAACAGCAGTTGATGTGTTGTGATTCTTTTCATTGTGACTGTGACTGAAGATCCAGTCCATTGACTGCTGGGAAACACGGAAGTTTTCTCATAGAACTGAAGGTGTCAGAGCTCATTTATTGTTTTGGCGTTGTGCTGCAGGAGTCATCATTTGGCAGAATAGGTTGGAAGATGATGTCACCAGGTTAAAACTCAGAGTGGTTCCAGGGTCAATAAGAAGCAGTGTGTCCAGGGTGGCTGAGGCAACATATATGGCTTTAGACACAACCAAATTTCTCTCCTGTCTCTCAGGATGTTTCATGGCTTTGATCAAAGCCAGGAAGGGTGAACAGAAGGCACATCAATGCTTCTGAAGGAGTGCCCTATCCAATAAAAGAACCCTCTATTTACCCTCTATTACCCCAGCTGGTAAAGTGTTGCACACCCCTGGTGGAACCTGAGAGAGGGGACCGTATGCAGGAGGTGGGGAACAAGAGGCAAGACCATGTACCACTGGAGGTGAAAGGGGCAGGGAAAGACACTTGCTACCAGAGGGAGCTTCTGTTTCTGCTTCTGAAAGAGGAGTGTGAGGCCCTAATATGGTTGGAGATACATGTGTTTATTTGTTTTAAGTTTGTCGGCTGTGACCAGGCCTTTTTCGTTCAATGGAAAGTGGAATGGAAAGTATCAGCAAAACATGGACACCACTGGGACAAATTTTTTGACAACAAAAATGTACACATTCAGTCACGTACATTCAAGTGTCAACTTTTATCTCACCCCAGCTGGCAGATACTGGGAAATATTCTCACCGCTGACCAGATGACAAATTGACTGTGCATTCCTAGTGGATCCAGATGCAGGCTCTGGGTATCTAACCCAGTCTTGACCAGACACCTCTCTGGCTGTCCAGTTAGAATACCCTTTGATCACTGCAAACTTCTAAATCAAAACACAACAGTAAATATTTTGTTTATTGTTTGATTTCTACTGTTTGCAGCAACTGTCATTTTGTGGATTCTTTGTTGCCTGAATTGCAATAACATTGTATCATTTGTGTTTCTTGGGGCAAGGAATTGACATGTACCAGATCCTCAATAACTCTGACAGTATCAGCAGCTGTTGAATGGTGAGAATGATTCTCAACACCAAGCATATGACATGTTGGCTGCATTTCTCTGGCAGGTCCAGAGTCAGGCTCTGATTGTCACAGCTCTGGTTGTCTTAACCCAGTCTTGGCCAAGGCCCATGGCAATTAATGAAAAGTTAAAGTTGATCTTTCATCCTGTGAATCAGGCAGTTTTGTTGAAGAAGCACAACTGCTCTGTTTGTTCTTCTTTTCAGAATTTTGAAATTCTGGCAAAAGACAAAGTGAGGAGAAAGACATTCGTGTGAAATGAGCTGCAAAAATTACACTTGAAAACACACCAATTGGTGTCTGCTGAAAGCCCTGTGCCCTGGATCCCACTCCAAACTCCCAGGACTTGCCTGCTTCAACAGCTGTCAAATGCTGAGAAAGTTCTCATCACTGGCCACATGTTTCTTCTGTGAATTTATTCACATGTTTTTAGCCAAGTTCCTCAGACCTCATTCAGACATCAAACAATCAACATGGTGAAGGCTGCTCTTCTGGGTGTGATCCTCTTGGCTGCTGCTGCCATCGCAGAATGGAGTGTTGATGATCTTGTGGCAAAGACAGATGAACTTGTTGCTGAAATACAAGTCCTCAAGGCGAGGAAGCTTTTGCTTGTTTTGGTTCAATTCACTTTCAGCATTCTTAAACAAACAAAAGAATGACATTCTAGTCTCTGTGGTGCAAAACGAATGGCAACTGTGCAAGCTTGAGTTGTTTTTATGTTTGTCTCATTCCATGACTGTATTTTATCATGGCAGAAGACCACCAACCTCAGGATGGAAGCTTGTGAAGCAAACTACAAAGAACTGAAAGATGTAATGCACAGTCTGCAGGCAACTGTTGGAAAGATGCAGGATGCAGGTGGCACCACAATCTGATATGAACAACATTCCAACTGAAGACCTATGTAACTTGCTGCAGAATTTTCTGTTTTTGTTGTCAACAAATATAATTGTGTCTTCCTCACAGAGTACTTCTTTCTGGTGAAAATCTCTGAGTGGGAGACCAGTGTTGCTGATGGAGACCCAATTATCTGGGATCAGGTGATATCTGATCCTGGAGGCAACTTCAACACAATTCTGGGGCAGTACACAGCACCTGTCAATGGTTACTACCAGTGAGTACATGTGGCAAGGTAAACCAGGTGGGCATACCTGTGTGATAAAAGGCTCGGATGCATGATGGTTGTGTTATTATTCAGCTGGGTGCAGGTAACTGCCACAAGTTTATCAGCACAAGAACAAGTAAAGCTGAACAACATACCAGCCTGTCCCTGACAAGTGATGCCTGTTTCGTCTGAAAGTGGGAGGACAATAGGTCTTTGTTTGATCTTCCTCCAATTGCAGGTTCGCTGCTACAAAAGAAGGAAACAAATGTTCTTCCAATTCCAGGTTCTCTGTCAACAAACGAGGAAACAATAAAGAAGGTTCTTTTTTCCTTCTGGTGGATGATGAGCGAGTTGCCTATAAAGAGGCATACTTCAGCAACTCTTACAGCTACCCATCAGGCTCAGCCACCATCAACCTGGAGCTGACAGCTGGGCAGACAGTCAGGGTTGAGAATTTTGGCTCCACCTCTGTCTATGGCACTGATAGTACTGGCTTCATACTGTCCTGGTTCACTGGGGATCTGCTGCATGCTCTCTGATACAAACATTGATATATGGGCAGTTGAATTTGGATGTAAGATAGCAACTGAACCAGATTTGAGAGAAAATTCAATAAAGCAAATGAAACAGCGTGTGATGTGTTGTGATTCTCTTCATTGTTGCTATCACTGAATATCCGATCAATTGAGTGCAGGGAAAGATGGAAAGTTTTTTGACAGAACTGAGGGTCTCAGATTACCTTTCTTGCATTGGTGTTGTGCAAATCTGCCTGAAGCAGACATGACTTGCCAGCTTGTGGTGGGGAATTGTTTCTGAGCCATGGTTACTATTGCCATGGAACCTTTTGGGTTTTGGTTTACAAATTGAAAAATTTGCTTCTTTTTGGTTTTTGGATGAAAAACATGGCTGTACCATGTAAGTGCACAATAATTTGTAAGGGGGGGGGGGGAACATGTGTTGTGGACCAAGGCACTGAAACTTTATTTGGAGTCAGGCAGACAGTAAAACTTAAAAACTTTGAAATTCAGTTGAACTTGTTTGGAAGGTATGTGGCTTTGTATGCATTGACACCTGACATACAGCTTGTCATTTGTGTGTTCACATTACATCCAAACTGGATGTCGATGACTTCAAAGTGTTGAGTTGTTTGTTTGGAAACTGAATCTTGCAGGAGTCTCCATTGCACTTGTTTCAAATTCACTCAAAAGAATAGAAAACACTAAAAATGAAAAATCTAACATTCTTACACCCAATTGTAAATAAACAAACCATGCTTCATTCCACATATCCATTCTAAAACAGTTTTATGAGGCCTCAAATTTACAAGCCATACTTTTCATTAAAAGATGCACACTTTTCTGCTGAAACTCAGAACAACAACAAATCTAACAATGTCATGCCTTGTTGCAGATGAATGAACCAAGCTCATTCCCAAACAACTATTTTGAACACTCATAAATCTGATACTTCAACCCTACTTTGGCCCCACCTGAAAACCATGAAAAAAATCAAATCAAAAATCAAATGCTGCCACTCAAACACCCAAACAACAACAACATTTCATCAGAAAACTTCTTTTGCCAAAGATTTGTACTTTCAATTTCTGCAACCATGTCCCAATTTTTCTGCTCCTCCCAATTTGAACTTTTTGATGTGAACGAACCCCAAAATTCAAACTTCACATTTCCCTTCCTGGCAAATTATCCAAATTAAACCAAAAGCCCCAAAAGATCCGAAATATGAAACAGGTGTACACAGAGGTGAATTGTTTTGGTTGCCCTGTTTTGATCACTGTTTTGAGCGCCATTCAACTGGTGCAACCTCCTCAAATCACATAAAACCACAACAAAATTCAAACAACAAACAGCAAAAAAACAGCTGCGTGTCACCAATGTGCAAACCGCCCAGACAGAGACAGGTGTTACCTTCACGCCTCCAAGGGACTCAGTCACTCAAAGGATTCTGCGCCATTTTCTTGAGAAGAAGAAAAGCTTCTTTCCCACAAATCCTCTTCAGAGAAGAGAATAGACAGCCTGTGAAGTGTGGTTCATTCACACTGGGTGCATCAGGCCTGGTTCACACCGGCTGCGTCAGGTCTGGTTCACACTGGGTACATCAGGCCTGGTTCACACAGGGTGTGTCAGGTCTGGTTCACACTGGGTGTGTCAGGCCTGGTTCACACTGGGTGTGTCAGGTCTGGTTCACACAGGGTACATCAG
>JAAUXT010087001.1_pt1 | contig 14345 bp, 14 predicted proteins | sample 7278171 | NCBI WGS metagenome assembly JAAUXT01 (sample SAMN14350112, study PRJNA611818) | marine sediment metagenome | isolation source: surface marine sediment (1.8m) | place: French Polynesia: Moorea | collected 2018-08 | reverse complement strand
TTTGGGGGAAATGGTTGGAAAGTGATCAGTGATCATCCCTGACCATTTTTGCAAAAGTGGTCCCCCCCCCCCAAAGTGGTCCTACAAAGTGGTCCTAGAAAAATTTTTCGGAAGTTGAAGGCATTTATGAACTGCGAACATTTTTATGGACCACACGCTTTTTATGCGTAGCATTCTTGTTGATTTTTTTTTCAAAACATTGGTGCAAAATATTGATGGAAAACATGTTTTGGGAAAGTACGATTCAGTTTCTTTTTCCCCTGACCTGACACCGTTGCTTGGCTCCAGCAGTGTTGCACTTTTTGTGTACGAATACCGGGAGCTCAGCACTCCTTGTTTCGTGTTCTCTGAGCATGGTGCAATGCACGGTTTTGGAAATTTGCCGACGAAACAGTTGCCGGCCACACAGCAGAAGCCCCATTTATGAGACAGCCTTGAGCGGGGAAGAGACATGAGGCAGGCCACACACTGTTCTGGGCGAACGCAAAATCCAGCTGCATGTTCTGTCGCCACACACCTGATGGGCATCTATCGGGATGAATGAGAGTTTGATTGAAGTGTGAGGAGGCGGGTGGACGTTGAAGTCCTTTCTTCAGCTTCACATAAAGAGCAATTGCTTCATGTAACAGCCTTCATGCAGAGTAGTGCTCGTGAAGGTGTCAGAGCTATTCGTTGGACGGCGAGGAAAACTGACGTCTATTTTGTCTTTGTGCTTCTTCACAGAAGATTCTGCAGCTACAGCTGTGGTCAACGGCAAGAATAAACTTGTCAAGTCTCGCGTGGGTGGGTGGGTCAAACATTCAGTGCAAAATACTTCTTGTGTCAAGGAAATATTTTCAAAGCTGAAACTGTGCAATTGTTACTCAGGATTGAGAACTCATGTTGATCATGCAGTGATGAGTAATTCCAGGCACCAGTCGCTTGAGACAGCTAAGGGCAGACTGTTTTTGGAGAGTGGGAAGATTAGAGAGAGACAGAGAGAGACAGTGAGAGACAGTGCGCAGATTACCTGCTCTTTTTGCTCATTTCACTTGCAAAACGAGGATCTGCTCATTTTTCTTGGTTTGGCTTGGTTGATTGTTTCCCTTTTTGGCTCTTACTTACTTGTTGCCCATTTAGGGTTGTTTACCATGGCACGTCTTAAAAATTTGGAAAAGAGCGAACAGTACGAGTTTTCATCGAGTGACGACGTTTTCAGACAGAATTGAGGCCGTACTACCATTTGCTTGCAGACATTTTTTCAGCTTGTCACTTTTTGGTTGACAATTGGTGCGTCCGTTGGAGTAGAACGCAATTGACCTGATGTTTTTGCTCAAAACGAAGCCTCCCATTTCTGTTGTCAGTTTTCTTCTGTGCATCAACAAATGTGAACTGTTCTCAATTCCGTTTTCCCGATTCGTGGCTTCTTGGACAGCTCCAAATCAGCGAAAGGTCACAGCGACTGATGTATTTCTATCTGCTTTGCAATCAGTTTCATTTATTGCCAGAATCAAATCACAAGTACAAATTCAATCGTTCTAAGGTCCAGGCTGTCTTTGGCTGATGCGCAGGGAAGTCGAAGAGTCAACAGGAAAAGTCCTGGAAAGGGGAATGTTTTCTTGATTGACAGTGAAGCTGTAAAATGGTGGGAAGACGTTGACATGCTGACAAGGACAGAACAACCGCACCGTCACCTGCACATGCACTCCGCGCACTGTGCGCTTTCAAATTTCTGTTCAAGCGTGCTCTATGTAAGTCCACTGCTATTTATGTTGAGTCGAAGATGTCACATCAGTGTACAAAAACATTCCAGCCCGTTTCAGTCCGCTTGAGCAATATTTTCCCAGCCAATATCCAACCTAAATCCCCGCAGGCCGTCTCATTTCCGCAACGAGCAGACGCAGGAAACTACTGTATCACAGTTGTCTGCAGGTTTAAATGTCCTTTTCATCCCGTGGGATATTTTGAGAAAACAAAACAATTCAGCTTTCGGAAAGTTTATTGGAATGTGTCTAATTCATTCGGTCTTTGGGAGTCTTTGGACCCTTTACGACAGACACAACGAGGTCGGGTGCACACGTTATTGTTTGCTTCTGCAGGGAGAGGATCGAGTGAGTGACTTCCGTGTTCGTTCGTCTTGCAGCACACGCTACGGTCATGCATTGAACAACCTGAAATCAGGCTGTCTTCGTGTCAGGCTGGCATATGTGAGGAAATCATTTGTATTTCTCATTTGTGTTACCAAGACTAGGTATCTGGCTAATTTTTTACATTCGCTCAACGGGAAGTGAGGAGTTTGCCTATGACCTGCAAAAGTTAGAGCAAACACTTTTTTCGACGAGCAGAGACAGGAGGCCGAGGGCCCCTCCTGATTCAGACTTTTTCTTTCATTTGCACGCAGCGCAACACCGCTCGGAATGAACGTACGAGTATTGTCTAATTGCACAAGACTTCAGATGCAATATTCACATAATTGTACACGCACGCGCAGATTTGAGATTGAAATTGCTTGATCAATCAAACCAATCTCGATTGACAGGTTTCAATCAGTCAAATGCTCCATAGTCGGTGGGGGCGGCGAAACTGGTCGGCTGCTCGGTCCTGGACACCGTCACCAGCGGCTTCGGTCTGCAGGAAAATGCAGAAACGTCGCGACAAAAGCAAAGTGACACAAAGGAAAGGAAATGTTTACATCGTGCTTTCAGGTGTTTGATTCCGTGACAGAGGATGATGACAGCAAGCACTGAAAGCTCAACAGAGGAGCTGATTGGCTTTAGGAGAGTTGAGTGCAACAAAACAAAGAGCAATCGCAGACAGGGTCGAGCACAAGAGGAAATTAAACCCATTCTTTCCCAAAGCGAAGAAAAACGTGAAGAGGAAATCTCAGACTGGTCTTCACAAATCCTTCAATTCGAGCCTGGTCTACAGGAAACAGTCGAACCATTGTTTTCGCTGACATCAAGCGACGCAGGAGGGAAGATTACAGGACATACTCGTGCACGTGGGTCTCTTTTCCATCAAATTTGTATTTGCACGATACGCATCGCACCGCACCTATCTTTGTATTCATTATGCATGTGGACATAGACCTCCTGCTCTCATCCTGAATGGCGTGCACACACATGTGTGCTGCACGCAGGTACAATGAGAGTCGGAAAAGGAAACCAGAAAGAAAGACAGGAACGCGATAGCGGTGTAAGCGCAACCTCAGGGGAAGGTGGAAGGAGGGTTCTCCTGTCCATTGGAAGAGGTTTCGAAAATCTGGAAAAAAACTGACTCTGAACACTGAAGGCTCGTGAGCGAGCGTGGTCAAACGTCGAGAGTTTCGAATGCTGCTGTTCTTGCTGAGAGACAACCAGTCCTTAATGAGAGACAAGAAACTCAAAGCACGAGAGGAAGCATTGCAACATGAACGCCTTCGCCCAAGCATGTTCCGGTGACCATGGTGAAGTAGCTGGAATGACAATGGTGTGCAAAACACTTTGGCGAGCCAACAGCAACACTGACAATGTGGATTTTCAAGTGTCGTCGCCGTCAATTTGAGAATCAAGAATATCGGCAGGTGGAAGAGTGCATGTTAGTCTCAATGGCGTCACTCGCCTTGCCACACTTGTCATCCTGTTTCCCCTCCTGTCGCGTTTGCCTTGCGGTCCGTGCCTCCAATGGCTCAACTCTCTGAAAACCCTCGTGTTGTTCCCCTTTCAAGCAAAGTCTTCACCCTCCTACTTTCACACAAAATGAATTGCCACAAGGGCCAGATTCTTCAGGCGAACAAGAAGGACAGATCAAAGTTGTGATGCTCACCTGTCTGCCTCGCGGTAGCCGTTGGTTTGGACAGTCGTGCCCTCCTTCATGGATCCAATTACGGTGGCGGCCGGAGAAGGTTCGTAGTAGTGCGCAGCTGAAATATTCACGAGGCTCCCACCTTCATGGCAGAACAAGGCTCCGAAACGCGTCCTTGAAATCGACTGAAGTTCTGTGTCGCAACTTTAAATGATTGAGGTCAAGTTGCAAGTTGAAATTGGCAGAAAACTTCAACACAATCCGTGAGTTGCACGTATGCCTGGAGCCAGGGAAGACCGTCAGGTGGGCCCCATTTTGTTTCTTCGTTTCTTGGTCAGCACGCACACACGCACGCACACATGCACACACGCACGTGTGAGTGCGTCTGGGTATAGACTGTGTGTTTGCTCAGTGCATTCTTTGGTTTTGATGGTCTTTCCACGAACTGAGAATCCAATGTCTTCTCTCGTTTAGAAGCAGCATGAGGACAGGTGAATCTTGTGAGCTCTAGAACAGCGATGTTTCTCCGGCTACGAGTCAGCTGATGACAAATTAGAAGGGTAATGGCTCTTTTCTCGTTATTCTGCGGAAGGCTCCACTGACATTTAAAGCGGGTCTGGCCGCTTCGCCGCAGCTCGATGACAGAATCTGTTGTGTGAGATGACAGCGTGATGACAATCAGTCCGAGCATGTTTCGAGGCGATGCTCGCTATTCCACGTGGACTCAGCTCAAGAACCATTTGTTCAAGGAGAAAGAAACTGGTTGGATATCAGCAGCTGAGCAATGGGAATGTTTTGGCCACTGATGGGCAAGTATGTGCAAGGGTGTGTGTCACCAAAAAAAGAACCACCACTTCCAGCAGTTATGTTGTGATATCGTGCATGGTCAAGTATGTTGACACCCGCCATGGAGTTGGGCGAGTGTGTCACACACAACATATGGGTTGATCAACACCACAACACTAATATCAGTCAGTTTGCAAAGGGAAAGGATATCAGTTGGGCAGATTGCCTGTCAAACTCGTCAATGGTCCCGACAACCAGTGTTCAAACTCCGCCACAAAAATCAGTATCTCGCCGGCTGAGACCCTCCCACGTGTTAATTCTGGTGGCCGGGTTTCTTTTCAGTTTTTTTGCCCACGTGATGAGGGAGCCAGGGTCAGCTGAAGTTCAGCAGGACATTGAACATTTGAAGTGGGTTTTTGACGTTTGTGTCCATTACAGACGGTCCACATTGGCCTCGTGGATTTCTGCACCTCCAGTTGTCATCCCATTTCGGAGGTTACGATGTCTGTCAAGGGCAAAAGAGTCAATGAAAGAGGCAAAGTTACCCGGCAGGTCCTGGTGGAGCGGCGCAAGGTTCGAGGTCGACACAGCCGGCGCAGGTGCGGTCGTCGAGGCCGTGTGAACATTGCCCATTGAACCTCCAATCACACTACTGGGAGCCGAGCTCTTCGATTTCACCATCACGAAGCCGGTGTTGCTCGGCACATACACAGTGCTCGGATCTTGAAGAGAATGAAAAGGAAAACCTTAAGTGCTTCCTGGGGACGGAAAGGTTTAACGTGAGATGGTTTATGTTCGCTTGTTCATGTCCCAAGGTGATGCTTCCGCAATGCAGCTTTCAGACAGAAGAGATAGGGAGGAAACACTTTTGCCCGCATCTGTGAATCAAGATGGTGTTGAATTTTTTCGGGCATCCATTTTTTTCTGCAGCCTTTCACGGTGATTTTCTGATAAAATGTTGAGGTCCATGAGACCCTGAGTCCTGGCGACAAATCATGGTTCGAAGTCAACAATGCAGCTTCCCATTGATTTCAACAGCTACATCATTGTCACAGTTGAAGTTGTGTCACCATCGCAAGGTCTCTTGCTGCTCTCACCCTCGTTGGGAATGGAAGGATGCCTCTTGGCGACGTTGGCCGAGGGGAGTGGTCCGTAGTCTGAGGGCTTCGGCGCAGGTTCTTCTCTCACGTAATTCTCCCATCGCCTGCAAGGAGGGGTGAACAAATGAAAAGATTGAACTGTGAACAAAATTACAGAAGCTGCCCAAGGCTTGGAGGCCTGACAGTTGGACCAAATGTTGTGATTTCAATGTGTTGTGATTTCGACGCTTTGTTGTCACAATCGTACGCCCATCCGCGTAAAATGGGTGCACATCGATCAAGACGTTCTTGGTTCAAAAGTTGTCGTGTCGGTCTTTGACCACGCAGCCCTGGCTCTGAGCCTCACACTTCGTCGCGTCCAGCACCGGCGTACCGTGGTGGCGGCAGCGCGCCGGCCAGCGGGTCGTGGTACGCGTCGTACGCGTTTTCCGACGGCGGCGGCTCGAGACGCGCCTCGCGCTGCTTCTTGCGGCGGATCGGCTCCTCGTCGTCGGGCTCCGGCAGCGGGTCGTCCTTGGTCTGCACATAGTGCGGCGGCACTGCCGGCGCAGGTGCTGCCGCCGGCGTGTTGCGCAGGTACTTGTTGTGGAACTTATGCTGCCGGAAGAAAAAGTTTCTTCTGTCATGATTTTGAGATTGGTACCAAACAGCTGTGGCATTTGCAGCTTTGATTTTGACACATTTGGTCTGTGTGGCACAAGGTCTTTTCCTGAATGATGTCACGTCTAAATCCACACGAGTAGAGCGGAGCGGGACTTACGTAGACGACGTGGTCGTCGCAGCAGACGGACTTGATCCCGAGCACGACGACGATGAACGACATGAGGTTCCCGAACAGCGCGAACAGGGCGCGGCCGCCCTCACACGCGAGGCGCGCGATCCTCTGACGGAGCAACAGCACATTGCTTCAATTTATGTGACCAACAAATTCAGAGAAAAAGAACACACGAGAAATGTGTCAATGGTGAGGTTCACAATGGGGACGCTGTACGGACGTGGCACACACGCGGACAGAAAAACTGACGTGACCGTCGGATCACATTTGCGCGTGACGTTTCCTTCCCATCCAACGAAAACTTCAGAACAAAAAAATTCTGGTATTGTTGTCAAATAGTGCGTTGGCGCTGCCACTTCGTGTGCTCAACATCAGAAAACGAAGCGAACCTTGCCGTCGCCGTCTCCGTAATCGTCCGCGTCCCAGTCAATGGCCTCGTAGGAAATGACGCCGACGGCGACGCAGGCTCCGAGAGCGAGCAGCGCGAACGCCACACTCGCGATGATCTGCAGAGGGAGAGCAAAGTGTGAATTGAGTCATCAGATGCATGTTGAGTGAGTCAGGACTAGATACTTCAGTCAACAGGTAAAAGCACATCAATTGCCGTGCAGCACCGTGCGGTACAGTTGAGCTCGCAGATCAGCTCGTGGGTCCAACAGACAGCGGGCGAAAACAGGTCTCAAAAACACAACACCGGAAGGATAAGAAACAAGGCAATTAGCTTCTCTGTTGGATGATTCATTTTGACTTGGCTCTGACGATAAGACCGCGCAGTGATGAAAAACATGTTTTTACTTGGCAGCCAGTATCAGGACAAACTCCACGAGAGTCAATTGTCTGTGGTGAACCTCAGTACTTCGATATGGCTAGCGTTTTGGTGTTTGTTGAGCTTCAATTCAAGATTCTTGGGACTGAACTTGAGTTCAGCGCCAGAACCAACGATAAATTCCCATGTATTTGGTTTGCACGCCAACTTACAACAGGTGTTCTCTGGGGTCCTGCAGCAATTAAGGACAGTACGCCCGTTATCAGCACCTGCGAAGAACAGAAAACTTTACGAAATGGATTTTGGAAACATGTGCGAGTATGCCTTTGCATTTTGAACTGGAGACCTTGAAATGAATTGCTTAGAAATTGACTGAAACTCACGAGTGCCCCGGCCCACAGTCCACACACGTACGTCCTGGCCATGTGTCCATCGAGCACGATCAGAGCGATCTCTGTTCCCACGAGCCCAGCTCCCAGCAATATCTGCATGTGTGGCCAATGAGCAGTTGTACACCTTTCGTGGACTATGGTGGTACAGAGCTGATCCAGTCCTGACATGTCTTGTTTTAAAAATGCTGGTACTACTGAATCAGAAGTGAAGATGTGCCTCATACCAGAAAGATTCCCGAGCAGCCAGCACAGCCTCCGCTGTAGTCTGGTCTGGAAGTGCTGTAGATGCCTTTGGGTCTCCTGTGGTACGTGTAGTCGCTGGGTACGGACGAATGCTGCTTAGCAGCAACAGGCATGTGGTAGTCCATCTGCACTGAGGAAACAACATGTAGGGAATCGAAAGGAAGAGCAAAAATGAGCAATACGTGAGGTGCCATAAAATGCACGGAAGGAACTTTTGATATTCATTGCTATTGGTTCTCGAAGTCTCTCCCTTTCCGTATCTCGTTCTCTTTGGTGCCACGCACAGGTCTTGTTCATCATCACTTGAATGGAATGAACAACTTCACCTGTCTTAGGTCCCAGGTCCGCCCTCCTCGTGGTCCCCCTTTCTCCCCGCAGGGTGAAACAATCTTTTTGTGTACAAATAATTTCAGCTGCAGATACCTCCCCCCCCTCGGGCGAGACCGCTATCCCTTTGTTTCATCCTGGATTTGCAGAGAACAAACAGAAAACATGCATTTTTGATTGTCTGGCACCAACAGTCGTGTCATTGAAACTTCGTACGTTCATGCATCAGGTGTGGCATTTCACACATCAGCTCTGCAGCTGGCTATTGCTTCGGTCACGGACAAGCAATTTTTGTTTGGTTACTGACACCATTCCGTTGTAGAAACATTTCACGGCACAGGGGCAATGAGGATATCGATATCGATTGAAGCCTCGAAATTTCGTTTTGGACGCCCATAGTCTCCTGCTTTACGTACGGACCCTTCAATGTTGTTGAATTGGAGCTGAGTTTTACGCCATTTTTTGTGACGCACCCAGAATGGTACGAGGTCCGTCCACGAAGTAACCGCTTCTCCTTCCCGACAACCAAAATACTCACCCAACAACAACCAAAAGGAAAGAGGAACAACAAGGACATCATTCACTGTATTTTCAAACCTTTTGCCATGTATTTAACACAACTGATGTCTTTCATTTTTATTGGTATTTTTCTTGTGGCAAAGTAAATCAAATACCTCTGTTGGGCTCAATTGTTCTTCTGATGGCATAATACAAAAATGTTGGGTTTTTTTGTGTCCAAAGAACTGTGGTATTGATGTTTGAAAATGATGGAAAATTGCCTCCTGTTGATGTTGTGCAATTTTGAAAAGAATGCTGCTGGTGACTGGGTGATCAAAGAGAAGCGGTTTGTTACTGGACTGACTACGTACAAGTCTGTGACGCACTGAAAAAGTTCTGTGCAGTTTGGTGACTGTGACACGATTTGTGAGGAACTCTAAATTGATTTTCTTGTCCAGTGTCTTCCGCAAAAAGTCCATTTTCAACTTACCTCAAGTGTTTTCCTTCTTCGCCTGCTCACTATATATATCCGCTTCAGATCTTCACGCGGGAACGTCGGATATTTGTTAGAAATGACGAAAAGTTGGGTGGCTTGTTCAACCTCGTTTTAGACACAACATGCGTGCCATGGTAAAACAGACAACTCCCAACCAGGTTCAGCTTTTTGTTGACTCTTTGTTGTGAGGTCTGTAAACATTTTGTTTGCCCCTTGAGTCAACAGAAAGTACCTTTTACCCAAGCGGTGCTCACGTGGGGTGCGGGGACACTGAGGTACTTCGATTTCTCGAGCAGAACGTTCTCGTGCTCGTACACATTGATGAAGTCGACGCACTGTTGTTCACCACCAAAGGCCATTTCCATGCTCGAAAAAGTCACGGTACTTTCTTCTTCATGCAGGTGGACATCAAGCGCGTCATGACGAAGTCGTACGGCGCAGAGGGCTGGAGGGTTCGGCAACTTTCGCTGTTCAATTGGGTAAGAATTTTTTTTTTGTTGCGCTCAATTGATCTCGCAGTCCTGATTGGACCTGCCACTCTTTCGAAAACATGAACGAACCAGAACTCAACACAACGCCAAATATCACATAAATCCTTTTTGAATGCCGCAAATTATGTTGTGACTCCAACACTCCAACTCATCTGAACCCGAAACAAAGTCACACCCGGTTCATGTGCCTCCTTTCACACCAGTTTCTCCCCATGTGGTTTCACACACAGAGAGACATTCGCGTTTTTCCCAATGAAAATGGACAAGACACAGATTTGAACTTTTTTGTGAAGTTTGAAAGGCGCTGAGAGTACGTTGTTCACTTGTTGAGTGGGGTGGGGAGTCACTTGGTGCGAAATATTCAAAATCGTAGATTCACGAACCGCACGGAATTGTACGATAAAATATCCACAATCATGCCATCGTGTGGGTGAGGTGAGTCTCAAAAGGCGGTACTAAGACGTGGCGAGACAGTGGGTTGGGGAGGAGGTGCGAGGGGAGCGGTGCTGCTGCGGCGCCTCCGCCTGATGCGCCTCCCCCGCCCTCCGCACGCCGCGGCGCGCTCGTGCAGCGCCCCTGGCAGGAGCAGCAGACACGGCTCGTATCTGCAGCACTGCAGCTCCTCGCGGCAGGAGCGCTGCAGCTGCTGCTGCCTTTTGCGCTCGAAATCTCTCGGTCGGACGACATGGGACTCAGCGGCGTAACTTGCATGCATCCATGGTTCTGTTTGAAAGTTGATACAGGGCCAACTTGATGAAGATGGAGATGCAAAACACAAAGATTCGTCACAAAAATTTGTTGTTCATGTTTCCGCAAAAGGCACAGAAAATTTTCCTTGCAACATTTGTGTGTTGCACACTTTGAAACAATGTCAGAGGCTTCCAAACTTCAACAGGGAACAAGCTGCGCAAGAAACTGCACGTTGTGTTTGTGAAATGCGCAGGGTAACATGTCAAACACTGACACCGAACAACACAAAACTTGTCTGTGTGTGTGTGTTGTTTTCAAATCAACATTGACTCTTTACGCAAAACAAGATCCAAAGTGTTGTTTTTGTCCAAACAAGGGCAGAAAGAGAACAGGGGCAGTCGAAGCTGCACGCGTGCAGGAGGGTCTTGCAGCACGGTTGTGCAGATTGAAGCAGCAACACACTGGATGCTAATGTCATATCGGAGGTTCTTGGATTATTGACCGCTTTCGAGGAACAAATTTCTAGGCCCTTTGTCGGCAGATTACGCAGGAAAATCTTCAGCAGCTCGATGGTGCCTGCAAGATCCTGGATTGGCGAGGTGGCAATTTATCTTTGCAATTATGACGAGCAGTTTTAATCTCTGCGAGACATCAATGCTTGCACGCCCGTGGTAGAATATCTAGAAGTCAAAGCAGCAAACAGCAGTGATGAAAAGCGACGTAAGACTGAAAACCTGATCAGCGCGAAGCTTCAAAAGGACTGGAATCAGAACTGGTGGAGGGTGAAGCGAGCAGCGTTGTGCAATGAAACCCGTGAAGCAATGAAGCGCGACAGGCGGAGTGTTGTGACGAGGGGCGCCGCATCCAGGCACCGCTATTAGCGACTTGCAGCCGAAGTGTGGAACCGTACACCCCCTGGGGTGGTTCCACCCGTGGACGTGGGGCCACAACCCTCGGCGGTGGAGCAGTGGGACGACCCTACCCCAGACAGATTTGCCATGCATCATCACTCAGGCACGGTGCGTCCGCTCAGCATTGAGGTGACCTACGAAAGCCACTGGTAAGTCATGAGTAATTATTTGACAATTTCCTGGCTTGTTATGCGTCAAGCCTTTATCTCGCTGTCGGCAAACACGCGTGCACCTGTGACTCCCTGAGCTCTTCCTGGAGAATTCTCTACACGAACTATGCGTGCCATTGCTTCTTGGTATCCAGCGTCGATTGACGGAAAAGTGCGTCATTGCAAGAAATTGCGCACTGCAGGTACGTGTTTTGAACAATGGGTGTATTTGGGCTCTCGGCGGGTTCATGTCCGTGTCTGGAAAATGGATTAAGCAGCTGAGTGCAAATGAGGTGTCAAAATTCCAGATCAACACGACAAGGGGTCATTCGACATTTGTTGTGCCCCACGTGAAAGAATTTGGTTTTTGCCGTGTTTGCGTTTTGTACTGAACTTCATCATTTGCCTCACAAAGAAAACCAGCTTTCTTTTCTTTCTGACCTTGGGTTGCATCACTTGGTTCGGTTTGTACTTCGACAGTGCCCTTGGTTATCGATTTGTCAAGCAGGTTTCATTTCTTCACCACCAAAGAGCGAGAAACATGTGAAGCAGCACTTGTGAATCATTCACGTTGGCATGACAACAGTATCTTAGAAAGTATCATTTTCTGTTTCTTCAGTTTAGTTTCAACCTTAAGTGAGGTGATTTCTGAAAGCCAACTCGTGTCGCTGCCGCGGCGGCACGCAGGTGCATGGCCACGCACGGGGCGAGAGCGTGACTTCCCGGTGCTGGTGGGCGTTTCTGCCGAGCACAAGAATGCGCGGGTGTACGTGTGGGCGATGACTTCTCGAGTTTTTCCCGACACTTTGCAGTCCATGGAAAAGAGGCTTTTCTGTTGTTTCTTCTCCTTTTTGGATGTCGATGTGCAACAAGGACAATAGGAACGAGCAAATGATACAATCACACTGCTAAGGATGTCAGAGCGTGTTGCACGATTGAAGCGCCGTGTGAATGGTTGTGCTCGGACACGCCGACAGGATGAAATGTTCTCGGAGAAAAACTATCCTCTCGGAGAAATTTTTGACACCTCCAAGGAACAATTTTGAGGTGAAAACAAAAAGTTCATGCCCGTTCGTTTGTACGAGGGAGGTCCACGAATTGGCGGTTTCTGTCCACAAAGTAGCGATCTTTTTGAGAGTGCCGGAAACTCCGGAAATACTGGACAGAAACCACCAATTCGTGGACCTCCCTCGTACCCGTTTTTTGTGCAAATTTGAAACACATACGCACACACGCACACAATTGTGGTGATTGGATCAGAAAGCTTCTACCAAAGGAAAACACAAACAAAGACATTCTTTCAGATTCAGAAAGTGATATTTCTTGTTCAGGCACTGATTCTTTTTGTTCCACACAGGAACACCAAATCAGTTGCCCTTAGCAGTGCTCACTGCTTCTTGTTCAGGCATGGACAGCTTGCAGTTCGTAAACTGTAGTCCACACAAGACACAGGTGGTGTTGAGATAATTGTCAGATATTTCATTTCAAGACTAAAAGTTTAAAAGATTTCACTGCCAGACCAATTTACACCGGTCCGACCCCCGAAAAAAAACTCGTCTAAATTTGCGCCACGAGGTGGTAGAATTTCCTTTTGCCTGGTTGATACAAAGTAAACTGTTTGATGTTGATCTTCATTGGTTCCAAATGATTCGCAGCTGTTTTGCTGTTTTCCTCCCTGCAGCAATGACAAGCAACCTCAGGAACCAGGTGCTGCTCAACGCTCTGCGACACTGTTTCAAAATCCAATGCAAAATGAATCAGGGCTCGGTCTTGATTGCGTGGCACCACAGTTGTGACTCAGGGGGACATTCTTCCTTCCCTTCAACAACAGAAGTTTTCGCCCCGACGCCTGATATTGCACGAAAATGTCACATGCCAAACGAGTCCAGTTCCTGAAGAGAAGCCCCTTCTTGGTTTGCTGCTTTTTATTTTGCTTACAGATCAGGATATTGTCTTTCATTGTTTATCAGAAACAGCAATCTTCCTGAATGGCAATCCCAAAGAACCTCTTCTCCGATCCGCAAAAAAAGGTTGATGGTAGTGGTTGACTGGACCATCTGGGTGAAGCAAATTACGGCGTAAAACTACGCAGTAACATTCATGTGTACATCCATCCACATTTTTACACCCCTCTCCCTCTTTCGTCACTCCTACTAAGTCAACCACCCTTCTCTTCAGCTGACACCCCCTCTTCTGGCAAGCAGACCGCCCCCCCCTCTTCAGCCAACCACCCATCCTCTTCAGCTTACATCCCCAGTGTTCAGCTGACAAGCCCCTCTTTGGCTAACCCCCATTCAGTCAGTCTTCCCACCCTTTCAGCCAATCTCTTCAGCTAACACCTCCTCTTCAGTCAAACTCCCTCCTTTGGCCACCCCACACTGTTCAGCGACTCTCCGTCTGCATCCCCCCCCGTCTTTAGTCAACCCATGTGAAAATTGGTTTTCAATTTCACTCCCTTGTTGTGTTTGTGCGTGATCGTGTACGAATCTTTCCAGTGTTGAACACTGGTCAAACACAATACGTGGACATTGAAATTCACTGGTCCTGATTAGCTTGACAGAGCCTGTTGACGGCTTCTGACTCTTCTCTGCCGATTATCTTCAATGCGGAACAATAACTTGAAATGCATCGCGACTGAGTTTTCATTGTCATGTCGATGAGCCTGACCACAAGGCAAGTTCATGACCCAGGAGTACTTTCATGCTGGGCGTTAACAGAATGTTTCCTTGTCTCCTGTTGGATGCATTGAATTGTTCGATTTACTGGAACTTTGCACAAACCCCAACACATATTTTTCACGTTGCTCATCAGTCGACATTCACAGTGTTGTATATATGAGTGAAGCCCTAGTAGTGATGTTGTAGTATAGTTTATTGTAGAGTATGAGTTGGAGCTCAGTGGTTTAGGCTACCTCTCTGTATGGTGTCACAAGCTATTGTGTGTTGGCAGTCTGGGTCCT
>JAAUXT010059228.1_pt1 | contig 14345 bp, 13 predicted proteins | sample 7278171 | NCBI WGS metagenome assembly JAAUXT01 (sample SAMN14350112, study PRJNA611818) | marine sediment metagenome | isolation source: surface marine sediment (1.8m) | place: French Polynesia: Moorea | collected 2018-08 | reverse complement strand
CACACACACACGCACACACACACACACACACACACACACACACACACACACACACACACACACACACTACTCCACTGTCCATTTTTCGTGCGATCTGTTACAGAATAGAAAGCGAACTTTCGTCAGACGGCTGAAATTTTAACAAGCAAAAAGCGAGACTCTACCTCCCCGATAGAAATGTCTTTCGAACACAGAACCCCGACAAATGCCCGAGCGGAGGGCAATGCTGGCAATTGTTCTTGTTGTTGTAGCGTGTCCATTGAGGAGGTTCAGGCACATCACGAGTTCGACATTGATGCCAACGGAGAAGTGTCCACTGAAGAGGCGATGGTGAGTCGACTTTGAGATTTTCGAATTGACGTGCTTTGATTCGTGTTGCTTTTGTCTTGAAGAAATGGGACAAAGACATGTCCCTCCGATACCAACCGCACAATGCAACAACCAAACGCTTGCCTGTGAAAGAACGAGGTGATGTGTCCAGTGAGACATCTCCGAAGTCCTTCTGACTGTGAAACACCCTTTGTGTGCAGGAATACCTGGAGGAGCACGATGTGATCGACTTCAGCACATTCGTCGACAAGGTGTGGCCGAATGTGCGTGAAATCTACCGCGCGCAGGAGGCGGGCGACGAGGTGAGAAGATGTTGCGTCCGTCTCTGTGTGGAGGCTGAGCAGTCGCTGACTGTTCGACAAAGTCAGGAAACGGGTTGTTTATGTGACACACAATTGATCACTCAGTTTTGATTTTCTGTGAAGATTTGGTGTGGGGGCGTCAATAAGTCACAAGAAGCGGTCTTCGCCGTCACAGAATATGGTTTTGTGTTTCGGTGTGGCTTTGAAGGTGTTGTGTTTATTGGTTCAAAAAACAACATGATTGACCGCTCCGTGTACAAGATGCATCTTCCCCCCTCAAAACAAAACATCAAAAGAAAGGGTGTGACTTTACAGGTAGACCTACCATAATTTCAATGGGACCTTGGCACCAAAAAACAGAGACAAAAGGAGTGTCATGCATGGGTGCATCTTGCACATGAAACTGTGCGAAACGAAGAAAAATTGGGAGTGGATGCTTGAAACGAGAGTCGTGGTGTTCGTTTCGCGCTTCCAAACAAAATAAGTCGTTTTTCGAAGCGCTGACAGGAGAAATTGCACTGCAGAAGTGACTTCAATTTCTCGCATATTGTGTAAACAAATGTTACATCGCGTTTGTCTGTGCCTGTGGCGACAACAACATGATTTGTAACGGTCGTGTAGCAGAAGCAGGAGGGGGAGGACGCGACCCCGCCGCCTCGAAAAATAACAGAGCCACCAGCGCCTCTAGACGAACACCCTCCCGACACACCCCTCACGGTTGAGCACATCGACGACGAGGAGGACGAGCGAGATCCCGAGGAAGACGACGATTATGATCGTTACAACGAGGTGTGCTGCCTGTCCGTAGGGAATAGTCCTTGTGCTTGCAGCTCGTAGCTTCTTCAACTGGAAAATTTTGCTGTATTTATTTTTGCACAGGGGCGTCTTTCAGAGCGAGCTTCTGTTTGCATAGTGAACTAGTTGTGGCAGTGGCGATCACCCCTGACAACCCCTGGGTATCTGCAAAAGGGTGATGGCGTCCGAAAAATCTTTGGTGGTCATTAGCGGTGACGGTAACTGAAAATTTCTCAGTAGCGCTCACCCCTCTCTTCCGCGGATAGTCAGTGGACATCTGGGGTGATTGCTGCCCTGTGGTGGTCATCTGGTGGCGATTGCGCTCTCGCCGACGCGCCTGTGTTCTCACTCTGCTTTCTTGTTTGACTAACACCAGAAATTCTTTCCTTGGTTCACGAAGTTTTGTTGGTCAGGGACTTCTAGTTGACTTTGCATTGCGTGTCTTTGTCTTTGGTTTTGCCACCGCGGTGGAGTGCTTGTGGGAGGATGGCTTTTTGGTTTTTCAAACTGAGTAGTCATTGTCATGATGCCAGCCTTAACAGTTTTCATGGGGGCAGGTGAAGGATGAGGGGGGCGGGGTCGTTCAAGTTCTCGGGTGGGTTGCTCAAAAAAATCAAACGTTCATGGAACCCTCACAAAAGTTTCAAAAGGCAGGCCAATTTCGCTTCCAATGCCAACAGAGTCGCGCTGAGCACTTTGTTGTTTGCGAACGCAGCTGTGATTCTTCAAAAATTTGCACATTTCACCACGATCTTTTTGGAAAATCTCGTTTTGTCTTCATTTTCATGGAGAGCAAGATGTTGCACGCGATGCGTGTTTACGACAAATGAGACAAACCAGAACTAGCACGTTCCATGTTCAACAGGAGGATGAGGAAGAGGAAGACGATTTTCCCGTGCATCCAGATTTTGCTCACCAGGCCGGAGAGGATGAACAAAGGGTAGATTATTTGCGAAGCTTGTTTGTGTTGGAATCACTAACGTTGTGTTTGCAACACTGTGTGCTGCAAGAATTTGTGGTTTCGAGTGCCAACTCATAGACGAAGCAAACCGGTGTTATGTGCACGAGTGTAAGCCGTATGTTCGGTGAATCAGTAGACGGACTTTCAGCTGAAGTTGTTGACGTCGAAAAAGCTTTTGTGCTATGAATTAGATTCCAAGGATGCAATGTGCAGGACCTCCATCCAACCACATTCTGAAGAGGTTGCGCGAGTGTTTTCTGTTTATTTGATCACCAGTGAACAGATTTTATTTTATAAGTTTGGTTTGTTTGCTTGGTGATTGCATGGCTAGAGCAAGCTAACAACTGCGTCTCAACCCAAAATGCATTGACTGGAATGCTATTTGTTGTCATCTGGTGAGAAGTGATTTTAACTGGTGAAATTTCTGTTTTATCGAAACAGAACGAGCGTCACACAAGTCACGTGATTTTCATAAAAAAAAAATACACCGGAACGTTTCATCACAACATGTGCTTGTGCGGTTGTTTGTTTTTGTGTGACAGTTTTTGTTGCCTTTGTCACAGGCCCTGAAACTGGATGAACAACACTGAATCTGTTTGTAGATGGGAGATGGCGACGAGCAGAGCGACGGGGCGCCCGAGGACGGGATGCCGCCTTACGACGAGGAAACTCAAAAGCTGATCGAAAGTAAGGACGCGTCCACAAACAAACCAATGTCGTTCTCTGCTTGGACGACTGGAATGTGAACAGTGCTGTGGCCTTTCCGTTTCGCAAAGTTTTGTGCTGATTTGCAGTTGTTGTTCTTCAGTTGCTGATCAGGCCAGATCCGAATTCAAGGAAGTGGACACGAAGTTCAAAAATATTGAAGATGAACTCCGGTAAGTTGCACCCCCCCCATTCCTTCGCCGCTATTCTACTTGATAAACCAGACTTTCAAGTAGAATACCATCCGCTCGCCGCGTGGATCAAAATGGACGAAAATGACAAGTCCAAAGTTTTTTTTTGTGACCAGGGGAAGGGGGGGGGGGGCAAACAACGTTCTTTTTCAGAAAACTCAAAATGGGTAAAAATGACAAGTCCAACTTTTGGACAACTTTGAGACAGTCTCAAAATGGCAAAAAAAATGACAAGTCCAAATTTTGGATGAGATCACAGGTGTGGGTGGCGAGAGGTAGGCAAGTTGGCAAGAAAACACCAGACAGGTGCCTGATACGCGGGTGAAACAATATCAGCTTTTACACATTCAAGATTGTGGAATGACACCGTTTCAACCCAATTGAACAATTCAATGTGCCTGAACCTTTTTAAAGAGCTTTTCGGTTCGGGGAAACTCAAGGGACAACAGTTTCAAGAATAGCTCACGTAGTCCCACTGATTCGGTAAAACTCGCTTCTCCTGCTGTTTCAGAAGCAACCACAGACTATCTGGTTCTGTGAAAGCTCGAAGCAAGTTTCTTTTCGTTTCTCTTTTGCAGGACACTCGAAGACGAGACAGGCAATGACTACGGGGAAAACAATGAGTTTTTTCCTCTGCGAGGCCAGTGCTTTGAATACACGGAGAGCCAGTACACGTACAAGCTGTGCCCGTTCGACAGGGCCTCGCAGCGAGGCAAGCACGGCGGGTCAGAAACGAGCCTCGGGTGAGTTGTGCCAGTCGGTGCGCTGCAGCTTTCATCACATTCCTTCAGTTTTGAACGACAACTGTAGCTTTCTGAAATAAAATCTCTCTTTTTCAGTAAATGGGGCAAATGGAACGGTCCCGAAGGGAACCGTTATTCAGTGATGTTATTTGAAAGAGGCCAGAATTGCTGGAACGGACCGGACAGAAGTGTTCGGGTGAGACATTTGAATTTATCATGATCGTTGACAATGTGAAATAGCGTCCGTGAGTGCTTGTGTCTGCGATGTTGATAAAAATAACCTTGTGCTCAAGTGTGCAATTGTGTTGTCACAGGTTCTCATAGAGTGTGGTACGTCCAATGAAGTTTACGCCGCATCTGAGCCGAATCGCTGCGAGTACGAATACAAGTTCAGGTCGCCGGCAGCGTGTGCGGTTGCTCCAGAGCCGGCGCAGAGAGACCCGCTCAGAGACGAACTTTGACCCGCCTTCATCGCAACTTAGTGAAATCAAACACGACACGTAGTCATCATTCCATGAAGTGTTCTGAATCCAGCTGTAGATCGACCATCTCTTCGATTCCGACCTCGTCGTGACAACTTGAAACTTGAGCTCTCAGCGTTTTCACGATGACTGCTTTCAAAACTTCCTGTCTCATTTCCAAGACGCGTCGTTTCATTGCCATTCATCGGTGTTCAACGCAATGTGATAAATTGTCAATCATGAATAGCCTTGGATTCATCGAATTTGATTGCAGTTGAGATCTACTTTTGATGTATTTGTCGTTGTCTGCCAATTGTGTTGTTGACATTTTCAAGTATTCTGACAGTCCCTGGGTGCACCAAGGCAGTGCTGTATGGATTGTCAGCCGCAATGGCTGATGTTGTTTCACCCCTATGTCTGGCTGGGTGGCGAATTGGCATTTCCGGGTCGCCCTCACCTTGCAAAAAATCGGGACTATTTTCAGGATTTGAGTTTCCAAGTTTCTGGTCAACAATACCCCGCCCCCTGTTGCAAAATAAAATCTGGACTTGCGTCAGTATTTCAGAATTTCTAAACAAGAAGAAAAAGTGTAGAAAACCAATTGGTACATTTTTGGGCTTTTTGTCAGTTCTTCCGGAAAACCCCAGTCAGCAATGTGTAATGCAGCTGATATTCTATTCGACTTGAAAGTCAAGTTGCGAGTGGGAATTTTATAGATGTGCCGTGGGAATTTTGTGTTTTTCCCCAAATCAATGACAAGTTCGAGTTCAGATTGGTGTCTGAACCAGGGTACCGCGTTGGGAATCATTTTAGAAAATAGGAAGTGAAGTTTCAGGGCAGAGAATAAATTGATTTTTCAATTGAAAATATTTTCCAGTTTGGCCGTTTTCTCTTCGTAACGCGCGTCATGCATCACAGAAATTGCATCCCAATCCAACACGAAACTCCGTGTGCAAGTGTTCCCATCTTTCAGTTCCAAACATTTTTCGGTCTCAAGGAAACGTACGACACTGTCAAATTGAGTGCCATACCGTGACCACGGTGGAAGCTCTTGTCCTGAATACAGAAGTCTTCGGAAAAAATGTCCTTGAAGCGAATTTTATTCTCCGAAAAAAGGAGTCACTGCCACGAGACATCCTGCATGCTCCACAGACGCGACAGCATGCACGTGGAACGGATGAGAAACAAAAGATTTACCAGTTGCCGAGAGGGCGTTGGGTGTTCGTTGCAATTTACATCGTCACAAGAAACGGTCCGTTGCACATCAGAAGGTAATTCTCGCGGAGACCGAAACTCGCGTTCAATGGACCAAACAAAAATGCGAACGAAATCAAGATGTAGACGGGTTCCGGCAGCTTGAGCATTGCGTTGGGTCGTACATCTGACAACAATTTTTCACGACAAAAGAGGCAATATTTGTTCTCGTGCAAACACTATCACGACATTCCTCTGCGACAAATACAATGAAATGCGGCCACTCGAAGTGAGGCCTGAGTTGCGAATGTCTCTCTTCCTTTGGCAAACACAGTCAGATGTGACACAGGCTGTGCTCTTTTCCTGTGATTACAGGACAGGACGACAGACACCCCGAGAACAAAACCGTTACAAGTTCTTTGACAATCTTTCACTTTCTCGCCGCTTTCTTTGCATCTTCTCTCAATTTCCACATCATGAGCTCCATACACGCAGAAGCATCTTCTTTGCTGTCATGTCCACAAACTACAAAAGATAAGAACCATTTCACGACTTCCATGTTGAGCATGAATTCGAAATGACGATTGTCAGCAAATCTGTGGCCGCCATTCAGCCAGCCAGTGTCGCGTTGCGTGTTGCAATACGTGAGTACCATAAATCAACATTGTTCGAGAGATTACCGGTACATGTTCAGCGTGTTTGATACAACAGCACACGTTCAGTTTTGTTCTTCAGAGAGTCGCCAGAACACGCACATTCTTGCCTCGCCCTGATATGAGTTGCAAGTGCAGCCGACAAGAACAGCGTCGTCAGCAACACCACTGTGATGTTGAAAACAACGCAACGCAACACGCAACACAACACAGCCTGTGCTAATGAGGCCAACGGTATTTTCCGAACCGTTGTTCTGAATGATTTTCTGCAGAATTTCCACCATCAAAGTCTGCAGAGCGCGTTTGAAGGGCGGTCCCATGCGATGCGGAAACACAACCGACGTGTCCACAACTGTATCGTGTATGATCTGAAGGAACAACAAGAAAGACTCAGTCTCAGCGAGAGCCGCAAATGCAATCAAATTTTGTCTTCTGCAGAACTGCTCTGAATATACACCTTCAAAGCTATGAGGTCACTTTCCAGGCTGTGACCGAGCAGGATGGTTTTGTTCGAGAAGATGTCGAGCAGCGCGGCCTGCACATCCTTCAGGGTCGTCGTCACGTGCTTCATGTCCTTTTCTGTCAAACCGCTGAATCTGCAAAGACCAAACATCTTGAGCATCCACAATCAGCACCACAATATATGTTTCACAACTTGCCAGCGAAACCGTACATCTCCCTGTGACCTATTCCCTTTACCTTGTGTTGTAATCGACAACACGATTTGAAGGCTTCACCAGGGTCTCGTACACGGGACTGAGATCCGATCCAACCACGGACACGCGCGCCAACTCGCAACCAGCCGTTGTGTAAATCTATCAAGACACAATCTCTCCTCAGATACAAGAAGCGTGAACTATTGTCTCGAATATTACAGCACAGGTCAATTCCAGTGACTTGTTTCGAGCCTATTCCACTGCCTCGAGGCGAAGGATCTTGAACTTGTGGCCTGAAGCTCTACTTGAATCTCGGGAAGGTTCACTGGTAGCCTGGGGGCTCAAACTGTGGCCTGGGGTTCCTAACTGTTGCCCAGGTTCCCAGCAAGAAGTTGGAGTCAGGTTGGGTGCGTTCCAACCTGTACCTTCGGGGTTCTCTACAGTTTTGGACCCTCGACTTTTGGCTGTTGTCCAATCAACAATGGGGAATCACCCAAACGAACGACTGGAAGGTTCAACATTGTGGTACGTGTGGCCAGAATAGTCTGACAGTATCTGCACACACTGACAACGCAAGTTTCGCAGGTGCAGTCTCATGTGCTCTTCACAAACGGGAGACACGTGGACCCAGATTCTCACCATTTCACAGTCGAGCGAGTAGACTCCGTAATCGCCGTTTGCTGGCGGGGAATGTGGAAGCGTTTTGACGTACCCTTCAAAATCGTCATACTTGTTCTGATCAAAAACGTGAAGCTGAAAAAGAAGAAACACAAAACCGCATTCAACCAAAGAGACGGTGGAGCGGGCTCACTTCTCTTTTTCCAGAGTCCTCTGCACTCAGGTTGTCCAACAGAGAAGGCGGCTGCTGACACTTCAGATTTGTTGGAATTCCAAAAGTCCTCCAGATCAAAATTGTCCACACACACCAGATTTTTTGGACGCCCGCACAAGTTGCCGAAGACACCACGATATATCTGGAAACACTTCTGGGCAGGTGTGAAGAAGCGACCTCGCAACGCCCCCGCCCCGTCCCCGTTCTGGGAACAGTTCTGAGAATGTTGGCGACAAACTCAGACGAAATGCCCAGAACACAACATCCGTGAACTCTCTCCCAATAGATCTATTTCACAGACTGCATGATGCGACTCACTGGCGCCAAAGTGCATCCCTTCGCGCTGCTGTGTTCCTGACAGCATGTCCAGCTGTTGTCCACCTGTCCTGCAACTGAAATCACACAACCATTCTGAGGGTTGATCTCCCATGTGGGATTTTTCGCATTTTCAAACAAACATCAGCACAGAAGTAAGCAGGACTGAAGATGCACAGACGAACCCTTTCTCTTCCAGCATTTCCCCCAATGGTACATGCAGGCCTCCCTGGTGATGTACTGACCCTCTGCTGTGACTTGAAACAATTTTCCACATCTCGCGCAAACTTTTTCATTTGCTGTAAAAGACAAAACGTTGCATTTCGCGTTTTGCGGCGCGCGATGCCGGTGCAAGAAAAGAAACACTGAGCAAATTGGCACAAAAAAAAGTTTGGTCAACGGGACACACACAAATGTGACTCACGGTTGGCGCTTTTGTTCTTTGGAGCATCATGGATGACGACTCCACCTGTTCTCTCGGGGTCGCAGCGCGGAAACCGGTTACTGAGCAGCAGATCCTCACTCATCACGTACCAGTTCATCCTCTTGTACAAGTCCGCACCTGCAGTTTAATCACGAGTACAGACAGGGAAAAAGAAGAAAGGGCACGTTTCGGACGCGCGATTCGGAGTTTCCGCCGTCTAAAGGGCAGCCACCTTGTGCTCTGACATCCAAGGCTTTCTGGAGAAATTTCTGTGGAAAGAGGATCTGCCAGACAAACCTCCGAGAAAACAGAAGACAACAACAACACGTGAGCCTGGACCAGAGCAAACTTCTCTCTGTGTGTGTGTGTGTGTGTGTGTGTGTGTGTGTGTGTGTGTGTGTGTGTGTGTGTGTTTTAGTTGCTTGCTCCAAGGGCCAGAAGGACCAAAGTGTTCCCAGCAGTCTATGCGTTGTGGCCTGAAGAATTGTTCACCTTTGAAGCAAAGCCAACAAGATTCCTACCTGCAAATCGATCGGGTATTCGCACAACGCAGTCCTTGGACCTGCGCACAGTGTAGCTGGTCTTGGCAGCCTTGGCTCCTCCGATCACATCCATGTGCGACCGCGCTGCCTTCTGTTTGCAGCCGGAAGCTGCTGCGACATTCTGGGACGTTTTTTCCTCTGGTTCATCGGGACCCGGTTCTGCGGGCAACTCCGACCTGAGCTTCGTGACTGTGTTCACCGCCAAATTGAGATACACGCTGCGAATAGAGCTGCGATTGTACACAACTTTCTCTTCTGCAAGTGCCTGCAAGTCAAAGAAGAATGTTTGATAACTTGCGTCTGCTTTTCATTTATGCCTGTGCTTCATCCAGGAAAAATATCACAAGAATACCCTGTCAAAAGCGTCCTGTTCTTGCGAGTAAATTCGCAGACACTCGTCAATGAACTTGTTGAGGTATCTTTGTCGTATGTTTGACGGCACTTTGCTGCCGTATTCGGTGGGAATTGTTGGTCTCTTCAACACAGCCTGTCAACAGCAAGAAAACTCCGCTGTTCAAAGATTGAACACAAACTGGCATGAGTACCGGTCTGTGCACTCGAAGTTGCAGAAAACCGACAAACACATACCACTCTTGGCAAATGAGCGACTCTTGCAGTTCCCTTCTTATGCACCGCCACAGAAACCTGTTCGTCTTTCTTTGGCTCTGGTTGATTTGGGAACGTAGGCTTTCTGGCCAGAAGATCACTGCCCATGAAAGGTTTTGGAATCGCTGCGTGGGGCGTCCGCTTCTTGCCCGCACCCAGGCTGGTGCTCTTCACGGGATGTTTCGCAGCCCTCAGGTCTCCGTGTGGATCCTGCAGAACAGATCTGGCCGTTCCTACCGCATCGCATTCGGTTTGAAAGAAGTGGGAATGTGTCACTCCATCGGCCATGATCGGTGACCGTCGCATCAAGAGACAGTGGGTGCCTTCCATTTACGCGCTACTTCGCCACTGGGTTGGAGATGGGGTGAAGTGCGCGAAGTCAGCCATTTTTTGTTCACTCGGCTAGCCGGAATAGATCTACGTAAATGGAACACACGGATTGAGTCGTGTGTCAACAAAGAGCCCCTCAACCAACAAGACAGCAGCATGCACAGGAGAAGTTGAGGTTACGGCAGAAGGTCTCACAATTGCGGGGCACTGACCTGAGCGTCTTGTGCAACCTCCGCGAGTCTTTTCTGCAGTTCCAAAAATCTGTTGTGCATCACTTCCGAGGGACTCACTTTGCGATGCGAGGTGGGCGCGACGTTGTTCGTCCTGGTCAAAAGGTCCTGAGAAAAGAACAACAAAAGGAATTGAAAAAGCAAAGGAAACGAGTCACATACGTTTCCCAATCGTTTGGCTCCGACACCGAATACAGATCTGTAATAGATTCCTGAGCATCAACGCTTGCTCAATGGCCCTTGCAAGTCCACAACAGACCCTGCTATTCTTCTACTGTTCCTTCAATTTCTCTTTGTATTTGTTTGTGTATTCTTTCAATTTTTTGCCACAAAAGAGGGCAGAATCTGGTTCACCACACGCAGCGGACACACTGTTACAAGAAATGGCAGCCATGCTGAGTCAGCTGCTTCTCCAGGATGGAACGAGCTCCATGGAAATAACAATAAATCAGATTCTCAGGCATCAAAAACGGGTTGTTGTTGTATGAAAAAATGTAATTTCTCCCGATTTCTTTCAGCCTTTGAGGTGACGCTGTGGATATGCTTCACCAAAAACAAACAAGAACGGTTCCATCTCGTCCCTTGGACATATTCCCTGCGTAGATCAGTTGCTACTGGTCAGCAGGGATTGGGTCTATCAAATTTTTGTGTGAGGAGGTACACTTTTTGGAGGCCCAACCAAAGCTGGGCCAGCAAAGAACAATGATTGTGCGATGTCCCTTCAGGGAAGAGCACTTAGTAGCTCGCCGAAAATTGTTTTAGTTTATTTGCCACATCAACGAAGACATCCCACTCCATCCATCCCCGTGGACAGGACTGAATGGACATTTGGGCTGAGGTCCTGCATGTGAGGCTGAAAACAGTGTCTCAAATGCAATTTCCTATGGCCAATGTGACATACATATGGCATTTCAGCCAAGATGTTCCATCCCATCTGTACCTCCCCCCCCCCCAATGGTTGGGACTAAATGGACATTTGGGCTGAGGTCCTGCATGATGTGAGGCTGAATACACTGTCTCAAATGCAATCTCCTATAGCCAATGTGATATACATATCTCAGCCAAGATGTCCTGTCTCATCCATCCCCCCATGGCCAATACAGAAAATGGTTATATCTTCTGATCAAGATAGAGCCTTGATGTTCAGTTCAAATGAGAGGTCTTTGAAAGCACTTTCAGGTTTTTGCAATTTGGTTGCTGAAGTAACATTTCCCTATCAATCATAAGTGCAAAGTGGTCAAAAAGGTAAGAAATGACTGTTTTTTTTGTTGACTGCCAAAGCAAAATGAAGGGGGACATCGCACCTGCAGTTGCCTGGGCACTGCTTCTCTTGTTCTCAGAGAAACTGTTGAAGAGAGAGAAAGAGAACCACCGAGTGACCATTCCCATTTGGAAAGCATTGGGCAGGATCGATGCATGGTGCATTTGGTCTGTAAAAGCCCGTTTTCTTTCCGAAAAACGTCTGAGCCTGCACTGAAAGACGAAACCAAGGTCAGAAAAACTTACCGATGCCTGGGCGTGCGCAACTCTCTTCTTTGTCTGTCCCAAGTTCACAACACAAGCGTCAGCTTTATCCGAAGAGGTTTTGTCATTCTGAAGTGCAAAGAACACAAGAACACTTGTTAATGTTGCACCGTGCCTCCAAATACCGCGTGCGCACCCTTCCATCACAGAGACCCACAGAAGTTGGTCCAGCAATTGTACGAGTATCAGCTGGGTCTCGAAACCCGAAAAATCACAGCCCCAAAACGAATTTCTATCCCAGAGGGAAGTTTGTCGCGGAAGAATAAAACACAGCTTGAACTTCTTTTTCTGCTGGGGTTCGGGTTCGGAAGGTGGAGGGGTTGAGGGGGTTCAGTCACAAGATGCAAAGTTCTGCCTGCGGGAATCTCACTGAGTTCTGCACCAATGCAAGAACACACACGCACAAAAGAAGTTTTGAAATGTTGAAAGAATGTTTGAACACCCTGCCGGACCTCTTCGCCTTGTTTGGTCACGTTCTCCTCTGGTACCACGTCCGGCAAAGTCGGCGCGTCTTCATCAGACGAATCCACCAGGTTGATCACTTCTCGCTTCATCTCAAATGGTATTATCTGCAATGTCAGTTATTTTCTTTGGCGTGAAAAAGACAGAGCATTGCATACGCAGCGAACAAATTGCTTTCTGGGGAGTCCACGCTGACTTGAATGGCAATGACAGTTCGCCGCACATCATCGTCCCCACAGTTTCTGTCTGGTAGAAAGCTACGGCTTGTCACTCAGTTGCCCAAGACTCTTCGCTTGAGGCCCAAGCAGTGGATATGCAACCAGGCTGGCACAAAGAACGACAACAAAGATCCAAACAAAGCACCCTGCAAGAAACCAGGCGAACTCTTGCGTTTCATTCTCCCGTCTCTCAACACAACTAGAAAGTGCTCAACACCCTCATCCTGAGGTCTTTGTCTGCAAGGAAAACAGAGAAGGTCAGGCCCCGTGCACTCAATTGCCAAACAGAAAGCAGGTTCTGGTACCTCCACCTCAGCAGAGTCGTCAGCGTCACTTTCCTCTCCAAACAGGTCAGCTTGGCTCACATGTCTCTTCACACCCACCTCAACTGGCTGACTTCCCTTTGGGTCCTTGCTATCACGACTTGACTTGTGTTTTTCTTTCCGACTAGAATGTTTTGAAGACGAGTGATGTCTGTGACGAGACTGACGAGAGGAGCCCTCGTGTGAACTGGAGCTGCGAGACCGCTTTTCGTGCTTGTGCTGAGAACGGTGACGCTTCTCCGAATGTTTGTGATTTTTGTGCGAATGTTTGGCGTCTGTGGAATGTTCCAGCCTGTCGTCTTTGTCCTTCACGCTGGAAAGGGATTTACGCTTCTCTCCTGACGATGAATTCTTGTTGACGCTGGAAGAATGTTTGTACTTGGGAATTGAACGCTGTTCGTTGGAAGTTTGGTTCACAACTGGTGAAAGATTCTTGTTGACTGGTTTTCCAACTTCAACAACTTTCTTGGCCACAGCTTTCAGTTTTTCAAAGCTCAATAACTTCTCGAAAATGTTTTCACTTTTAGTTTTGTCCACAGCATTGGTGGTTTTGTTCGGCGCGTCCACTCCTTTGTTGTTTCCCAAGTCAGATGAGGATCGTCTGCTTCCACTTCCAAGTGCAGATGTGTCAGCTTTCTCATTGTTGATTTTCACTTCTCTGTCTACTTTTGACTTCGCGACGGATTTGGGTTTCACTTTCCCGGCAAGTTGTGTTTCAGTTGATTTCGGAAAATTTACTGTGATGATGTCATTCACAGAAAGAAGATTCAAGCTCTTGCTAGATTTTCCAGACTTCTCGAACACATCAAACTCGTTGGCAGCTCCGTTCAAGCTCCTCTTTGAAGAGCCAGTTTTCGACGTGCTGTCTCTCTTTGTCCGTTTCTTCTTTCGATCTTTCGAGGAATCCGAATCACTGGCATCCAAGTCACTGAAGTCAGGAGCTTTGAACTCTTCCTCTTCGATGAGGTCGTCTCCCACTCGTTCTTCCGGTTCTGTTTTCAAGCGCTTCGCCTCTGATTCATTCTCAGAACTCGTTTTGCGCTTTTTACCAACAGCAAACCCGCCGAGAGAAGACCTTGAAGACGGGCCTTCCTGGTTGTTTTTGTGGCTCTTTCTTTTCTCCAACTCTTTGATAGGTGTTGGATTGTACTCCACAACTTTGGTGTGTCTTGGTGGCTGATTACTCTTCGAACCTGACGTGTTTGATTTTGGTTTCACCAACGGATACTGTGCATGGTTGTACGAAAAGTTTGCAGTCAGATTGGATGTCGATGGTTGTAACAGACTGTTCGTCTTTGCCGATGGAGATTCAGCTGAGCCTTGCAGCCTCGCCTGGTCTATCTCAATGTCTTTCTGCACCTGCAACAGAAACAAACTTGAGACAACAGTGCGTGTGGTCCTTTCAGTCTGTGCTGGGCTGCTTGCGTGGAATTTACGTGGATCTTTCAAGTCAAAGTGTCCTTCTGCATGTTCTTGTCCACTCGCAGACTACACTGCCAAGCAACAAGCTTGCGCAATTCTTTTGTTGCAAACAAAGAATGTGCTCAT
>JAAUXT010103083.1_pt1 | contig 14352 bp, 12 predicted proteins | sample 7278171 | NCBI WGS metagenome assembly JAAUXT01 (sample SAMN14350112, study PRJNA611818) | marine sediment metagenome | isolation source: surface marine sediment (1.8m) | place: French Polynesia: Moorea | collected 2018-08 | reverse complement strand
GTTTTGCTGTTCACGAAATCAACAAGTCAAGGAAACAATTCGGCACTTTTTACACTTTGATGCCGCAACTTTGTGCCGATCCTGAGAAATTTTTTAACTATGTGCGGATGTACCCAGAGCAATTCAATGAAGTTCTTGAGAAAGTGCGTCCTCTGATTGAAAGACCTGAGTGCAACTGGAATGAGCCCATATCCGCAGAACAACGCTTGGTCATCACATTGAGGTGAGTTTATTTCTACACTCATGACACTTGAACAACTGCGTCAACTGACAACAGGAACAAAGTTGTGAGAAACAACTTTAAACAGAGGCATTTATGTCAATGTTTGACAGATCATGGCTAGAAAACGATTCCATAGATGAGTTGCCTTTCGAGACAATACCAATAAATGCAAAGCAGACTTGAACAGTGCTTCAGAGTTCTTTTCAATCTATCTACACAGCAAATATGAAATGATTTGAACAAGTAGAAGTGTGACAAAACAGTTGTGTAAAATAGTGTATTGTCCAAATCTTTGTTGAAGTTCGAGTTTTTTGTCAAAACCGGTCTTTCTGGGGGGGGACACGAAACCTGTACATGAATGCAAAGCAGACTTGTACAGTGCATTAGAGTTCTTTTCAATCTACCTACACAACAAATTTGAAGCAATTTGAACAAGTAGAAGTGTGACAAAACAGCTGTGTAAAATAGTGTATTGTCGTCGTCGTCGAAGTTTGAGTTTTTCGTCAAAACCAGTTTTTCTGGGAGGGACACGAAACCTGTACATGAATGCAAAGCAGACTTGTACAGTGCATTAGAGTTCCTTTCATTCCATCTACACAACAAATTTGAAGCAATTTCAAAAAGTAGAAGTGTGACAAAACAGTTGTGTAAAATGGTGTATTGTCTTCATCGAAGTTCGAGTTTTTCGTCAAAAATGGTTTCTATGGACTAAAATGCGTATACACATTGAACATGGAACACATCCATCTATGTATTGTCTCAGAAAGAAGCCTTCACAAAATTATAGAAACGCAGAAAACAAAATTTTTACTTTCAAACCTTCAAACACACGTGTTTTTGTTTACATGTCAACGCCGAACTTGACGCAGGCAACTTTTGACGCGCGCAGCAAAAACGCGCGTCAGGTCCAGAAAGTTGACGCGCGCGGCAAAACCCCGCGTCAAGCAGCATTTTTTACGCTTGCCGCGCCCATTACTTGCCGCGCGCGTCACCAACGTGAAAACCCCTAAACGATAGCTTCACAGACAGATCTGGCTCTCCAGCAGACCTTCAGGGTGCAAAGTACGGAAGGTGCGAACTGAAGTTGGTTCACACTGAGCACAACGTGCGTCGAATCCCTGGACAAGGTCCTTGGGCGTGGCAACTTGACGACGAAACACATGGGGCTTGACCAGGGACGTTTCCTCTGCGAAAGCCGCCTGATAATCGGTGGTGCCAGTATACACGTGTGTGTGTGTGTGTGTGTGTGTGTGTGTGTGTGTGTGTGTGTGTGTGTGCGCGCGCGCGTGTGTGCGTGTGTGGTGCGTGTGTGTGTGTGTACCAACCTTGTTGAGCCATTCCGCTCGCTCCACGTCAGGGAAGAAGACCTGGAACGAGAAAGAAAATTGTTGATTTGTTGTTAGTGGCTGTGTTTTTCGTTTGACAGGCGAAAAACCCCTGCGCGACGGTACAATGTCTCTCTCCTTCTCACAGACGAGAGTGGGGCACGACCCACGAATTTGCGGTGTCAGAACCCACCACCACCTGCACGCGCGCATACCTGTGTAAACACAGCTACTTTTTTCGGAGACATGAATGAATGACGAGCCTTTTTTGGAAAATTACCATGAACACACGGAGCCCACGGCGGGCTCGGGACCAAGGAAAACAAACACACCGCGACGAAGACAATGTTTTTGCGTCGCCACATTCATCACTGTGCAACACAGATCTCGTAATTGCGACACAAGTCTTTGTTGGATTCTCTTGCAACTGAATAGAGCAATCGAACCAGAGAAGTCATGTGCTGCTCTGCGTCAGGAAAGGGACAGGGACCTCGAATGGCAGTATCAATGACTGTAGGTTGAACACCGGTCGCTAAAAACTCCGCACAAACTCCCACAGCAAATGGAAGCTTGGCACGGTTTTTTATTTTCGCTGAGTATGTTTTTCACATTTTAATTGGGACAATGGAGTGTCTGGTGGGCGCTATCTCCAGGGTACGGTCTGGGACGTGTCAGCTGCAGCTCGTGTTGTGCAAATTACGCAAACGTTTTCAGGCAAGCTTTCACCAACATGCGCAACATGAGCTTCGTGCAATCAATTTTGCGGTACGTTTCCAGTTGCAACATGTGCCATTTGCAAACCTTGGTGAAACTGCGGTATCTGCGCAAACCACTATTGCAGCACAAGAAAAAAGTCACTTTCGTTGCACCGCCCTGGCAACAACATCATCCGTCTCCAGGTTCCGACAATGACACGCCAATGGAGTATCTCCATCCCTGGATGGACTGACGCAACTGACAGTTTTTGCAAAACTTCGAACGCCCACCCCAACGAACACCACCACCACATCAGTCAGACTCAAACTTCCCGAGTGATTCACTTGGCAAGAAACCCAAGAAGGTCACACCCCCAGACAGCGATGCTGGTTACCACCATGCTCAACCCACGTGTGAGAGCGAGCTACCGAAAAACAGAACAGTGAACAATTCAACTGCGAAGGACAGGAAAACTTGTTTGCTTCCGTCTGTGAAATTCTCCTTCGGTTTCATGTTTCGTAGCTGGCGCCGTGATGGAAGCTTGAAGAGGAATTTTCCGGTGTGTGTGTGTGTGTGTGTGTGTGTGTGTGTGTGTGTGTGTGTGTGTGTGTGTCAGTTCGGAGTTGTGTCGAATTCACAAATGGCCAACGGACTTTTTCTCCCCTTTTCTTTTTGCGGAAGAATGTTCAGCAGCCGACCGGAACGAAATGTTTGCGGCTTGAAGTTCGCATAAAATTTGTTCACCAAACCACCTGACAACTTTTTGCCCAGAGCACCGTCCACAGAATTCACCACCAGCTGTGAACCGGCGGTTCATGGCATCAGAACGACCACCAACGCACGGCGACAGTTTCACATGTGACGTTTCATTCTCGTAGAGTCTGCACTGTGGCACACGATTCCAGATTCGTGAATTCCAGACATGTCTGCTGGAACATCACGAAGTACGGGTCATGCACCAGAATTTCTGCCTCGACTTGTACATTTAAATCAGCAGCATCAGCCAGCAGCGCTGCACACAACAACCGCCCGGGAAAGTGAATGAACTCCCGAGAATCAATCACGTTGATCATGATAAACACACGAGAAACTCACCCAAGATGGCAGATCTTCGGTTCTCGCCAGAATCGCTGCTTTCTCGTTTGTCACCAAATCCTTTGCCATGTGCGTCCGTGAATCTTTGATTTTCTTGTATTCGTTCCCCATAACGAAACCAAACAGTCCCAGAAGGACCCATGCCGGGGAGAAATTGAAATACCCCAGCACCCATATTGGAAGGACGAAGCCACAACTTTTGAAGTACTTTATGATGCATTTCAAGTAGTCCATGCCCTGTTTGGCCGTCTTTTTGCCCCTCACAGCTTCGTTGGCTGGTGGGGGACTTGCAGCAGCGGGCTCTTCGTCTGCCATTTTCTCTAAATCCAGTAAAACCTTCAGAGAGTTTGCATTCCGAACGAATATGCAGTCTTCTTCCCGTCACCTGAAAGTGCAGACGTCAAGCCAGCGGTTCGGTTACGGCTTTGGTTGAGCGCAGGTTCTCAAAGTACACAGTGTTTGGATTCCCAAATTTGATGTAGGAAATGCAAAAACATTTCAAACTTACTGTGAGAACAGATCTGGTCTCAGCTCTAATGCATCTAACGGAGAAAATGAACAGAAATATGAAGATTGGATTGAACCGTCACCACGTCTCCTCCTTGAAGCCATTCGGGTGAGTCCATCCGGCCGGGTTGGACTCGTCCACAGCTGGTTGTTTTAGCCTCTGTTTTCCTTTGAATACACTCTTGCCATTCCAAAAGTAGACCATAATCAGGGTGGTACGGCAGGTCAAAATCAAGACTCCGAATCAGAAAATGATTTGCTTGGCCAAACGATTGAGTAATCGAGAAGAAAAACATTCCAAAAGACAACCTGCCCACCCTGAGAATAGTTGACAGGTGCCCGCAAGAAGAATGCCAAATTCTTTTTCAGAATGGAAATTTCAATTTAATTTCATTTTATCAGAGACGAAAATATTTTGCGGTACTCGACAGGCAAATCTATTTGTACTTTTGTGAAGTTTGAGCTTTTAAGAAACCAACTTCATCAGACAGAAATGTCCGTGCGCATGTTTATTGGGTCACATACTTTCAAAGCGGCGCTAGAGATGAAATTTTGAAGGATTTTGCACAAATTGACAGGAGCTGCGCCTACACAGGCAGCTCCCGGTGCAACAGAATATGCCTTCGGGCAAGGTACGTTATTTCTGTCCTGCTCACTTTGAAAGAAAGTGCAATGTGGTTGAAATAAACACCATGCAACATGCCATGTTTATTTCCTGCGGTAACCATAGACTCTTTGGGGTGCACAGGTGTGCAATGTGCACCCATTCTGTCAAAAGACCTGCAAAGTTGTTGAATTCACAACAGCTTCTCCGAAATAAGAACGTTGGCTCTTCAGTTCTTCCTGTGGAAATATCTGCGCAAGAAGGAGCGAACAGTCTGGGGTTCATTCCCTGAAGTTTGGTGGAGCCTCCACTGTTGCGACTGCAGAGATGAAACCGCCCCAATGAAAACTTCTTTTCTGAGATTTGACAAAGACCTCAAGATGTGTGTTCATTGTAATGCACACAAAAGTCTCCAAATGTTCGACTGTCTTGGATCTTCGTATATTTTACCTTGTTTCGCTGCACTTTTCACTGTCTTGAAGTCTCACAGCTTGACATGTGTCAGAAATCCTTCAGTCACATTCGCAGTTCCGTGCTTTCCGTTTGTGTGGTACGCTTTGACGGTTTTCGAATTGTTTGCTCGTGCTGACGAGTTTTGTTTTCTCGTCCTCGCAGCCTCGAGATTTTGAAGATACGTGGAAACCCGAAGAACTCAAGAAATCACTCAAGGTACCAAATCCCGCCTGGCTTCTTCCCTGACACGTTGATTCAAAATTGAGGCCGAAAGAGGACACAAGAAAACTGTGTGAGCTTTTAGCTTTAGCACAAGACGCAGAACTTGCTTTGGCTTTGCACTCCACGTTTTCACAACTCAATATTTTTCTTGTTGTGGACGTTCAGAATGAATGGCTTCACGCTCCCGTTCACGTTCCAGGGCACCAGCAGCAGGAAAGACAAAGACAGAGAGAAGAAAGACCGAGACCGAGAGAAAGACAAGGAAAGACGGAAGGACAGAGACAAGGAGAAAGACAAAAGTGGAGAGAAAAGGAGAAAGGACGATGGTTGGATTGGCTTTCTGCAAATCTCTTTCAGTGGCTTTGTTCACCAAAAGGGACCTGAGGATCAGGGGAACCCCCCGCCCCCCCCCCCCCCCCACGTTGTGGCTTCCCGGGAATGTTCCACTTGTTTCCACCGCCACACCGACCGAATTCACATCTAGATCTGTGTGTCATCACACACACACACACACACACACACACACACACACACACACACGCGCGCGCGCGCGCGCACAACGTCCGTCGGAAGGCGGCCTCTTTCATTCTCTTCGTTCTCCTGCACAGACGGAGGCCATCGTCGGGAGAGACGGCACCGGGAGAAGGAGAACGGAGAGGTAGAGAAGCCTCGCGAGAAAGAGCGAGATCGGGACCGCGATCGGGACCGGGACAAGGAGAGGTCTCACCGCTCCAAGGAAGAGGTGGGGCGAAGCACGATCATTGCACACACACAGACACTGCACCGCCAACGTGTTCGTTGGTCACGAATTGCTTGTTTGGTGAAACACAGACACACACGATTCACACAAATACCCCCCACGTGCGCAAAGACACGCACACAGACAGATGGACACACACACGCACACACACTCAAGCGCACACACACGTTGGAATTTGAAACGTATAGTGCTTGGTAAGAATCGTGAAGCCAAAGGTGTTGCTGCATCGTTTGTTTCTGACCTCATCGCACAATACGACTCGCCCCCCCCCCGCCACACACACACACACGCGGGCACACGCTCGGAAAGGTGCGAAAGCAACGTTTCTAGTGATTGAGAAGAGAGCGGTCGCCCTCGGTGGGTTTGTCTGATTCGCTTTTTGTTTGCAGGGAAAAGACAGAGACCGGAAGGAAAGGAGACACAGAGACGAGGTTGGTTTTGCCCGCATCTGAATGTGTTGTCCGAAAGAACTGTTGGAAAGCTGTTTCATTCATTCATTCATTCATTCATTCATTCATTCATTCATTCATTCATTCATTCATTCATTCATTCATGCGCGCGCAGGACAAAGAGAAGCGACGCCGTCACGACGACGCCGACGATGGTCGCGAGCGACGCCACCGGGATCGCGACGGAGATTCGCGTCACCATAGAGACCGCGATGACGCCAAGAAGCGGCGTCCGCGCGACGACGCCGCGGAGGAAGAGCGTCCGCGACGCCACCGGGTGAGGCGCGCTGAACGGCGTCTCTCTGTTCTTCTCCCAACGTTTTTGTTTTCAGTGTCAATTTTCTCAGTCTTTTGCACTTGTTCAAGCCAAAAAGGCGACACACTCAATATGATTTCGTGTGCTCCGTTTTTTTTTTCTGTTCTTCAATTTGCTCATTCTAGAGTTTGTCCTTGGAGTCGTAGACGTGAGAGTCATCAAACAAAAGCACATTTTATTCTCTCTTGTCAAAATGCACTTCTGTTTTCTGCATTTTCTCGCTTTCATGCACAGAGCGAAAGAAGAAAACACAGAGACGGAGAAGAAATGAATGGAGAAAAGGAAGAAAGGAGAAAGAGAGACGGAGACAGAGAGAAAGGCAAAGACGAAAGAAGAGACGACAGAGACAGAAGGGAGAGACGGCACAGAGGGGATAGAGAGACGAGCGAAGAGAGGCGGGAGAGGAAGAAGAGGGAGCGGGCAGAGGAGGAGGTGCAGTTCGATTTGCCGCGCTGTCACTCCGAGCACCTCGATCCGATTCTCAGGCGCACACAGGAACAAAAAGGCAACGCGGAGACGTTCAGTCTCGCACTCTTTGCAATGGTTGTCTTGAACTTGTTTCATGTTTCAAGCGCCTGCGTTGCATATCATTGGCAAAGCACACCCACCACAGCTTTCGCACCTTTTGCTGAGACGTCGTCAAAATCGCCAAAATACCTGCGAATCCATTCACTGAAAAATCCCTGACAAGGTATTTTATTCGTTTCCAGAAAAGACGAAAAGAAAAAGAAGAAGAGGAACGGAAGAAGAAGAAAGAAAAGGTAAATGTGGACTCGTGTGAGTGATGTGCAGCGTGCGGCCGTGTTCGATTTGCACACTGTCGATTGCGCTTTCAACGCACAAAACCCTGTTTGGTTCAACGCGAAGGTAACTCAAGGGGAAACCATGCGTTCTAAACGTACCAAATCAAACACGTACAAATGAAAGCACCTTGGATATCACAGACCAAATTACCCATCCCGACTACGCGCTGGTTCGCAGAAAGTATCATGAAAAGTTTCAAAATTCTGGGTCCCCATCGACATTGTCTCATTCAATTGTTTCACCGAACCGCCGCAGGCAAAGCAGTTCGGAAACAAGAACAGTGCGTTGGGCACAGACACGTACAGAGTGATGCCCGGTGCAGAGGGAGACGAGGAACAATTTTGCATGTGGACGTTGGACGGAGTGGACGTCATAACCAGCGTGGCCCTGGTCAAACCTGGCGTGACGTCACCGCGAGACCCGGCGCTTCAACCAAAAGCATGGAATTTGGATGAGGGCCAATCACGCCCCCCTGAAGAGAAAGTTTCTGAAGTGAAAACTTCGATGAAGACGGATGTTCATGAGAGTCGTCCTTCGCCTGACGACGTTGACCAGCAACAACGAAATGGCGCAGTCTCCAGGGGATCCGAGGCTTTCTGGGAGAAGCTGCGCGCGTTTTCACCGGAAGTGAAGAACCACGACCAATGGGAGGTGGAGACGAAGGAGCTGGAGAGACGCGAGGAGCGCAGGCGCAGTGAGGAGGATCCGCGCGGAGGAACCGGAAGCGACGCCGTGAGCACGGAGATCGTGGGCGAATCCGTGGACCTGAAGGACCAGGGCGAGGCAGGCTTCATGGACTGGGAGACTCAGAAACGCAGGACAGCGAGTTGGGTGGCCGAGCACAAGCGCCAAACTGGGTACGACGCTGACAGTGAGGATCAGCTGACTCAGCACGCATACACGCACACACGCACCAACATCAAGTCTTCCACTCATGTTCAGCCCAAGACGAAACAGCCCAAGGTTCCAGACTCTGCTCAAGATGGTCAGTCAAATGCAAGAACTCCACTTGGACGCGGGCGTGGCCGTGGCCGTGGCCGTAGCCGGCCACAACCGGAAGTCAAAGGCGTTCTCCAGAAGCAGGCGAGAACCGTGCCTTCGACACGGAAAAGTCTCGGAAACGCTGGGTCAAATCTGGGTGCACAGAAGGCACCAGTTCAGACGAATCTCAGACCGAAAGCGGTCGTTGCCAGGAGACCTTTCCATCCGGGGACCAAGGCTGAGAGTGTTTCGCATCCGAGTTCTATCCAGAGCAGGAAACCCGAAAAAAGAGCAGGACATGCACGGCCAGTGCAAGGAAAAAGTTCAGCCCAACCAGTTGGGCAGAGAAAACCAAGTGCAGCCCAGAGCGCTCACGGGCCGAAAGAGTTTCATGATGCCCCAAGGAAAAGCACATCACAGAAGAAGAGCTTCTCGCAGCCAAACTTCAATGAAGGGAGGATGTCTGTTGTGGTCACAAGTGTGAAAATGAAAGAGGAACCACACAGTGATCCACCAGCGCGGAGCACGATTGGAAGACTGGAAGTGAAGCGGACGCGCGGCAGGAACCAATCAGAGAGCGCCAAATCTGAGCTCTCATCTGCAAGTGCGCGAAGGTCAAGATCGGTCAGTGCGATAGTTGTCGCGTGGGTGTTCGGTGTTCGGAGTTGCGAGGTTTCTGTTGAGTTTCCGTCTTCGTCAGCGTTTTTTTCTGGTTCTGTTGCTGTGTTCTGCAGTTTGCACCACTCGATCCTTTCAATTGTCCACTTCGGATCGGATGCTTTCAGCAGTTCCACGATGTGAGTCCGAGAGCTTCGGGGGGGGGGGGGTAACCGGTCCTGACCAGGGAATTCCGACCTTTCGGGGTGGTGGGGTTTTCCTTTGGACGTGAAAAGTGATCCTCTCAGGGAGACGATTGAATTTACATTTTGGACGTTTGGGAACGGGTCCTTTGATTCTCTGAGCAAGTGTTTGGTCCTGATCAGGGAATGTTCTTCTCATTCTCTTTCACCAAGTTTTGCTTTTTCATTTTTGCAGGAGACAGAAAATGGCGGGGATGACTACGATTACGAAGACGACTTCGAGGTGAGCGACGCCTCTGTCACGAATTGTGCGCTGCGTCACAAGAAAGAGGCAGCCAGGTTGAAACAGGCCTGAATGCATGCCAGGAGTGGGACAATAATCGCGCGCACGTGTGTGTGTGTGTGTGTGTGTGTGTGTGTGTGTGTGTGTGTGTGTGTTTGTGCGCGCGCGCTTCGCAAAACGAATGTGTGTGACCTCTGGGCACACTCGAATGAAAGTGCTGTGCGGATGCAGGACTCCGGTTCCCAAGTCTGAGTGTTCCTGACTGAACTTTGTTCGTTTTTCAACAGGGCAAAGGAAAGGTATGGCAGAGAACAAATTCTGTCACTTTTGTCACTGGTTTTCCTGTTTGCCTCACGAGAGACACGCCTCGTGTGTTTTGCCTGCAAATTGAGAAAGCTGTCCGTCGCAGTAAGGCTGCGGTTGTCACGTGTTTCGCCTGACTGATGCTGAAACACTCTGAACGCAAGGAAAGCTGGCAGCAAGAGATGCTCTCAGTTTGTTTCAGAAATAAGCCGTGAAATTGCACGATGATACGCCTTTAAGTGCGAAATTGTGTCCATTTGTTCCGTAGTTTGTGTTGCTTTGGACCCCGTGTCCATCTCTGTGGTGTCCTGGTCTGACGCATTGTGATGAACAGGACGCTGCGGATGCAAACATCGCACGGGTCACAAGGAACACGCGGGGCTGAACACGTGACTTGTTTTCAGGATTACGACGACGACTTCGAAGACGATGAAGATGACGATGAAGAGGAGGACACGAGTGAAAAGGAGGTCAGTGCGAAAGTCTTCATCCTGCCGTCGTGAAGTGAACGCCGTGAAGTCGCTGCGTTCGCACGTGTTCGTGTGCGCGGCTCCCTGTTCGACAGTGAGTGATGCGTGATACATCAGCACAGGAAGCCTCGGGCACGGACACACGTGTGGACATGGCGAATGAGAGCGTGGCCAGTTGTTGACTTGCGATGGAACACCGTCTTTTGGTCATCTCAGAACTGAGATTCTTGTGTGAAGAAACAGGTTTTTGGTCCTGTGGTCGCTCAGTGAAATTTTCTTTGCAATGTGATTGTTTCAGGAGGCGCCACCACCCAAGGGAAAGGTAAACACTGTTCATAGAATTCTCCAGCCCAGTGCGAACAGGAAACAACATCTTGTCATGCGACGCGTCCCGGTTGTATCAGATTTGTTCGGGTGGCTATGTCTGGACACCGTTGTGTTGGCGCCATATTCGAACTCGGCCAGCATTGCGCACTTGAGATGTGTTTTCTGCACATTGGGCCTGGAGAACATTGGCACGCGCGTGTTTCCTTGTCACAAGTAGAAATTGCACGTTGCTATAGTTTCGTAGGCAAGTGCAGTTCACCGTTGACAAGTTGCCAAAGTAGAGTTTCTCAAGCATTCCCGATTCCCTGCACCATGTGCCGTGAGAAACTGACCTGACAGTGTCCTCTCTGTCCACCAGGGGGAGTCTGCGTTGAGCGGCGGCGCGGAGCCAGGGGGCGCCCCTCGCTCCCCCGGGTACCAGCTGTCCCTCACCTGGGACCCGCAGACAGCCGTAACTATGCTGTCATCGGCTTCAGTAGATATCCCCGCACATTGCAATCTTTCCCCGTGGATCCAGGGAATTGCCCGACCTGCGAAAATACATTTGGCTTTTGTGCAGCACACATAACGTTTTCACTTTCCTCATTTTGAGTGAAGCACACCCTCGGGTTGGACCTTGGATTCGCCAGACCTCTACTCTGGCGGAGCCAGGAGACCTGGGTGTATTTTTTTCACCGGCGGAACCCCAGACAAAACACACACCCCTTCCCCATTTAATTTTGTGCCTCTGTTGGTTCGACTCTGACCATCATCATCGTCGCCTTCGATCCTGATCCTGGATCCGCTGGAACCACCTGTGATTTACAGCACTCGTAGGGCCACATGCCTGAAATCCTTGAATTAGAGGGCCACGGGGTGGGTCCCATTGCACCCTCCCAGTCAAGAAGATTCTCACTTCAAGGACATCAATCAAAACCGCATCTTTGCACTTGTACATCAAGCATTGTAAGGTGACACAGAATCTGGCAATCACGAGCTTTTCCAGTCTCACAAATCTTGACTTTGATTTCTCCGTCACGTGCTTTGTCCGGCAGATCTGTTTCATACTGGTTGTGTCACACGTGGCATCCCCAAGTGTGGCGAAGTGCGGGGACACCAAGCACAGCGCAAACTGTGTGAAAAGTTACTGCAGATTCAGTGCAGGCTCACGTGTGGTTTTTGATGTAGACACTCAATCATCGTCTGTTGAGAAAAGGATCACACCAATCGTTTTTTGACCACGGAAAAATTGCAGTTCAGTTTCCCCAACTTTGCTAAATTCTGTTTCTTGGTCGATGAGAATCACGAATTTGGCTTTTCTACTCCTCTGAGATGACTCGTCTGCTTGGGGGATTGGTGTCTCCTGCTGGAGAGCGACCAACTGCGGAAAAGGAAACGCTCAGGCGACTGTGGTCACTTTGATGAGCAGTTGCGTTTTCTGGGAGTCACTGTGTCTCTCTGGTGACTTGGTCAGTTTCTGAATTGTCTCTGTCTCCGGTTCAGGGAGACATGACTGTCCCTGTCTCTGTCTCGGTCTGCGTTTCAGTCTCGAGAGGAGGTGATCAGCTCTGTATCTGTCTCTGTTTCAGTCTCGGGAGGAGGTGATCAGCTCTGTATCCGTCTCTGTTTCAGTCTCGGGAGGAGGTGATCAGCTCTGTATCCGTCTCTGTTTCAGTCTCGGGAGGAGGTGATCAGCTCTGTATCCGTCTCTGTTTCAGTCCCGGGAGGAGGTGAACTCGGTGCTCAAAGCGATGAACGAGGAGAACGAGCGGCTCGAGCGGGAGGCGCGCGACGGCTGGAAGGTGAGGCGCGTGCGCCACGCACGTCGACGCGTGGGCGGCGTCACGTCGACGTGAAATCCATCACGTTTTGAACTGCAAATGAGTGTGAGGTGCTTTTGACTGGAATGTCACGGACGTCGACACAGCAATATCGCATGTGAAGTGGGAATGCTACGACACGACGTACACCGACGTTTCCGCGCCGAATAGCGTCTGACGTTACAGGCGGCTTGTGTCCACATGATGGATCTGTTGAGAGTTGCGAACGATCTTCCTTCTGTAAACTCGTGCCACTCACAACGCAGCAACAATGATGTGAGAAAAGAGCGACTAGGAAGGCGTTGGGCCATTTCCACGACACAAGACTTCAACCAGAATTGCACCACGTCCTCTGATTGGTTGTTGCAGGACGAGGCTGCGCGCAACGACCGGAAACGCCCGACGACGGCGTCTGGCCGCAACTTCATCAACTTCGTGACGGCGAAGCAACGCGCCGTCAGCACCCGTGCCGCCAGCAAGGCGAAGCAGCGAGGAACTCAGCTCCTGCAGGTCAGTACTCACTCAGTACTCATGCAGTACTCCCTCACTCACACAGTGCTGCTCACTTGGGTCTCCGTGCATCCAGCAAGGCGAGGCATTGTGCCTCGAGGGTCAGGGTGGGGCACGAGCTGCGCCGTGCTCGTTCAGCTGTCTCACAACCGTCAGAGACCGCGCCGTGGGCAAGACAAGATCCCATGCGTGTACGGGCTGACGTCATACCAAAGTACAGAAACGTTCACGGCTGTGGTGATCCTGTGCCGAAACGAGATGAGCTCGTTTGCAACATCGAGCGTCTGTTTTTCCACGCCGCAGATCATCGACCTGGACCGGGCCGCGTTCGATCTGTTCGACATGCCGCCCGTCAACGAGTACGAGATGTACATGCGCAGCTTCGGCAGCACCAACACCAAACAGGTACTCACAGTGTACTCAAGCAGTACCAACTCAAGACTCGCTCAGTATTATGTCAGTGCTCAAGCAGTGCTCATAGTAAATCCTGTCACGGGTTTATTTTCGCATCGTGCGCATGTACCGTCATTTTACTCTTGTGTGTGTACAGGCGTACGTGCAGACGAACGATGACAACATCGACCGGGAGGTGCAGACGGAGGAGATAGAGACGACGGAGAAGTGGACCCAGCACCCGGGCGAGGAGATCAGGGTCTGTGGGGGTGAGTGGACCCAGCAACCTGGGGCAGAGGACCAGGGTTTGTGTGGGTTGCAAGACCCTCAGTGATGTGAAGGCTCTGCCAGATCGGACACAAGTGTTGATACACGTTCCGTCCATTGGCGCTGAACGAATCATTTTCTCTCCCCAGGTGGCAACACGGAGGAGGAGGACTTCGAGAAGGAGATGAAGATGACAGACACGGCCCAGTTGTCCAGGTTCCTCTCCAAGGCTGGACAGGTCAGTGAAGCTGTTCAGGTTTCTGCCCGTGTCTGGACAGGCCCGCGTCTTGCTGTGTTCCTTTCTGGTCTTCTGGGGCCTTTTTCACGCTGTCTGCCTGCACAGCATCCCTGTTGTGAGGACGCCGCCCATGAAGCATGCACGTGGTCTGGACGTCAGCGCATCAAATGTGTCTGACTTCAACTGTCCTGCTGCAGTTCAGGTCGCTTTGTGTCGCACGCATACCTGATTCACACGCACGCACACGTCGCTGCAGGTGGTGGCGATCCTGCTGGAGGAGTCTCTTGCGGCCGGCAGCGGAGACCGAGAGGACAAGAAGAAGTCCAACATCTACATCAGCGAAGCCTTCACTCCGCTCCAGCTCCCGGAGTTCATACACGGTGCGTGGAGAGCTGTGGCTCCCAAAGATCATATGCTCAAGCTCTGTGCAGCCTGTATCACACTTCAAGCTCTGTGCAGCCTGTATCACACTTCAAGCTCTGTGCAGCCTGTATCACACTTCAAGCTCTGTGCAGCCTGTATCACAC
>JAAUXT010002864.1_pt1:2500-14356 | contig 14356 bp, 17 predicted proteins | sample 7278171 | NCBI WGS metagenome assembly JAAUXT01 (sample SAMN14350112, study PRJNA611818) | marine sediment metagenome | isolation source: surface marine sediment (1.8m) | place: French Polynesia: Moorea | collected 2018-08 | reverse complement strand
TCATAGAAATGACTACTTTGTTATCCAAGCTCAGTTGAAATCTGAGCGGACCAGTTCTCGAACGGCAAAACAATAGGCCAAACACGATCAGAGACATTGGTCGTGCTAGATCACGCGAGATGGAACGTGGCGAGTCGTGCATGCAGATAGCCGGAACGACTGCGCTTTTTACCGACCAGACCGCGAGCTATTTGGACTCAACGGTGACACGAAACCATCACTTGACCTCGAGACCTCCCCGGATTCACTTGGAGGAAAAAAATGGGATGCCGATCGGGATTCAAACACAAGGCAAATTGCTGTGAAGAACAGCGCGCATTCATGGAGACCTCAACTGTGCGTTGCAAGATTCGCAACATTCCTTTTCCTTGTTGGCTCGTTTTCCCACTTTTGTCGTTGCCGCGACGTCACAGTCACCGCACCACTTAACTTGAGCAAGATGACGGAAGTGCGTGCGAGTAGACCTCAGTGACAAAATGGAGCCACACGACTTTGAATCAGATTCGACATGAAATCTGCAAGGGCTTCACACAATTTTACGCAACATGTGGGCGCCACGCTCCGGGGGGTGTGGGTGCCGCCTGCGGGGGTTGGATGTTGGGCGCCACCGACTGAACCCGCTGATGAGTCCGGGCGTCCCTGGGTCGCCACAGAGCCGTCAAACAATGGAGCCCGGACGCCAATTAAACATCTGCGACCCGCGCCGCCAGTGGATCGTAAAATTACTCGTGTTCTGATGTTAATATGCAATTGAGGTCGCGGCAATTGGGCGTCTCTGAAAGTGGCCAGCTACGAGTTGGTCATTTCATACTCGTACAAATGCATGAAAAGTAGATATCAGTTTGGTGCGGCAGGTCGAGTGATCTGGTACGCTCGTACTCGTATTTTCGGCACACATGAACATTGTTTTGGTTGATCTTCAAACTGAAAGGAGTTCGGCTTGATCTTCAATTCACACAGGAACACTGACGAATTCAACCACGTTGTTCTCAAGTGAACCAAGCCGCGTGTGGTCCGGGTCTGTTGGGTACAATTGACTGGGCAATCTCAATTTTTCTTCCACAGTCCGAAGCCCACGGGACTTCCTGCATGGTGCCCCCAGAACGAACTGAATGACTCGTGCTGTTCCCAACAAAAACAAAGCCCATCTTTGCTTGTCGTTCCGCTTTTGGTAACAAATTAAAATACTTGTGGCCACGTAAATCACTGCACAAATAAATAAGCCCCGAAGAATTCTTCCACACAAGATAAACGGCCAAAACTATCCTGCCAAAGGCTTTGTTGACAATTCTGGGTATTGTGTTGAAACGCACCGTTAGAGATCACAGAAACATTGTCAATGGTCCTGTCTCCTGTCTTCAAATTCGTGCGAGTTTTCCACTCAAAGAAGCCAAAATTTACTGTTGTTGGTTGAGAAAACAGGAAATCGGAGCGAGAAGCAAAAACAGGAACAGAGCCCAACTTTGCTTGTCGCTGCGCGTGTTGCCTGAAGCGTCTGACACCAGCTTCACCTCCCATCTGCGCGCATCTGTCTTCAAGCCCGGCTCCGTCCCATCAACCCTGCTCGCGTTCGATCTGTCTCACTCGTTTTTAAAGGCTGACAACATTCTGAGCTTCGACCAAGTTCCACCGGCTCTTGCCCAACGTTCGCTGAAAGTGTGTGAGCCCTTTGGACCCCTCGACGTCAATGCAGCCCATGATTTCACGAAAGCTGATGACCAACTTGAGTGACGCATACCCGTATCCGCGCCCTGTGGCGACGACTTGATGGATCCTTCTGACAGGAAGGACATACCGTTCACTTTTGGACCTTCTTTGGTGCGTACGTTTTCATGGTTCCTGGCACAGCGCCTGTAACCAAGGCTCCCACCACACACACACACAAATACTTGAGCCTTGCACGCACCACTGACACACAGATTTACCTACACCCCAGTATACTAAGTAACACATACTCAGGCCAACTTGTCTTTGTGCAGCACCACATCAGAAATGAATGCCGTTAGAGAAAGACTTTTTTCTGACATATTTGTAACTTTACCACCGTAAATGAACCTTCACAGGAACTGTGACGGCCTTTCCATCAGTGGAGATATTTCAGCTCTTGTGGGACATGTGTCCTCAGAGTTGGGGGATAACAAGATTCATGGTTACAAGCGGGTGTTTGCCTTTGTGTGGGTTTTTTGATCCTCGTCTGGTAAAAAGGATCAATGGAGTGTGTGCTTCGTACAAAAGGGCAACTTGCAAAGTGCTACACATGTCGTCATGCAAACTGTTGCCATACCACAGTCAAATGATGTCAGAAGAAATTGGCTGCGCTCGGTCCTCAGTCAGGGCATGCAAAGGGTATTCGGCTGACACGCGTGAAATCATCCCAACCAACGTGAGCTCAGGTCATCGAGCAGGTCAACGCCACTCTGCGCGCAGTCAGAACGCACGAAATCTTCAGTTGAAGGACTGGCAGTAGTTGGACAGACTGAACGGTCGCTGTTGGCCAAGATGCCAAAATGGTACTCACAGACCAAGTTGAGACACACAGACAGATACCAAAGGGGGGAGGGAAACCAATCTTCTCGTCCCAAAACAGACGTCCCAGTCATCCCCTCAAGGTGGATGCCAAACAGTCACACAGATTTGTCCCTGGGCTCTTCCTTCTAATCCTCGTTTCCCTGTTTGGCGCCAAGTCGCTCGTCCCTCTTGTCGCGCTCCCATTTGAACCTGCACAACACAATCCCGCACAGTCTTCCTCACACTCACAATGCTTCAATAGAAACGAAAATCCTCATTGAAATGATTCAAATATTTGTCAATCAACAACCTGTTGTTGCACTGTCAATAATCCTAACTGTATTTTTAAAGTCAATATTAACCTTTCTAATTGTAACTTTTCATATGTTCCTGGGATCTTTTCGTTGCATTCGTGAGAAATCGCTGGAAACAAAGATTAAACTGATTCAAACATCAAATTAAATTCAAACAAATTTCAATCCCGCAGAATCCACACAAACACCTGAGCATCTCGCGAAATTCCTCGTGGGAGTTTCTCAGAAGCTCCCTGTGGACACGGCAGAAGAATTCGCGGTTCCTTCCTTGGGTGGGTGGAAAATGAGACTGATAAACACAGTTGGTTGTTCCAACCGTAGACTTTCCAGGTAAAGTATTTCTGGAAACCAATTCTGATTCATTGTTTGTCTTACACCCTGGGATGTTAAAAAAGCTTCCTTCCTTTTCTCCCAACAAGAGATCAAAGATCAACGAGCCCGCGGTGCGGTCCGAGACTTGAAACGAAATGAGAAGGGTAAGTTGAAAATTTGCGAACAAATATTCGTTGGTTCCACCCCAAAACCAACTTGAGTTGGCTTCCAGGGGGCGGGGGTTCAACCACATTGGTTTCCCCTGGCACACCCACCCCCGCGGAAACCAACTCAAATTAGTTTGAATCTACACGGACACACATGGGGTGACTGCACTGAGTCCGAACCCCCATTGCCACAACAAAGAGATCAGGCTAAGTCTGAAAACTAGAAGTTTCCTGGCAGGCAAAATGAAGAGAGGAGGGGTTCAGCAGTATCATCTTTTCCGAAGGTTGACTGTAGTGCACACACCAAATCCTTCGAGCATGTGCACACACACACGCACGCACGCGCAGGACGAACTTAGGAGCCTTTTGCTTGGAACTCTTCAGCTAATAGCGGCAAATGAGCTCCCCTTTTCAAACTCTCGGCAACACTCAACAGGTTGCGGGAACAACAGGGCGAACAAATCAATGTCGTCTTGCCGGAAGAACGTGACCATTGTGTACGATACCTGCCACGACTACAGGATGTAACAAGTTTGCGCACTGAAAGCAGCGTCAAAAATCGGTGCACAACTCATCCTGATGTCAAAACAAGAAATTCTTGCACTCATTAACTGATTCCGCTGCATTCCGACAGAATCGTTCACGATACAGCAGTTCCCCCACACCGGATCTGGCAATCTTTGGGCAGGTGTCAAGAAAAGGTGAGTTGGCGAGACAATGGTTTGAAGAAGTCGTCAAATGATTTTCAAAAATGGACGGACAGGAAAGAAGGAAGCTTGCTTGATACACTTGTTCGATACGCACAGGGCAATGTTTGAGTTTGAAATGCTCGCTGAAGGTTTCAAATTCTTAGAAGTGCGTAACAAACCAATACTGAAACAGTGAGTCTTATCGGGCCACTCATGCAAGGTCGTCAAACCAACGGAGCGTCTGTCCGAAAGTCCGGTCACTCCGACACGACAGGGACCCACAGATACTGGGTGCGTTCAACTGGAAACACGTCGACCACAACCGTCGCTTTGGCGTGGTGACGCGTCAACGCAATGTACACGACAAGCTGCTTGATCCTCAGAAACGTCGGAAAGACAGACCTGCGAGTGCTGAGAAACAAGTCAGTCCTGCATCGGACCAACCTGTCAAATCTTCACGCTTCATCAGTTGAGGAATTTCCGCAATGTCAACTTGAAGTGTATGACTCAAATGCTTCGACATTACTGCACATTCTCTTATCTCGACGAAGTACATTTGCTATCTGTCCAGAACAATTCATTCACACATCGTGCCTGCTTGTGGCTGACTTTTGGACGTCCTTTACGCTGAAATGTGAACAAAAGTTTGGGCAAAAAGGACGAAAACGAAACTTCTTTTTCAGTTGGCACCAAAATTTCCACAGGAAGCGAACCCAAACCACAAACTCCGCGTTTGTAAATATCATCGTAACACATGACACTGAATATTTTGATATGCCAACAGTTTTCCAAGTTCAAAGCGGAAATTTCGCATCGTTTGAATAACCGTGTTTGGTCAGCATCCAGCTTTCGGTGCGTTTCACGACGGTTTCACACACCTCGCCCTCTGGACTCCCCTCTGACACCACCGCACCCACCTGCCAAGCAATTCAACCTGCACAATTCAGCGTGGAGACAAACGCTCGTGATTGCGAACTTCGTCACTGTGTGACCTTGACGAAGCGTACGACAACGCATTGGACGATTGGCCGTTCTCCACGCCCACCCGTGGAGCCACACAACAAGGGAAGACTGTCGAGGTGGACAAATTGCCGGAAAGGTGATGCGGTCCTGGACTGCTGCCTTTGGTTGGAATGATCTTTAAGGCACGTCGTCAGGGGCAACTTTTGTTCTCAACCGGAGATTAACTGTCAATTAATCTACAATTGTGAATTAAATGGTTCAACACTGTTGCACTACACATTGAAATGACCATTTGACACTGATGCACTGCACATTAAAATGCCTTGTGCCTTAAGTCAGTTAAAGAACAGAGAGCCGGAGATTAATCAAAATCCGAGGCGAAGTAAGCGTGCACGAGCACGGGTCAGTCAGTCAGTCAGTTTGTCCAGTCGAAACGGGGTCACAGCGACTCCCAACAAAACCCGCCGACACGTGTTCAGTCGTCGCCGTAGCACGTGCTCATAAACTCCCGCACAGTTTCGCGACAGTCTGACCACGACACTCCTCAACTGTTGTTCAAATTCCTTCAACTCGATTGAACCAAAACTCCAGCTGGGCAAGGTTCAGCGGACAGAAGCTCCTCCGGTTCGTGCAATTGTCACGGTTCACACGACAAAGTATCAAAACGTCCCATTTGTGACTGATCTACGAGCGGTCGTATATCCAGCAAATCCGAAACATTTTTTGATATCTTTGTGTAAACGTGACATGTTGAGCTTCTGGTGTGAAACATCTGTGTTTGTATCGAGTGGCTCCAATGCAACAACGTTCAAATAGTGCTCAGATTCACACTGTCAAACATACACAGTTTGAACAGGTTGAATTGAACATGTTGGATTCAACAGGTTGGATTTGCGTTCAGGCAAGCGTCAAGCGTGCGAACGTTTGTGAGCGTGTTTCCATGCGTGAGTGCACATGAGTGTGTGTGTGCCAGAAAATGTGGGCGTCGGAGTGCGTGCACGTATCTGTGTGTGTACGAGGTGGTATCAGGAAATTCGTATCGTCGTCATGTCGATGCCTGGTGTTGTGTACTGAAGCCATCGACATGACGACGGTACAAATTTCCTGATACCACCTCGTACCAGCTACTGGAACTCATAGCGGGAGACGAAACCAAAAGTGCATGACGCATGAAGACCCCGCGCAGGTGTGAAACGATCTGATCACAGAACCCCCGGCTCAAAAGTGCGCGATTCAGACGCCTGCGCGAGCGTCGTGTCTGACGAGGCGTGACGCAGTTGCACAGCTGTGGGACGACGACGCGGAATCGATGTCGAGTTAAAGGCCCGAATCGTGAGAAAACAATTTGCGGATTTACGAGGCTGATCCCAAAACTCCTTTTCGCTGTCCGCGGCCACTTACGAGGATCTATCGAAATATGTTGGGAATCTTCATGATCACGACAGTGCGTGCTGGGTGTTGATTTGTGGTGAGTCGCAAGGTAATCGTGCCAGGTCGATCAGGTGTCGAGCGACCGCGCAGATCATGAATATTCCCAACATTTTTCGATAGATCCTCGTATGCGTGCAGCGGGTTTATTCACGTAACAAATGAAGGCAAATGGTTTGTGTCGGCAAACAGGAATGTCAACATGACGGTCGACACAGCCTCGTATTGCACGGGTTCCGTTTTCTGTCTCGAATTTTGTGGCGAATCTCGACAGAAACAGCCTCCGTACAAGATAGATATGGAATTCTGTTCAAAGGATGAATACTCATTGTTTGAGTCTCGATTGCAGCGCAATCTCGATCCAAATAGTGAGTGTACACGAGTATTTGTCCTTCGCACAGCGTTCAACATCCCTCACTTCAGCTCAGTGGCCCTTGGGTCCGGGGAGCCTTCTGAAATCTGAACCCCACTGAAACACCTTTTGGGAAAGGAAAAAGCACCACCACTCACTTTTTCAATTTGCCTGTGCTTGCCCAGGCCAGAATCCTGTGTTTTTGCTTTATGTCAAGTTTTTTCAGCTCAACATCAAACCCCCGGGGCCGGGGGGGGGGGCGGGGGTAGACCGCAGTGAGCAGATCCCGGACCCACACAGGTCTGTGATCCGCGGTGTGGGTGGAGGTGACTTTTCTGCAGAGTCGCGTGGTGAAAGGCAGGAACTGGACCTTCAGAGTCGTGCACAGACAGTCGCAGACGTGTGGGCGGGGACCGCGCGGTTCGCACCAAAGGCAAATCACGAAGGAAACCGCACACTCTCTTTCCGCAAGCGGTGATCCAGAAGACCACAAGGTCCACCGATCTGTTCGAGATTCCAAGCCATAGCGAGTCTCATGAAGCAAGAAGGAGCCGGGAAAAGATGCTTTGTGAACGTTCTGAATGGTGACGTTTAGGGTGAGGATCCTCGGATTGGACCCCTGAATCCACTCTGCGGGGATTTGGGGACGTGGTCAAGGCCAATCACACACACACGCACGCACACACACACACACACACATACATGCACAGCTCTGGTGGATTTTGCTGATGTGGTCCCTGCAACAAATCCCAATCGTGACTTCAATTGCAGCAAGCAATGGATGACTCAATTTAATCTGAGTTTTCGCAACAAGACACTTCGCGTTACGTCAGTCTGCCGTCTCTCTCCTTACGCACCACCTCATTACACCACGCAGCTGCGCAGCTCGGAGACGCAGCGACCACTGACGGACGCGGGGACGCAGCGCACGACGCGCACAGCGTGAACCCGCCCCGAGTTCGACCCCCGCACAACGCGGCGTCATGTGACGTGCAGCTGCGTTCGCACCTTTTGTCCACTTTTCAATTTCACTGCTATTTCAGGTCTCTGTCCTTTGTTGGGGATGAGATCTGTTGAATGAACGTCTTCAGGGGTGGTTCCAAAGGTCAGTGTTAGTCCCCGCCTCTCTGCCCACGCCCCCTGATCCCGACCTTATGAAACCTGATATCTGACCCGAAGGGTGTCTCACCCTGATCCTTTGCGTCTGATCCCAACCCTGAACCCCCATCTACTGGTCCCCAAGCCCCGCACTCACTGTCTACTTGCTCTGTTCTGTGAAGCACGTATGTTCGCTCTTTCCTTGTGTTGTCTGTGTCAAATTTGGGCTTCCGTTTTGTCTGGTTGGTTACCAGTCCCAGTCCCAGATCCACCTCTGCATGCTTTGCACAGACGCAGACTGTCTGTAAAATCAGGAGGTTTATTCGTCTGTGAGTAGAAGTGTAAAGAACATCCAACATGTGGGGCTTTGACCCGCACGAGTGCACACAAGACAGAAACAAGAAGCAGTGCTCAAGGCACTGCAGTAGGCAACTGCAGTGCGAAGTCCCTTGCAACATCGGTAATGTCATCAATTCTTCCTTGTTCATCAATTCTTCCTGGTCCTCCTTGTCCTCCACCAGTCATACTGTCTGTGTGTGTGTGTGTGGGGGGGGTCTGGCTGTGGGGGCGGTCTGGCTGCAGGAGGTCTGGCCATGGGGGGTCTGGCCATGGGGGGAGAGGGGGGAGGGGTCTCACAGGGGGGAGGGGGCAGGGGACATTTTGGTCCAGCACACATACTGCACACATGGTGCTTCGCCCTAAAGGGACAAGTTTCGCACAATGAGGTGGGCGAGGTAACCCACTGACAGAACATGTCTGTATGAGTCACACGCAAGTCTCCGTTGTGTGTGTGTGTGTGTGTGTGTGTGTGTGTGTGTGTGTGTGTATATATTTTACGTGCAACTCTCATGATGAACAGCTGTTTCAGGTGCAAGGGGCCCAACCTCGTACGCATCATCACCGAACTCACAATGGGGCGGATGCAGCGGATCTAGCGGCCCAACCCCCTCCTGACCCCAACCTCCCACAGAGGTGTTTTGTGACCCAAAGTGTGAATGCGGACCCTCAAGAAGTCAGCTGCCCGAACCAAATCTCGGACCTGCCTGTGTCGCTCATTGTTGCGGCAATTTGCCGTCATTCAGAGTTGAGCCCCATCAAGCTGTTTTCAACACACCGCAACGGGACACAGCTTCAATCTGTCCGCTACTTCTCGCTGTCTGACGGCCTCTCACGCTGAGTTGATCACCTCCATCTCAGCAGTGCTGAGGACTGGACAACAACGGAGGAGATTCATCGTCGTCCTGAGTGGGTCCAGGGTGCGGGTTCACCTCCACACGAGTGAAACCTTTTGACTGCTGCCACACCTCCGTATGTTTTCGCTGTCAGACACACGATGCCACATTTCCTGGAGTATCTTCCATTGGTTGGAGGGGAACTCTCTCACTCTGATGGTTGTCCCTCCCAAGACAACTCAGACGGAACCCACGTTGTCACCGCAAATGAAGGGCGACAAGTAGTTGAGCTGAGCACGACAGGCAATTCAGGTTCATATACTCACTCACCTGCAGTGATCCCTGTACTGGCCGGACGTGATTCTCTTGTACGTTTCCGCCATCCCGGAAGTGACACACGAACGTCACTTCCTGTTACGCTTCCTCAACTTCCGGTTCACCGCATCCGCTTCCGGCTTTTGGTGGCCTTTTCATGCACAACTTGTGACGTCAAAAATCCCAGGTAGTCTGGGCATGCAGTCTGCAGCATCGTAGGCTTCTGCAGCACAAGAGTTCGACACAACCCTTTGTCCCGTCAAGTACTCAGAACCAGGATCATCAGACTGTCACCCGTGCGTGTTCCTCGATGGGTGTGGCAGACGTCCTCAAAAACCACCACATTGCTTCAGGTTTGAAGCCTCAAATGAAACTAATCTGCTTGTGAAATGTGAGATCCTGCGCTGTTTTGTTGTCTTTCCTCCTCTTGAGCAGATCCAGGGTTCGGGAGCAGCTGTTGCTACGCAGGACGCAGCTGGGAGTGTGAGCCGTCAGGGTGAAGGATCGGTTCGCACCGGTACATCATCCGTGCTGCATACCCCGCGCTATTGTGAAGCATACCAGCGAGGGTACTGCTCAGAGTCACGTGCAGATGAGGTCCGTTCAACCCACCGTGAGGACCTGTTTGTTTGGACGTTGACCTGATCTGATCACAGTGTGGTCCTGCTGAAGAATGTACAGGGATGGTCACGCCAACTTCATCAGTGTGCCACACAGCTGATTCTTCATATTGGGAAACAGTTTTTCTGGACGTTTGTTTCAGCTCGCACGATTCAGAATCTCAGTTGATTGGAAGAGATCTTGAAGAACACTACGTCATTGACACAAAGCAAAATTTGACTTATGATGTGAGTTTTCTTGAAAAGCGTGTGTTCGCACAGGTGAGACTGAGTGCATGGAATGACATCGTCAGCACTCCTGGTCAGGCGGACCACACCTGTGTTGTTTGACAGGAAGGAGCCCACTCCCCCAGATGTATCTATCCCACCATCACCCATCACACAATCTCTGGCAGCTGCACCTGTGTTACTCGCCCTGTGTTTTCGTTCCCATTGTTTACATTCCACGGGGCGACATGGAAGATCCTGCTCCGATCACCACCAAGACGTGGAGCCTGGTCTGTTTCTCCACGAATCTCAGTCCGATTTCCACAGGAACCATAATAAATTTGCACTTTGTCCACCAGGAAGAAGAGCAAACTCCTTCCCCTGATCCAAACCTCTTGGACAGGAATGCCAACACTGCTGAGATTTCTGATGGGTTTTTCTCGTGCGATGCCAAAATTATGGTCTGTGGTGATGCACCATTGATGTTCACGTGGGCTTCTGCTGCATGTCTCCTGCTCATTGGCTGCAGGGATCCCCTCACCACCAGGTGGAGAACGATCCGCACCTGCAGCGCAGCGCTGATCCAGGCACGTGTGAATTTTCCCACGCTTTGTGCATGAGGTTGCGCAGGGGTAGTCACAAAGGGGCGAGGGATGCCACGCCCTCCAAGACAAACCACGTTCCAGGTCAGTCAAGGCTCCTTTCTCCTGGTTGAAGCTCCATGCTTAACTACGTTTCACCACCGCAAGATGCCCAGGACAATACAAGTGATATTTTGGCTTCTGGGTTCAGTTAAGCCGTGTGTGAGCCTTGGACTCATACAGGCACTCACACGAGCACGAGATGTGTCTTTGTCTCCAGACCAACAGAAGCGCGTAGCTGTTTGTTTGAGCTGAAAATTTTCGCTATTAATGGAGCATTCAGTTTGGGTTTTCACACAGATGACTCGGCGTCAAAAATTTGACGCGAGGCCAGGAACAGAATGGACCATTTTTCTGATGCTCTCCATTGGGCGTCATGTTAAATTTGATGCCCGTGCGTCAAAAATTCTGGCGCCACCCTGCCTGTGTTTTGGCCCCCGTGTGAGAGCCTCGGACAACGCGGGCGCTGCTCGCCCTGCTGCCCGGGAAGCTGCCCCGGCCTCGCGGGAGTAAATCACGGAGACAGCTGCGGAGAACGAGCCGCAATTTGCGGGTCTCTTTTTGTGTGCGGCGCAGAGCGATTAGGAGCCGTAAAACAGGAGATGATGATTAGCGCTGATGGTCGGTTCCTCCTCCTGTGGGGGCCGCAGAGCGATCCCACCGCGAGGTCTGCAGAGTGAATCAAGAGTGATAGCTCTCTAGGGGGATTCGCTGCCCAGAGCCTTGCTGCTTCATATTTCACGTCACCTGAGGCAGTGAGACAAATCCACCTCTGAAAGAGTTGCCATTTTGTGCCTGACTAATAGAGAAGATTTGCACTTTGTGCAGAGGGGATGAAGAATTGTGGAGGGTGGAGAGGGGCGGGGTCCCTGGACTCTGGACCCGCGGAGGGCCTGCAACCTTGCCTCGGTTGGTAAAAGGAGTGCGCCCAACAGAGAAAGTCCACCCTGCACCAAGGACTGCAGCTTGGAGTTCTGGAGACGTCACTCAGCACCAGACCAGTACTCATACCTGGAAGTGCCGCTGCAGAAAGCAGTGCACCCCCAAGCGAGTGCAACGCCAGCAGAGTT
>JAAUXT010057939.1_pt1 | contig 14358 bp, 16 predicted proteins | sample 7278171 | NCBI WGS metagenome assembly JAAUXT01 (sample SAMN14350112, study PRJNA611818) | marine sediment metagenome | isolation source: surface marine sediment (1.8m) | place: French Polynesia: Moorea | collected 2018-08 | reverse complement strand
GTGAGGGATATTGAACGCTGTGCGAAAGACGAGTACTCACTATTTGAGTTGAGATTGTGCAGCAATCGAGACTCAAATAGTGAGTACAAGTCTTTTGGACAGAGTTCCATATCTATCTTATTGTACGGATGCTGTTTCTGTCGAGACAGAAAACGGCATCCGTGCAACAACGCTGATGAATAAACCGAAAAGAGTCGTCTACACTTACAAAGACGCTGGTGGTGTTTTTGAACTGATTTCAACGAGTGCGTGCAAGAACGGATAAGTCCTCATCTGCTGACCCCAAAGTTCATCAACAGATCAAAAGAAGGGCAAAAAAACCTTCCGAAAGCGGGAGGGCTCTCAACAGCTCCACATAGGACGTGCATTGCATTGTTGGAGTGTCTCCTGGCTCCGACGTTCACGTCGGCAAGAGGGTTCATGCAGCTGCAGTTGCAGGTCAACGTGGTACTTGACTTTCCTGCAGGCTAATGGTGACCAGAACGATTGTGACAACTGCACATGTTGCTTTACTCACGAACAAGCCACTGTCCATTGTCGGTCAAAGTTGCATGTCTCTCGTCGAAATCTGGGATGTATCTGAAGCATCTCCACTGTATGTGTTTGCCAGCCGAGTCAGCTATCCAATTTATGCCAACCTCTCCGTCTCTGAATTCATCTGAAACAACACAAGAATACTTTGCGTGAATAAATGAGTGAACGTTTCTGCTTGCACTGCACAAGGACCCAGCTTTTTCATGCTAATGATGTTTAGCAGAACGGGTTGACCGTAAGTACGTAACGGATTGTGCGAATGCGGACAAGAACACGAATCTGGCAGTTTGCAACAACGACCTGCGGTGGCAGTTTGGTGCAGTATTTCCCCCTTGTCTCATAGTTTTGAGGCCAAAACACATTTCCGTTGAAAGTGAGGGGTTTGGATGGTACAATTAACAGCATTGCTGATTTGCGATTGAAGATTGGATGGAGCCTGAGGGGCAATCAAATGTGACGGTGAACACAGAGGCTGAAGGATAATCCTCCCCGTCGTTCGATAAATCAATGTTGTGTTTCATATCGCACCCATTCAAAACAAACCGGCAACGTCGATTCGATCTGAAGCTGGATTGCAATCGGCAATTTTTGCAGGTGAAGCAAAGTGAAACTCTTGAACCAATGAGAAACTCCACTTTTTGCAGAACGGACCAATACGCAAATGCCAGAAGTCTTGCCAAATTGAATGTTCCTTTCTGGTCGTTGACGTAAAAATTCTGTGGTCACCACACACACCAAACCAAGCATTGTGAAAAATCTTTCCAAACGAACAAGGTAATTTCTCTGGCAACAAAATGTCCAGAACGACAGCGAAACGTTCAATGCTGTCTTGTAACAACGATCGATGTTCTTTTGTTTTCGCACGTCCAAACCAGTCAGTCGTGCACTGTTGCCTCGGCCACCAAATGCGTCAAAGACACCCAAGACTTCACCCCCGAATGGAAAATGGTCTGCCCCGTAACGCATACAACGACAAACAATCCTGATTGGCGCAACGGTCTCACAAATGGAGGCCAAATGAGAGCAAATCAGGCAGAAAGCACTTTTTGCGAGACGTACACGCTGCTGTTGTCACGTGCTTCAGCAGGGGACTGGCGGCCCATGGCAATAGGTTTCCTGAGAGGGCAAATACGAGGATGTATCCAAATGTTCTGAGACTCAGCATGCTCATGGGTCTCCGCGAAGGACAATGGACTCTGCTAGTCAGCTCTTGTCTCAGGTCAACCAACCGTGTCAATTTGTGTGCCCGTGAACATGCTGAGTCTCAGAATATTTGGATACATCCTCGTATCCTGTCGGGACGTACGTGTCCAGGCGAACTTGCTGTGTTGCACTCTGCTTCAGTAGCGAGTCTGTAGGTCTGGGCGTCGGTTGTCAAGTCAGCTCCGACCCTCTGAAGGAGGAGCCGAATCGGGCAGGATTCGACATAAAATTGTTCTTCCGCCTGATTTGATTGTGCAAATTACCTCGACGTTGCCGACTGGAATTTATGGATTCTGCGGCCAAACATCACTCCATACAGACACCTAAATCTCGCTGGATCATCTGGATAAGAATACTGAGGTCAGCTCAGTCAAACACGGTGTGCTTCCCCAAACCAAAATATAAAACTGGATATTGCGCACCTCGCAATCTTCGTGCACTACTCGTACAAAGGTTGTAGTGGTGATTTCATTCGTGTACTCCTTGGACTTTGACATTTGCCTCTTTGTGTTCAGCCAGAAGTGAAGTCATGAATTGTTCATGCACCACTCGCACGATCAGATGGTAATGAGGAGCGCTGTGGACAAGACGCGGCAGCTCAAGCTGAAAGACCTCAGACAAAGACAGACAAGAATGCCCCGCGTTTCTTCTTGAAACTCAAGCCCACAGAAAACCATTGCTTTGGCTTCACTTGGAAACAAGCCACCACCGAACGATTTTGCAAGAACGCTTGAACGGGCTTCCTTTGTCTTTGTCTTTGAATGATTCTGCAGAAGACTCAAAAGGCTTTCAAACATTGTGCGAAAGGACAGACCATGGCCACCTGACACTCTCAGTCTCGTTCCCAGATCCAGTTTCTCAGTTGAGCGACGCTGTTGTTGTGGTGGTGTTTCAGCGAACCTCCACTGATCTGCGTGCCCCGTTTCCGCACCGTTGCATTTGGAAGTTTGGGTGAAGGAAACGTAACTATTTTTGTTGACCGTGACTTTTATGTCTCTTCCTCGCCGAGACATGTACCTGTGCTCAACGAAAAGCTGTCTGCATCATCAGCAGATGCCCCCCCCCCCTCCTGCGAAAGCAGCAGTGCACACCTGGCTGTTTTTGTTCAGATCTTGCCTCTGCCTGCGCCGCCCGTACAGAGGATGTTGTAGTCTGCAGTCAGAGCCAAACAAGGCGTGCACACGCACATTGCATGACATGGCGCAATCTACCTCAGGTGTAAGTACACCGCTCCGTTTGGGAACCAGCCTTTGTCGACACAAGATCCACTGCACAAAGGGCATATTTGCTTCTGTGATGACACTGATACTTTCACTGAATAATTACTTCAAAGACAGCGAAACCTGCGCCTGCGACGACAACGTGAAACAATACACAGACCTGGGATCCACTTCATCATGTGGTGGCATTTGAGTGGGACACAAATTTCTGTCACTATTCCGAAGTGAACAAAGCACCACTGAGATATCCAGAAGCACACACAGAGGGAGGGACCCAAGGGGCCGGGTCTGTTCGGTTCAAGTCGATTTACGCACCTATTTTGCACAACCGATGTAATTTGGGACCGGACCGCCGTCTCCAGATCCGGACAGACATTCATGTGCACCATTCTTCAAGACAGAAAGTTGGCTTCACAAGTGATGACTATCTCCATTGTAACTGGAGCTTTTGTGGTGTACTCGTGCAATGACTCGCCTGCAGGCCACTGGAAATAGTTCTCAAAAAGTTCCAAAACGAGAAACATGTCTGGGATTGTTGAAAAACCATTTCCAGCCAGCTTGTTCGATTCTGCTCAGGTGATCTAACTCCATATCCCACTTGTAGTGCCTGTGTCTGACTCTGCACTGACTAGAATGCACTGTTCACTGAATTTGGTACGTACGTCTCTCCACTTAAAAAGGAATTACGCAAACCCAGCTGGAGCAGAAATCTGTGACCTTGTGCCTTTCTGTCCGATAATTTTCGTGAAAGTATCCCACAAAAGTCAGCATCACCAGCTCGACTCCCCCCCGCCCACATACACACACACTTTAGTCATTGTAATCAGATCACTGAAACAACCAGATTCTAGAGGTGCCAAGGCTCAGCCTGAAATGGTGGTTTACACAAATTTGCTCGTCTACCTTCCTCTGGATACTACACAAGACACTTGAAAGTGTTTTCTTATTCTTGAGTTCATGTGCTGGAGACCCGCCCCCTCCTCAAATGAGCTGCAGTTCCCAAAGAAAAGCAGCTCGCAATGATTTTGCCAAAGACCCCACCCAGCGCAAAACCAGACCCAAGCAGCGGCATCATACTTTGGACACAGAGACACGAGCGTCAACTCAGCCAAGAGAACAAGGGTCTCTGCTCCTGTTCAAACACAACAGACGTCTTCGAACATCGCCCCATCCACCGTTCGTGTCGGCAAGCAAGAGCGGAAGAGTGCACATGTGGAACGGGAGAGAACACGGAAAAATTGTTGAAAGCTATATTCAAGTTATTTATGAAGGGAAAAGCAGCCTTCTTTGCATGTTCAAAGGCACAAACAAAACAACTCTGTCGAGAACTGTACACCTGCATCTGAAGAGATGCATCCCATGTCATTGCAGATGAAAACATCACAAGCATCTTGGAAGAGACAGTTGTCATTTCCGTAGTTTTATTTGTCCATGAATCTTTGTTACTCTGAGAGCTTACTGACTTGCGTCACAGAGCCCAGAACATGCTATTCATTTGTTCTGCAATGCCATTTATAGACGCGCATTATGCAACTCACGCCTTCAGTACCTTTATCTACCAGCAGAGATTCCATACAAATGCCTCTCTCTGTGTGTGCAAAAAGCGAACTCAATGAAGCAGCAGCCATTGTTGTGACTCCAGGACGCGAATGAGATTCTTTCCCTGAACGCTCCAGGTAACACCGAACGGGGAGCGTGTGGCTGCTATATTTTGCTCAGACAGAAGCACGCACAAAGCAACCATCTTGTAGGATTGTATTTCGCACCTGTGCTGGTGCCTTCGACGCATCGCGTCTGTCCAATTCGCTTGACGGGGCAACACGATGAGAGAACGGTGAAGTGCCAAACTTACCTGAGATTTCGTCGCAAGTTCTCCAGATACCACCAAACGTGTGTCGGAGGTAGAAGTTGTTGATGGTCGAGTTTCCATCGGAAACGTTCTCCACGACCACTTTGTAGACGCGCTCATCGTCGCGCAGATCAGACGATGTCTGGAAGCCCTCCACCTGCCGCAGTCTGCAAAACACCGGACTCTCATCAAGCTGCGTCTGCCACGTCTGCACTGTGGATGGGAATTGTCAAGACGTTTCTTTGTCATATGGAATGAACATGAACATTCCCGTGTCACAGACTCATGCACTCCGAAAGGACGTTTGTCGTTTGTTGTGTGTATTGATCCACTTTTCTTCACGAACACGCACGTCCTTCAACGAAGCGATGTTGCAAATTTCGATTTGCTTTGGCATACATGTCCAAAAGAGAAACAGGGATTGAACATGAACAGAATGGCGATGTTCAAATCTGTGAATGCAGTTCTGAGCGGAACCAGGACAGGGAAAGGGTTGGAGTGATTGGTCCTTTCTGGTGTCTAACCTTTGTCATGGTCCACGGTCAACTGGTTGAAATCATTGGTTCGGCATCTATTTCGCAAAAATGAATGCAGCCTCGGCAAAAAATTTCTGAGCAATAAATTTCCGCAATAAACTCAAACCAGCTCCAGGTAGACTTGTTGAAGAACTTCTGAAGTCATCGTCTGCAATTTGAATGACACTCACATCTCGCTGTTGTAGTCCACAGTCTCCCAAAAGTCTGTTGCCACAGCGACGACCATGAGCAGTGTGGCGAGCAGACTGAAGCCGACAGCGAGCAGCAGGACGATGCAGATGGGCGGAGACATCTTTCTGTAGCACATGGTTCACGGTCTGCGCGGCCTGGACTCTGCGCGCTGTATCCTGCAGGCAGAGAATGACAAAGATGCCGCATAAAAATGTCAACACCCAAGCCTGGGTATCTAACGCTAACGACCACTTTGTTCACCAAGGTCTTTCATAATTCAAGTCTGAACAGTGTTGATGGCAGAGATGACGAAAGCTGCTCTCGAGCAATCTTTTGAGCGAGGCTCACGCGCCATTTTTAAGTCTTCTTGAGATGAGAGAAGATTCTGGTCAAAGCTTTGGGACTATGTTGTGCCAATGGCTTGGACTCTGCGGCAAAAAACCAAATCCAACGCGGAAACAACAAATCTGGTTGTTCACCTCGCTGGTCAGGACACTGAACTCTTGCCAAGTCGTGTGGTGAACTCAGCGAGAAATGCCAGTTGCGGGAGCTCAGCAAGAGAATCCTTGGTGAACGTCACTATTTCGGAGCTTCAATCCGCGGTTGCATGACAGGGTTCTCACGCTGTACAAAAATGGTTCCTGTGAAATCACACAATGACTTTTCAAGACCTTTGGTCCAGAAAGCAGTTATGTGATTCAACAGTAACCCTTTTTGTAAGGTGAGAACCTATTTCTACCACGATGCGAGCACATACGAGAGGTTGTGTGATCGCAGAATTGTAGAAGACCCTTTCTTTGAATAATGTCGAAAGTGAGACAAGATCCTTCGTGAACAGAGAGCCACAGACAACAGAACGACTCAAGGGACAGACTGGAAAGCATTCCCCTGAGGAATCAAATTCGCCATTTTGCCACAAATCCACAAATCACGTCCCAGCAACGCAGTCAAAGGGCAGGTTGTGACAGTCTTGCAAAATTACAAATCGGAATTGTCCAAAACTAGCAGAAGAAAAACCACACAATCAATACCGACTGCTCCCAGTGTGTTCTCTTTTGCATCGTGACGACATCATCCCTTTCTTGACAGGGTAAAATTTACGTTGGGTCTGCTTCACTTGATCTGATTGGGGAATGTCAACATGTTATCTGGCTGTTCATCATTCTCTTCTAAGACGCACCAAATATTTGCACCTCATGTCAGATCAGTCGATTCTTGTTTCTGATCTTGGTACAGTGCACAATTGACATGTCGCATCAAGGCGATTCATTTGCTTGCAGATCCAATTTCATTGTGCTCGATCCACGCTTGAAAACAAATATGGGGTCTTGGTACTCAAGCGATTATGACCAAGTACTCTTCAGGAACCAAACATCCGTACTGGGCCTGAAAAGTGCTGCTCTGAAGACATGCTGTAGCTGTGACATGTCACGCACATCTTTGCGCAACAGAAAAGACTCTGACAAGTCTGCCAACACTGATCCACCAGTGGAGAATTTGCTCACCGTACGAGTATTTTCGAGTTTACAATCCAAGAAAGTGCAGGGATATGCTTGTCCAACACTTCACAACAAAGCTCAGTACCAACTTGTCCATGATGCTCTTGTCGGCCTACGTTTCTAATGGATCTTTGTCAAATCAGCCTCGCAGCCAAATGTCGCTGCAGGTTTTCAGTGCTTCGAATCTTCTCTCCTCGGCAGTCTGGGACAAATTTAATCATCATGACCGACAAACACGCAGCCTACGTGCCGTTAGCATTCCTTGTTTTCGTCACATTACCTTCCGTAGGGCCCAATCGATTCGTCGACAAAAGCCATCGGGAAGAGAACGCGTCGCATCACTGGGTTGCAGGGAGCAGCTTACCTTAACCAGGTGAGGGCGTTGTGCAACTTTCAGCGTGGAACGAGCTTCCTTGAGCTTCTGTCCGTAATTGCTGCGATATCTCCTGCTCACATCCCTCCATCCGAACCCGCTGTGCCTGTGAAATTCGAAGAGTCTGCTCTGCTGATCGAATCAAGCCGGTATTTCGAGGAGTTGTTGTTGACTTGGTGTCTCCCTCGCGATATCGACCAGAATCTGCTTCGACCAGCTCCGGTATTCACCACGCTTCACTGATTCCCTGTTGTGGGCATACCGCTCAATGCGTCACAATCAAACCTGCTTCAATCACAAATGCTTTACATTTGGACCTGAGAGACAATCTGAAGCTGTGTTGTGTGCTATGTGTGCTTAATACCGAGCTGTCTGCTCTGGGCTCTGCAGCTGCAACATTGGCCAGCCCCAGGCGTATTGAGCGCTTTGCCACCAAACGGCACGACACATTCCTCCTGATCTCTAGACCACGGACCCTTAATGGACGGACTCTGTCCTAAACTAGAGAGGGGAAGAAAAGAGGCACAAAGATGGGTCAATTTGAGAGGAAACACGAGTGATCGTGCGGAGGTATGTGATTTGGGAGCGAAGTGAAGCTGTCGCGGAGAGGCTCACCTGTTCAATTTTGACTCGCAGGGCGACCTTGGTTTGGGTGCCTCGTTGTGCGCAGAAGCATTGCACGCATATATCTGGATGTTCGCTTTGTGTGAAGACGTGCTCGCAACACAATCGGGGACCGATTTATCCCATGACGTGGGCTGCACATGTAAAACGTTGACAGCAATGCAGTGCACGGATGGTCTGGGTAGCGCCTGAGTCATGCAACTGTTGCACAAATTTGTTCAACACCTAACGATGTTGAGGCTATGTATGAAAAGGTCTCATATCCTTTGACAGAAACCAACGAACTTGTCACCTTCTTTGTACTGTCCGACCATCTGAAGTGTGCGGACTCACGGAGCCTGCACGATGCACCACGATGTTGCAACTGATTCCATCTGGTGGAAAGAGCCTTTAAATGCAAAGCATGGCCATCGGAAGCTGTTCAGCAGGATTCATGTAAACTGCTTTATGAAACAGTGGAGGTTTATCCTTTTGGCTGTCGGATGTTTATCACCGTCACAAAATTCAACGCAGCTTCAGCCAACCATGTGTTGCCTTCTGCAGGTCATTCGGCCATTCCAAATGTTGTTTTTGCTCTGGATATTATTCTGTGACAGGAAAGTTTTGTCATGAGTTTCTCTCACTGGGACCTTTTCTTCACAGGTGGGCTGCTGAAATCTCTTCTGGTGATGTGAGACATTGTCAACGAGAAAAGATTCCAACCCGAAAAAGCCAGAGACAATATGTGTCCACGAAAATCTTGTGCACCTGGAAACCTTTGAAACATCATGGTGTTCTTCATGCTCAGGAAAGATTCTACCTTGTCAGAAAATCAAACAAACGGGTGGACCTCGTTGTCGGTCACGACAATGCACGTAGGATTTTAAGTTCAGACAACTGAACAACTGACCAAACGCCCGAAGATGGGGCTATCTTTCCGGTAAAGGTTTTGAAATATCGCAGAAAAATATTGTTGCACACAACAGGGAATGTGAGGCAATCGTTGTGCGAAGTCCCTTTTGGGCGAAGCACCATGTGGTAGTGCAGTATATGGCAAGGTGGATGAAATGTCCCCTGCCCCCTCCCCCTCCTGCAACCCCTCCCCCTCCTGCAACCCCCTCCCCCTCTCCCAACCCTCCTCTCCCAACCCCCCTCTCCCAACCCCCTCCCCTAACCCCCAACCCCTCCCCCCACTGGACCCCGTCCCCTGGACCCCCTCCCCCCTGCAGAGAAGACAAGGAGAACAAGGAAGAATCAACAACATTACCGGCGCAAGGGACTTCGCACTGCAGTTGCCTTGAGCACTGCTTCTTGTTTCTACCTTTGGCCGAGAGCACACAGCGCGTGTCGCGTCAAACTGCGTTGAACAACTAAACAAGTTCGTTTTGACACACAACTGGGCGACACCAAGATTGAACAGACACACAAAGCTGAGTGTGGTACAAACTGTCCTGAACTGTTCATAAAGAAAAATGAAATGCAATTTTTCCTAACAGAATATTTGCAGCTTGTTTATTGCTTGTGAACTGGACTGAATGGAGTGTTTGCAGCTGCTTTTTGTGAACTAAACTGCATGTACTGAACAGAATGTGCCTGCTTTGTGTTCAACTCACCTGAGGCTGAATGCAGCGAAACAGTTTCGCCAAAAGACAGTCTGAGAAGCAACTTTTTTGCCATGCAGAACTACTTTTGGAATACTCAACGTGTGTTTTTGTTTCTCGGTGCAACTTTGCCACTCTGTGAGTGTTGAGCTGCACTGTGTTTCTGTTGGCACTTTCACCAAGAGACGTCTTGGTTCCACAGACCTGAAACGTAGCACGTCGCCAATTTTCCCATTTCACCACGTCTACATGTGTTCGTTTTATCTTTGCTCCACGTGGTGCTGCAACCCAATGACGTGAGCGATTCAGCGTGTTACATTGCGTGTCGCACTGACGACGGCGCTTTGTGTCACCCCGCCCCTACTTCAGGTTACTTCAATGCATCAAAAGTCTTTGTGTGTCTCGTAGGTTTGCAGACAGTTCGTTCACAAACTTGCTGGCTACGGAACTAGTTGATACGAGGGTTTCACGGCAACTTAAGAACTGTGCTTGTGTCGATTTTGTCTGGTGTTTTGGAGAACAGGACTTGCAGGGAAACTTAGAAGAATCAGAACCTGCAATTCTGCCGGATGAAAATCTATTTGCGCGCACAGGCTGATCCTGACATCGGTTGATGAACGATGATGCATGGCCCCCGGAAATATGAAGAAATCATTGTCATTTATCAGTTTTTGCTGACTCCATTATGTCAATTTTGCACCGTGTGGCCTTCGAAAGTGAAAAGATGTAAACATGTGTTGATTTTAAAATGATCCCTTCTGGGTTTGAAGCTGTGTCCGGTCACATTTGGTGCAGTAACCTGCATCATGTATTGTCACAAACGTTCGAACTCCAATGTTTGGCAACACCCAAGTTTGTTGTCAGTCTGAACATACCCGTAGATGAGCGAAGAAGTTCCCGAACGTTGTGATCGCGTGGGGCAGGTCAGATGAGAGAGGCTGTCCTTCGATACCACGCCGGTCACTCAAAGACCGTGAAATGGTTTGACTGTGCCTGACAAATGTTTTGAGTCACTTGTTTGAAAGTGCATCGCGATGAAATGAAAGTTTCCAATCTTGATCTGATCAAAATTTTGGCAGGATTTTTGCCAATGTGAATACGAGGACCACAAGCCCATCCTGTACTCGGACGAGCGTTGAAAGAGAAACCCTTGCAGTAGAGCTGTTGGGGGCAAATTTTGTCCACGTTGGCAGCTGTAGCTGTCCTTGGCGTTTGAAGTCCACACACATTTTGTTTCGGTGAAAGTTCTTGAACGTGCACATCCGTGGTTACAGGGCAATGATCATTGTGTCAAGTCGAGTGAGAGCGAGCAGCCTCCGTCGATTGCATCTCATCATGCAAGGTGAGCAATTTCCATTTGCAAAATGAGTTTATGTTCAAGCGTCCGAGGAAATATTGGCCCCCTGAGAAACATTCGCGAGAAAAATCGTATTTCACCTCAAACTTCCTTCCACCATTGGAATTCGTTTCACATGACAAAGGTGAAAGCAAAAGTATGAAATGCTAAGAATAATTCACAAGAACGGAAGTTCAGAATTGTCAAGCATTTTCTTGTTCTCCGATTGAGTCTGTCAGCCAAGAAAACAGAAAGACATGTATGGGTGAGACCACATTCTCAGGAAACCAATAGGTCTCACTGACCTCTGGCTACAAACACTTTCACTTGCATACGGCAGCAGAAACGTCAGCAGCCTCTGTTCATGACCTGTCACCGCACCCTGTGCCAGACAGCGGAACGTGGAACTCAAGAGAGTTTGTCACTATCCATGCACGTGGGGATTTGGGACGGAAGAATATTAAACTTCAACCTGCCTTGGTTCTCAGAGTTTACCCAAACTTGTTTGTCGTCAACAACGGTGATTCAAATAAAATGCGTTTCCAATGAGTGACACTCTTGATTTCAAAATTCCACTGTCTTGCACATTGTGTGGTGAATGACACGCAACTCTCAAGCATGAACTCTGCAAGGTGCGTGTACGATGTTGACACGGAGCTTCTTGAACAGATCTGATGCACAATTTTCTGGTAGACGTGTGCACCTAAATGTGAAGCTTCGCGTCACAATTCTCTGACGTATTGTCGTTAATCCTTGTCGCCCTCAAGCTCTGTTCTGGGGAGCTCAGGTGTTTGCATTACGTCCACGCAGCTATTTATTATTTATTCATACAGAAAAACAAGCTCCATATCCGGATGTTGGACTTTCAGACGGCTTTTGTGGCTGACCATACTTCAAAAACTTTGTAAAATGGGTTTGGGCAGCGGAACTCTGCTCAGAAGTGTGAACCAGCGGCCACGAGTCTGCGTCGAGTTCAATCATCGGCGAGAACCAAGTCACCGACCCTGAAGTTCACAAGAGTGTGTCGTGCCTCTGAGTCCACGTCAATATGTGCGGATGTTTCGGATTGACTTTCTGGCTTCCACTCCTGCCCGAACCTTGACACGCGGCGCTGGTTCTGTGCCAGTGTGATTGGTTGCGAATCTGCCTGATGTTGAAGGCAAGGATGTTCCGGCAAAATTTCCTGCCATTTACTTTGGGCAATTTCGGAGAAGCCCATGCATACGTGGGTTGTTTTCTATTGCTTTGACACCAAACTAACAAAGTTGAGAGAGGTTTCAGCTCCAGCTCTTCCGGTTTTGTTGCGTTCTTTATTTGTTCGAACACACATTGTTTTGGGTGCTGTAAAGCTTGGGCCTCATTTCTGTAATTTGTTGATGTCTTCTTTTTGACACACTGACAGACGGCGGGCACGCCTGAAACCGTGGTTCTCTGATCACTGTTGGCTTCACCTCCTTGTCTACTGTAAACACGATTATCTGACGCACAGAGAATTGCCACACCCAAAAGCTTCAAGCGATACTGACCGCAATCACCTCTGAGCAGAACACACACACTGCAGTCGGACTTTATCATTGATACCTTGAGGGAATGGTTCTTTTTCCCCACTGCCAAGGATCAAACACGTCGTCCAGCAAACTTTGGAGTCGAAACAAACAACCAAAAAGACTGTGTCTTTCACAATACCAGGATGCATACTCGTAACAACAGAGAAACGCAGACATGCTGCGGGATCTTGCAAACCGCGGAGTCCGATGTGTTTGCATTGATCAAAACTGTTGCGCGACCGAGGCTCCAAGAATGTCACAGAAGCATCTGGTTGGCAACACCTGGGAAGCATCACGTTTTTAACGATTTCATGAAAGGTCTGTATGTATCCTCTGACACAGCTCACAATCTTCCACGCAAATCGATCACCCCATGTTTGACTTCTGCTCCAACTGTTTGCTCATTTCATTCACTCACAACTGAAGTGTGATCTTCATCCAAAGTGCTGTTTATTGATGCGTGCGCACGGACTTCTCTATTTCTGTGACAATCAGAAGAAGACGGGTGTGGATAGCAGCTCAGTTTGTACATAGGTAGTTGCTGGATTTCCAGAAACAAATCTTAAGCCAGGTGCTTTTGCCTGCCGTCGTCACGGGTCTGACAACAGAAGAGTTTTGATTCCACATTTGTCGTTCCGTGTGACGAACACTAGCACGAGAAGCAAGGCGGTGTCCCGTGTGTGACTGACTTCTAATAGAATTGTTGAATAGTCATCAACAACAGAATAAATGTCCCACAAGCAATGACATTCTTATCTGGCAACCAAAGTGGAATTTCTAGATTCTACGGTCCAAGATGATTCCAACACAGAATAGAAAGCTCTGTATCAATTTGAAGTTGAGACTATGAAAGAAATTCCTCCAGGAATAACATTTTTCTCCAGCAACCAGTTAAATTCCCAGTTGGACATTCCGAGATGATTTAAATGCAAAAAAATTGAAGCTTTGTCTTCAACAGAAGCTGACAAGATCTGTATGGTCAAAGAATATTTCTTGCCATTGCAACTATTTTTTCTATTTGTGGAATGTGCTTCCAGTGAGTTTTTGTGTCTCTTGGTTGCTGAGATTCAGCCAACAAAAACATTCAAATGCCCTTTTTGGTTCCCTTTGCAACTATTTTTGGCATTTTTGGAATGTGGCTCAAAGATAGTTCCGATGACATCAAGATGAAGTCTCTGTATCTGGAAAGCGGGGGTTGCATTGCTGTGAGTCACTGTGGTGTCCACTTTGTCCTGCTCAGGTGCGAAAACATTTGAATCAACAGATATTTTTCAAACATTTTCCCTTTGAAGCGGAGACGCTACTCCAAAATATCAAAAAAAAAATCCACTCTCATGGTACCAAAAGCGGAAGCGTCACTTGCCCTTGAGGACCCAACCACATCCGGAAATCAAAGCAGGTCTGTTTTTCTGTTGAGTTTGGGTTTGGTTGCGTTGTCCGACTTCTGTGTGGAACAACTTCGTGAACACCACCACAAACGGGAACGTACGAGGATCGTCTCAAAATAGACCGATTGGAGGATCGTAAATCTTTGTATATATTTGGTGGAAAATGAAAACTTTCTGTGCAACATGAATGTGTATTGTACAGCTCATCAATCCCACAGTTCATGAACCTTGTGAGAACTCTTTAATAATTGGGGTAACTTGTTTGTTTGCTATTAGAGATCAATTCTTCCTATTGTCATGTAATTTTTAGTCGCGTAAAGCGCAACTTTTATTGTCAGTATGTGTCTGTCTGTGATGCATGATGCAGAGTGACCCCCCCCCCCTGTTGGGAAATTTGCTGGGAGGTCCAGATCTGACCTCAAAAAATTTTTGATTTTGTTAGGGTTTCTGGACTTAGAACATTTTCAGCTGATGGGCCCCTCTGTTGGGAAATTTGCT
>JAAUXT010015541.1_pt1 | contig 14361 bp, 17 predicted proteins | sample 7278171 | NCBI WGS metagenome assembly JAAUXT01 (sample SAMN14350112, study PRJNA611818) | marine sediment metagenome | isolation source: surface marine sediment (1.8m) | place: French Polynesia: Moorea | collected 2018-08 | reverse complement strand
CTCCAAAGGCAAAGTCCGAAAGGACGTGACTTTTGGTATTTGACAGACATGCCACTTTCACTGGGTAACGACACAACCGAGGTCAATTGCCTGCTGTACCCAGCCGGGGTCAAGTTGGCATCATGATACAACATGCAGCGCGCGCCAGGTGTGAAAATTCCCTCGTATACTGTGAGCCTTGATGAGTGCCTGAATGTTTTCGGGATCGTGACCAGAATACCAGACAGCCTGTTTCCTGGTTTGGGGTGTGTGGTCGTTAAAACCCCGGAGTCCTTGTCCATTGTTTCACTGGGTGGAAATTTTTTTGTGCCTGCAACAGACGGGCGGAATGTGCACTGCGTGGAAAATTGTCTCCATGTGCACTTTTCACTCACCCTGCTGTTGTAGACTGCAACTGAAGGTCCAGCCTTCTTGACACTGGGAAGTCCACCTGAAATGGTCGTAGCACAGAGGATAGAGAACTTTGGACAAACAAGTCTATTTGTCATCTTCTGCCACGCAGCTACGACGAAATGCTGCAGCTCTATCATGATGTGGTGAGGGAATCTGTGATTTCTTGTTGCTGTTCAAACACGTACACATCGGTGCATCCATGGAGGATCTGATCGGGGGGAGGGTGACGGACTTTTTCATCTTTTCGGGCGTCGGGGTCCATGGATCCGCCCTTGTGTAGGGTGGTTCAGTGCGATTGTTTTTCCACACCCTTTTGAAACCATTCTTACTTCCGTGTCCGCCTCCGTAGCTGGACTTGTACTTGCTGAGCTCCAGCTTGTTGGGATGAATGTACTTGTCGGTGTACTCGGTCATGTTGATTCGCGGCTTGTAGCAGGAGTTGCCTCCCTGGTGCATGTGCTGCGGCCCCGTGGTCGGCGGGCGCGGCGTCGGCGCCACCATGGCGCAAGGGTTCATCCCGCGGTACCTGTGGAGACGTCAAGCAAAGTCACGTGATCACTCGTCCTCTCATCTAAGGACAAATTTCAGGGGTGGAAGTTGCGTCCCTTTGCAAAAGAATTGTTCGTGAACCACCAGTCAACGTCTCAGCACCAAGGGTGATTATTCTCACTTTAAGATTCCGTGGGTACAGTCTCCAAAACGCAGTTCTCGCAAGGCCACAAGTGACTGTGTCTTTCTTGATTAAAAATTCTGTCTGCATCTCCAAGCACAACGATCATCAGTCTGACACCCGTGGCGCCGTCAACCCTGCGGTGGCCACACGCCTCAGGTGAATTGGCGGCACCCACCCGCTGCCCATGCCGCCGCCGCTGCCGCCACCGCCGCCGGCGTGAAGCTGGTCCTGGTCGAGCAGCGCCTTGTACGTGTTGATCTCCGTCTGCAGCGTCACTTGCGCCTCCCGCGCGTTGGTGATGTCCTTCGCTTTTGCGATCACCTGCACATGCAAGAAGCACGCTCACAACTAACCACCAGAAACATGCGCATTGAGTGTATAGAAGCGTTTGCGTCAAACATGTTTGACACCAAACGTCAAGTTTGCAAAAGCCGCATTTTGCATGACTTTGATTGCCTCGTGAGGGCATTGGCAGGGAATCAATGTTTCGCGTGATAAATGAGCGAGAATTACACTTGATGTACGAGGTGCTACCATCCACGACACAACCACGTGAAACGGAATTGTGCGAACCTGATCGTTCATGTCAGCGAGTCTCTTCTCCAGATCTCGGATCGCGGCCCTCGCGCGATCGCGCTCCGCGGTCAGCGCAGCCTCAGCCGCGTTCTTCTGCTGACAGCACGACTTCAGCTGCAAACGGAAAGCTGCGATCAAATTTGACTTCAAAACACTTACGTGCGACACCAGGAAGAGTCCTGAAGCAGAGTTTCAGCTTCAACAATACAAAACGCTCAAAACAAGCCTTGTCTCCATTACACAGTGCACGTTACACTGCACCAATCGCAAGATGTCTTGGTGATGACACAGACCTGTCCCTCGAGCTCCGCGATGCGGCCCTGCAGTTGGTTGATACAGGCTTGCAGCCGCGCGTTGTCCTGGGACATGCTGTCCTTGGAGCGCATTTCCGCATCGCGCTGGCTCTTCATCGCTTGTATCGCCTTGTTCAGCACGTCGTCTGCAATGCCCCAGACACATCGGAGTCAGCCAGATCTCCACTGGGGATCTGGGATCCCGTCTGAACGCCCCGTTGGCCCGCGCACACTGACCAGCCTCCTGCTTGTAGCGGCGCAGCTCGGCGTTGGTACCGTCCCTCAGCTGCTGCAGCACGAGCGCCGTGTTGTTGCCTTCGGCTTGGCTCAGCTGCTGAATCTTGCCCTCCAAACTCGCGATGATGTCGTTCAGCGCCTTCACACGCTCCTGCAGGTCCCGGTTTGTCTGGAACAAGAACAAAACGAAAGGGAAATGGTTGTGTTCAAAGACCAAAGATCCGAGAGGAACAAGCGTGTGTTTGCAACTCAGGACTGAAGTTGGGCTCTGATATTCGGGGAAAATCAAAGGCAGAAAATTGAGCTTGCCACTGAAATACCTGGTTTGACGCGTTGGAGTCGAAGTTGAGTTTTTCGCAGACTTGCTTCAGTTTCTGCTCGGCATCCATTCTCGCTCGCTGTTCTTCCTCAAGTCTGGAAAAATGTGCGCCTTTTGAGACAGCTTCAGCATGGGCTGTCCGAACTGAAAATTTGGTTGTGAATCGGCATGTCTGAATGATGTCTGACGATTCCACAAGATACCAGATGTGTTGTGAATACAACTGGTACAACAGAGACTGCAGGCAAGTTCTTTGTTGGCATGACACGAATCTCCTAAAAATAAAGCCCGAACGAAATGGTCGCTTTTGAGGAAAAAAGACCACAATCATTCCACTTACTTCCTGCGGAGCGCGTCCAGGTCCTGCAGCGCCTTGGCGAGTTTCGGTTTGAGAATGTCCAATTCCGACTGGAGCTGGCCGCAACAGCCCTTCAGCTGAGCCAACTCCTTCTCTTTCTCCGCCAAGAGGCGTGTCAGGTTCGCATTGTCCGCCATGATCCGCTGGTTGCCACTGGCCTCCGCGTCCAGCCTGCGAAGAAAAACCATCGGGGAAAGCTCACATAATGTACCGCACCGTCTCGAGAAAAGATGCCCTTATGTACAAGACGGACACCAACATTTGGCCATTTCTTCTGGTACCAAGGCGTTTTTTCAATAGTGAAGACTCACACTTGTGTGAGACACACCTTTTCATTTTGTGTTTGATTTTGGGGCAAAAATTGCGTTTTTTTTTTACGAGCGGACACGAAACACTACGGTACCAAATGACGAGTGAGCAGAGGCAAAGTTGAAGCCATGTTGGTCCGTTCGATTACGAGCAAATTCCTCCCGAAAAGACAGTGGCGTTAAAATCACCCAGAGAAACGATATGTAGCCCGAATTTGAGGATCCAACATCATGCACCACTGACCTGCTCTTGAGGTTGGCCGCCTGTTGATTGCTGCTGTTGACATTCGCCGCCAGGTCGTTCTTCTGCCGGTTTGCGTCGTCAACCAACTGCCTGCAAACAAAAAATAAACCAGACTCTGAAATTGTAGAAAGTCATCGCCAGTTTCAAAGTTCGGTCACTGAAAAGCGAAACAAAAGCGATCTGAGAGCCCAATGCTTCCAAAGAAAAATTTGCAGTTGAAGTGCAGTTTCTGTTTGACATCTTTTAACCTGAGTCTGGACAGTTCGCGCTCGTAGGTGTTCTTCAGATTCATCATTTCGTCTTCGAGCGTCTTCATCGCGTCCTTGTACGCCTTGGGGTCCAGCCCCGCCCCGGCCTTCGCCCTCATGTCGCGAACTCGGTCGATGTACGCTGCCAGCATGTCGTTCAGACCTAACGAGATCACAGCAAAACCGTTTGTAATTTTCGTGTCCAAAAGCGAATGCAGGGTCGGGTTTGGGGTTCGACCCTGGTCCTGGGTGCATGTGGTTCGATCCTGGGGGGAGAGGGTGAAAAGCGGTTCTCAAATTGACACCCACATCCAAAGAGACCAGCAGGAGAGTACCTCCCCACAGGTAAGGATTCACCACGGCCCACTGAAAAAAACCCCGCGGAACTTCGACTGAGCAAAATAGATGATACAAATATGGAAAAAGCAAAAGCAAATATGTCCAGGTGAAAGAACATTTGGTTGTGGACTGCTTGTTGTGGAAAAATAAAGACTATTGAACGAGCACACACGATGTTGCACAACTGCAGTCTTCTCCAGACACTGAAAACAAATTTCATTGGGTTTCGATTGTTCGTTTCGATTGTTCGTCCGAGACATCGATCGCTGCTTCCTCCCTCTTCAAAACACCAAACACGCTGGAGACAGCATATTGTTCGAAGATGTGTACATGTATTTTGCAAGTCGATTGATGCAAGAATACGCAAGAGCACGAACCATACAACGTCGCCAAGGAGAAATAGCAACACTGCCGTGTGAACGATTATTCACACTTGCTTGCTTTTCATGCTTTGCACCACTGACAAATATTTGGGTTCAGCAGAAAACTTGAATGTTTCAGACGGCAATGAGAGACCTGCTTGACAGTCAGGCAGAAAGTAACCTTGTGGCTCGCCAACAAGAACGTGCGCGCGTTACATGCACGTTGCAAAGAAAAGGCTACGCAGACTCCTGCACAACGGAGACTTTCTGTAGACACGCAGAAGCTGCAGCTCCATTGCACACGGTGATCGTGGCTGTCAGGGTGACCACAATTATCCTTGGGAGAGTGGGAGGCCTTAATGGTCATGCATGTTTCTCAACTCCCTGGATGGGAGTGACTGTCAGTCAAAAATTCTGAGGGATGATTGGTGACCTCTCAGCCATTGCGCTTTTGGAGACGCGCAGCATTCTTCTTGGTCTGCCTGCCGTTCGTCAGCTTCACTCTTATCAACGAAATTACCGAACCCATCATTTCAAAGACTTCTTGGGACGGTAGAAGCCATCAGTTCGGACGAATGAATACCTTGCATCTGCGACTTCTCGCTGGCCGCAGTGGAATACATCTGCTTGACGGGAGTGCACAGTCCCTTCACAGGGCTGTCGAGCGCCGGCGCCGTCTGTGCACACGAGTTGCAGCAAGCCTGAAAACACAAGAAAGGTTGTGCATTGCTTTGAGCTGTTGTTTCACTGGGAAATCAGGGTGTTCCGAATTTTAACAAGGAGACATGTCTGCCACACAGCCACAGGGATCCCACAGTTTGTCTTCAATTTTTCCTGCAAATTACGTCTCACTGTGCCCCCTCAACTACAAATTGCGTGTGCCCATGGATGCATGGTGAACGTTCAATCTGGATGTCAGTCATGTGGAATTTGCCCAGAAAAGGATTCTTGCTTCCTATGAGGGTCAAAACATTCTGTTGTTGGGAGAGGGGATGGGCAAATTGGCCGGCGATCGGGCCACGGGTAACCCCTTGTCCACACAGGTTCCGCCAGATGTTCCGTCGTGCGTGCGCGTGACGGAACAAAAAATTCGTGCAGTGGCGCACAAAGTGTTATTTGAGAAAAGCCACCACACTGGTTCTGTCAACGGAACATGAAGGAACATATCGTTCACTGCACGAAATTGTTCTGTCAGCGGAACACTCGGCGGAACGTCGCACGGCAGAACCTGTGTGGACAAGGGGTCACAGGCACAGGACGATTCTGTTGTGAAATGAAGTCCGAACTGAGCTGCTCAAACTGTCACAACAAAGTTTCTGTTGTGCTGTTCCAGACGTGCATGCCGTTATTTTGACACACTGGAAGATGAAAAATCCTGAATTGACACACACAAGTTCGCAGGCAAACAAACAGGTCATCCTTGTCCCCAGGACCCTTCCATGAATACATCTTTTGAAATGTGAGGGACAATGTACGCAGGCCAAACTGCAAGCACTGAAAAGAAATGTTCATGTTGTGGAAAAGTATTGCTCCAACAAATTTTAAAATTTCTCCCTTTTCGTCATTTTTAGGGGAGTGGGGCAAGAGGGAAAGTCACCAAATTTACAATACTTAAGATCCCCACCCCGCCTCAATACAAAAAGGATTTTTGGAGGATGAAACTTTGTACATATGCAGCTGCCACGAAAAATGCGTGAAATTTTCTTTCCTGAAAAGCTTGTCATTCTCCGTCTTGAAGGTGCTCCCTCTCAACTGCATCCGAGAGGGGTAAGACCTCGTATCCACAGTATCCAACGAGGACTTGCGAAGTTGTCAGTGGAAAAAGAGAGATTCACTCCCCTGCCTTTGCTTCAAAAGTGGACAACAAAAATGGACAACAACGAAAAGAAATAATGCACAACTCACCATTTTGTGTGTGGTCCTGTCTCCCGAGTATCCGACAATGAGGAAGGTGGTGTTGTTCTGTGAGGAACAAACTCAGCGTAGCATAGGAACCAAACAGCCCGTAGCGCGGGAGCTATCGATCCAAAGCCTCGCACCGCTACAGCCACGATTGGGACAATCAGCACAGCTTTTTCACGCGCCTGCAAAATACAAAGTGACTCGATCAGCAACAATAATCAATGGACAACAGAGGTAGAATCTCTTGCACCAAGACCGCCACAGTTCTGTGCAACTCCGAGAAGAGTCCGACTGGTGCGACTCCGCCAAAACAACGCTTCAGGAAGACCTGTTGTTTTTCCAACTGTGGGCCTTTCCTTTTTCCCCTCTGCAACCTTGCTCCACACTTTGTCAAGATTCGCACCAACCAAAATTCCCTGACTTTTCTCTTGATTTGGAAGTTGTACACAGTTGTATTTTCCCCAACTTTTTTTCGCACAGGAAACCCACTGTTGGAGGTCAATTCACATCCTTGCCAGAGAAATTTGAGATGTCTGGATGTTTCCGACATCCAGGCATGTGAGGAGTTCATTGATCTCTGGCTGATGTTTTCATAAAACTATCATGGGCATGCGAGAAAACGCTTTTCTGAAATAAGGAACGATTTGTGGCCCCCAGGGCCCAAAATCTGGACCCACCCGGTCCGTAGGGGCAGAGGGGTCCAGGTCTAGTCTCCATATTGGCACATATGCACAGGGTCCAGGGCAGGGCCTGTTCTGTGATTGGCATGGGTACGTACACGCAGATTCCCCCCCCCCCCCGTGGAACTAGTGCACAGAGTTTGACAGAGAGCTACCTCGGTTGACCGGACCTGTTTTTGGGGGGTGCGGGCTGCGGCAAAGGCACCACGGCCCCAGATCCCCCTGCAGACGTTGAAAGCATCGCATTTGAATTTTTGTGGTTTCGACTCAACGTCAAGTCACTTTCGACGACAGTGAAATGTCACTTTGTAGAACCCCAATGTAACATTCCACACGTTTTTCCGTGCACGGCAAATAACGTTTCGGGCTTCAGAATGTATTCGATAAATTAGAAGGCACAAGGAAACAACCAACAAATCAAGTTTCTTTCGTGCGATTACATTTTTATTTCTTCCACTTTTCCCGTCGTTTGAGATACAAGAAGGCGTGTCCATGCATATTCCTACGTACATTTCTTAAGTTAAAGAGTACTGCATCATACATCTGTTTTATTTACACAGGGGCCCAATCCTATCCAATATATCACATGAGAATAAGGAAAAGCAGATCACATTTTGTATAATTTACATGATCAAAACACTGTTGAAAACAGCATTTCGAAACTAATTGTGTATCCAAATGGTATAGAGACGAAACCTAAAACACCAAGTCTGCACTACACGTACACCATGGTGTTGTTCATCGTTACGTCTTCTCGTCTGCAAATGATGAGCGTGTGATCCAAAACCTCGCACTTGCTAACAAATGAGAGGGACACCCTGGTATTCGAGAATGTAAATGTGTTTCAGAGCAACATTTTTTTTCCTGCCACCATGCACGCGGAATTTTAAGGTTGGTTTTCTCTTACCAGAACATGCACACAGGTTGAACGAAACTTACCCCCATAACATAAGATTTGAAATCGCCACGAAGCCTTTTCACCAGTTTGAATACCAAAGAAAGGCCTTCAACGCATGCATGTTTAAATTCCTAAAAGTTTTAAACTTTACTACAAGTGTCAACAGACCTAGCATTTGATGCTTTCACGGCGAACTTTCTGGTCATCTCAAATGACCATAAAAGGACGAGGACAGCTCTTGTAAAAATGCCCTCCGAACAGTCAAACGCATGAAGGCTAGGAATGTCAAGTTTCACATATACGTAAAAAAAAAATCAGAACCAGTTATAAATATGTCGCATATTTCATTTTTGGGGTGTAAAACATATATTAAATTTGTACGTTCTCCTCTTTCAACTGGATTAAAATATATTACACTGTTACAGTCTTTTCACGTATATGGATATCTTGGGTACACGAATATCAACAAATCCTTCCAGAGAAAAATTTCGTTCGTTCAGATGTTCATGCACTCGTCACAAAAATACAACTCTGCCGGTGTGCTGGTTCCTGATCTTCACTTACGTCAGCTGAAGTAAGTATTCGGCATTCGTGTTTGTTTTTTCCCCCCATTCCAGTCTAACGTACTTGCGTTTCCACAGAATCTCTAAAGGACAAGTCTCTTAGATCTAACTTCGCACACATCGACTCGCGCGCGAAAAATACACACCAGAATATAGACATGTTCTTACAAGATAGAGGACCAAGGTTATAACTGTACAGAAACAGAGCACAGCCTCACTTTGTAAAATGAAATGTGCAACTGCAGTTACAATAATACACATCTGGCGAGACAATCTACGCATGACAATGAGATCTTTGAGAATGCAAATCGTTACAGTATGTACAGTTTAAACCCTTTGCCATCTCCCGCCAGAGAACCATCGACAAGTAAGGTTACTTTTTATCACGGTGGGCGAATTCCTTCACGGTAGTTTTCTAGAAAGAAAACGAAAAGCATAAAATGAAAGTTGAGACCTACAGCCCGAGAAAGGACGAAATTTTACCAGTTTCCTTCCTATAAATTTCACGTTGTTGAAATATCCTTTTGGATTTGTACAGGGAACATGACCAAACCGGAACCTGTCGCCAAACCACAAGAGCAAGCTGCCAGGTGTGGGGAATAAATTCGCCATCCAAACAACAAAACTGGGAGTATCTGTCAAATATGTACAAAACGGCGATGAACTAATGAATACATAATAAACCTGAAACAAGTCATGCATAAAATTAACCGACATACAACGAAAGTTCTAAAGAGTACAATTTCTTTTTAGTCTTCTACGACTTTTACAGATGCAAAGAATAAACAATACACATGCCAACTTTTCAACATCAGTGGTTCACAATAAATAGGCTGAACTTCGAAAAGGCACAAACCAATCAATTAGTTCAGCATGGCCTTTGTGTCGGGGAAAATTCAGGCCATAAAAAACACCAGAACAGCTTGTCAACGAGTGCCTTAAAAGGTGTATTTACCAGATGTGCCTTGGTAGTTTCTCCGACTTGATTCCGCGTGCACAAGACGTTTCCGGTCACCCCTCTACAGCGCGGGACGGCTCGAGTGTGGTTGGCACAGTCACATGCCGCTCACTTCAGGCGTTGGCGGGGGCGTCAGCGGGGCTTCGCCCGGCGCCAGGTCTGCCATGATGATCGTGCCGCTTTTGGTGTGGGTAATTACGCGCTGAAGCGCGGGTATCTTGCAGGGGGGCGTGCTTCTCGGACTGTAGGCTGCTGCGGTTGTAGGCACCAACTTTCGTGGAGTCGGAGGCATCGGGCGTTTGTAGGCGCGCGCCGCGGAGGTGGTGGCGGCCACCTGGACGTGGTATGTCGGCTGCACGGCGCTGCCAACGCTTGAAACCACTGCAGCGGAGTTGCCGTGCTGCTCATATTGCGTATTGTGGTCCATACTGCCCTGAAAGAACGGGATTCCTAAAGCTTCACTATACCATCGGCATGCCTTTCGTACTGCATGCATTTTGGCCATCTTGGTCCGAAACAGTCAGACAGCCCGCGTAGGGTTTGACACACAGTTAGATCCATCTCAAAGTTAAGGAAACTCTCGTCAAAGACAAAATTGCTAACTAGAAATGAAACATTCTGAAGCAAACAGGATACAACGGAACAGTCAGTAGTAAATAATTTTGGAAAACAAAACAATCGTGCTCAACATTCCAAACATGCCAGCCGATTGATCTTGATTTTGTGTGTTACACACTGATCTTTTGGTTTCAAGAAAGTAATTTTCCAAATTTTTACTTTCAGACAGATGCAATTCCTTTGAGATGATCATTTTAACTGTGCTAAATGAGTGAGACTACTTACTTTGCAACAATCCTACTTTTTATCTTATTCATTGTCATAGCAGAAGCTGGAATAAGACGTCACAATTCTTTTGAACCAGGCTTTCACAAACACGGCACGCGAGGTCCTTCAGTTTCAATTTTTTTTGTCGCTTGATCAGCCAATACCGCGAAATTTTGATCCGAAATAATTTTTTTGCCTGCGTGTTCCCGTGCCCAGGTCTCTCACTCGACGCGATTCTTTCAAGCAACCGCGGGTGAAACAAATTGACAGTCGCGTTGCAGTGTAGATGTAGTATAGATGTGCGCAATTCTCTTCACGCGTTTTTCCCCCCTTGGTCACTGCTTTCAGCTTTTGCTGCAAACATATATCCGTTGCGCAACTGCGAACTACATGAGCTTGTAGTCCGCGGGAAATGAACCGTGAATGACAACTGAAAGACAACTTAACCTTTCAATTCGAACTTGAAAAGTTGTCTGACCTTCGTTTACTCGAGCAGATTATCGGGACTGCATTTGAAAACATCCGTGGAGACCACGCCGAGAAAAACTTTCGTCGTGGACACAGCGGAGTGTGATGACCTTCGGAAATTGGAGAGTCCCATGGTGCTGAGAAAACCAGGTGTTGGTTCAGCTTCGGGTCCCACCTCCCACCTGGCGTTCTTTGGAATCTGCATTTTCTTTCAGCCGCAGCATTTGAACAATCTGCGCGTCACCACTGAGAAACGCCGCGAACAATCCAGATTCAGGGAATTCAACTACAAGGTCATCATCTCCGCTGGATGTCACACTTCACCTGTAAAATTCCAGTTTGCACCTCAGTAAAAAGGACACGACGAGTGCGTACCTCAGCCTGTGCAGCAGCTTCAATCATGTCTGGCTGGTAGTGAGCAAACATCTCCGCTGTCGGGTACTCCGATGTCATCGGGAGAGGGTACACGTACTGCGCGGGCGTGGCTGCTGGCGGACTCTGAAAATTGATACAGTTCCTGAAGCTGGTCGTTACAAACTCGTCATGCACTTCCCCAATATTTTGGTACAAGCGTCTTATTTTCCCGTCTAAAATTCCCAGTCCAACGCAGAAATAATTTCTTCGACGCATATATAGACAAAACAAATCAGAGAAACTCTAACCTGGGGCCATCTCCACTGGCCACTGTGTGCCCACTGAGGAGTTGTGGCCTGACAAGAAAACAGAACGGTAACAACGAAAGGTGTCACAAAATCAACAAAACTAAAATTCTCAGAGCCTTCACTGCTGTGGAGGGAAAACAGACTGACCAAAAGTGAAATCAATAGTAGAGACGAGATTTCTGGCTTTTGACGAGTGAAACAAAGTCTTGCAAAACAATACAACGAAAGAAACAAAACTGTCACCTGATCTCTCCACAAAGCTCAGGCTGAAAGTTCGAGCGATCGAGTTTGAAATACCTCCTCGTACCACAAGCAGCATTTTCAAACAGGAAAGTTGTCGGGAACAACCAACATACTTTGAGAAAAAAGTGACCTGCGCGGACATCTCCCACTGGCGCTCAAGGTTCGTGTAGCCATCACCACAAAGCGACAAGCAGCACAAAGCTGTGCGTGGATTCTACTTACGGTCGCAGCTTGGTAAGGGTACGGCTGAATGTAGACGCTTTGCTGGCCAGCATGAGGTACCATCACAGATCCTGGAAAGGCATTTGCGGGCTGCAAAAAAAGGAAACGAGCCTGAACGGTCAACGCCAATGAGCACTGGATCACTCAACACGCGTGCCACAGAACGTGTCGCGCCCCTCATGTTTGACGTTGGAGTTTGTTTTCAAGCATTATTTTTTCAACCAAGCAGCAGTGCGCTCCAGTGTTTGCTTGCTTCGCATCACCTGAGGTTGCGACGGGATGGCGCTGGGATAAACTCCTTCTTGCCCATTCCCGTGGAAGAACGCGACGCCATTCTGGAAGGTGTACGGAACTCCATTCTGCGCGAACAGTATGCTCGCTTGCACATTTGGGTCTGCAATCGACAAGAAACACGTTGACGACCTTGTTTGTTCAAAACTATAAAACTGAAAAGCACTGTTTGATGGCAACACCTCTGCATGTGCTCACCATAGACACGCGGGAATGCTTGTTGTTTTCGAACTGCAGGACCGATGTTTAGTTTTCTGTCCTTGAACATCAGATTGTCCGACTGGAAACGAAACGGTTCCGTTGAGAAGTTTGCGTCTGCGCAAGTGAAGTATAACAATTCGTTCCTGGCTTGAGTGGCGAAGCGGACAGAATTTTTGCACGACACTTACCTCTTTCTTGATGATTTTTTCTGCGTCTTCTTGAGTTTCGAATGTGATGAAGCCATAGCTGCTGAGAAAGAAAACTTACTAAAATGACATCAACCATCACTATTTGCGGGATCAGCACATCAACACAATTTTGTGCCAAAATCGGAATGGGAAACGAGACGGCGGAGCTTTGAACACAGGCGCGTCCCAACGTTTCGAACTTTTCGATGCTAAAATATTCATGTTGGTGCCAGAGAATGACCCACCCGGGTCAGGGAGTTGGGGTGGGACCTACCCATTCTTGGGATAGGGTGGGACCGACCAGAACGTCGTGCCTCCAGCAAGTGCAAAAGGCCGGGGTTTTTGTGCAATCTGCCAGTTTGTTTGGTACTGTATCAATTTTGCCATTCTTGAAAAAATCATGCCAGTTTGCCCAGATTTTGATTGTTCCAGTACAATCTTCAGTTCATGTGAACTTGTGTCTCTCGAAAGTTTCGTGCGAACTCGCTTACCCTTTGGAAACGCCAGCTCGGTCTGCTATGATTTTTGAGTCTTTGACAGCTCCGTAAGTCGAGAAAAACTCTTTCAGTTCTTGTTCTGTGGTCTGCAACGAAACCAAGCGAAGTGTCAGGTGAAATCCCGACAGGCAACTGCTGCTCGAAAAGCAGAAACGTCGGATCCCTGCTACAATGGAAACTCTGGAGTTGGAAGTTCACCTGGACAGGGGTTGCCCAAAGACCAAGCGGAGCAAAATAATTTTGAGAACACGCGTCGGTGTCTGTACGGCCCGGGCCGGCGAGACCACTTCTGTGAGCAGAACTGAATCCCCCCCCCCACCCGAGAAAATTTCGCAGACCGAAATCAAGAGCTCCATTTTTGCCGGAAAGACCAACAGAAGACCAACAGCCCATTATGGCCAGGAACCAAAATTTTTACCGGACCAGTCATATTTACAAGCCCAAAAGCAGATTCAAGCAAAGTGCTTTTCTCAACAAAATAATGTTCCAGCCGCAAGATAGTTGCATGAAAGAGTTCTATTGCATTTCAGGTTTGCAATGCTTGGAAGTTTCGTCAGTTCCTTCAATTCAGTTTCCAAAATGTATATTTTGTCACCGGCAGAGAATTTTTAAGTGTGACTTCTCCAGAAATTTTCATCCAAAAACTTCCATGACCTGAATTTTTACTGGCCTCAAGCTGGTGCTACCTGGAGCTCTGCAGAAAGTGGACGATGAATAATCTGCAAGCATTTTCGAACTTCGCTCGTTTACGCCTGATGGCTGAGGTGCCGTCATGCGGTTGGGGCGACAGAACTTTGCCGCTCGTTCACGCACGCGCACACTCGTACACGCACGCACACAAATTGAGTCGCGCGTCCCAAGCAGTTGGGCCACGCTGCAAAAGGGTGACAATGCCTCCTTTGGCCAGAATGCCTTTTCTTCATCTGCACACTGAAAAGCCAGGGCGAAGATGACCGCAACACTATGAAAAGAGCTCCAAGTCAAAATGCTGCACTCAATCTGACTTATCCCAGCCCTGCAAGAGTATTTCCAACCACATTTTGCAAGGGTGCACTTTGCGTGTGCGCATGCCAGGGAGGTCTTTCTCGAAAACGCGTTCAAAGTTGCACATGCTATCGTCTCAGGTCACTTGCCAGTGACAATTTTTGCTTGCAATCGCAAGCGAAAATGCAAGCATTTCTCAATGGTGATTTCGCATGCAAATTTCACTTGCGGTCGCAAGCGAAAATTTGTTGTGTGCAACTTTGACCTGATTGCAGAACCAATCAGAAGGCCGTATTTGATCACATGACAAACTCAGCGGGAAAAAATGGCGTCCGACAGAAATATCGAAGATTTCACGCAAAATTCAGAAATGATGGATGAAAGCAATGTGCAAGAGAGGTCTGCAGATGCCTCACAGTTGGATGTTAG
>JAAUXT010116609.1_pt1 | contig 14363 bp, 9 predicted proteins | sample 7278171 | NCBI WGS metagenome assembly JAAUXT01 (sample SAMN14350112, study PRJNA611818) | marine sediment metagenome | isolation source: surface marine sediment (1.8m) | place: French Polynesia: Moorea | collected 2018-08 | reverse complement strand
TTTCACTTTGCCAATGTCAACGTTTTTCCAGCTGCGAACCTGGTTTCTGGGTGTGAGGACCCCTGGGTGTGAGGACCCCTGGGTATGAGGACCCCTGGGTGTGAGGACCCCAGGGTGTGAGGACCCCAGGGTGTGAGGACCCCTGGGTATGAGGACCCCTGGGTATGAGGACCCCTGGGTGTGAGGACCCCTGGGTGTGAGGACCCCTGGGTGTGAGGACCCCTGGGTGTGAGGACCCCTGGGTGTGAGGACCCCAGGGGGGATCCTGTTGATCTGTCGCAGGTTGAATCACTTTGAGGACCAAAATATTGACTTGAGAAACATCCACCAACAAATTGCACACAGGGTTGAATGCAGGAAAGCCAGAACTCCCCGTGTGTGTGTGTGTGTGTGTGTGTGTGTGTGTGTGTGTCGCCTCTCTCTCTCTCTCTCCTCTCTCTCTCTTTCTCTCTGTCTCTGTCTCTCTCATTCGTGTGAATGACCATGTGGGCGAGTTATCCATGTTGAAACACTGTTTGGTCCATCATTGGATTGAAGATGCCACGTTCCATTGACTCTCCGCAGTGGCCATTTGTTATCACTGTCCGCACAGCACAACAGATCCACGAGCCAAGAAGATGCAGATCAATCCATTCGGATCCCACTGATCCGAACCGTCCGTCTCCACAGTTGGAGTCGCAGAGTGACGCACTGCTAATGAGACCAATCTGCTGCAGAAGGTGCGAATTTTGAGACACACCCACGGACTGAAGTAGTCGTGAACAAACGGGACTCAACGGCTTTTCACACTGCAGAGGTGAGTTTGGGGGGGGGGGCGGACACTCAGGGGAATCCACAGAAGGAGCCAAGGGGAGGACACACGGAGGGGGTGTCTGCAGTGTGATCCAGAGGGGCGAACACCCAGGGTTCCAGTGTGATCCAGAAGGGTGGGTGTACGAGGGGGTCCAAAGTGTGATCCAGAGGGGCGAACACCCAGGGTTCCAGTGTGATCCAGAAGGGTGGGTGTATGAGGGGATCCAAAGTGTGACCCAGAGGGGCGAACACCCAGGGTTCCAGTGTGATCCAGAAGGGTGGGTGTATGAGGGGATCCACAGTGTGATCCAGAGGGGCGAACACACGGGTGCAAGTTGCTCAGGTTGTTGACGAGGGTCAGTTGCAACACGCAGGGTTGTCTGCCGAAAAAAGCTTACGTTTTCACCTATTCTTGAAGAATCTTTTGAAACAGACATTGGTGCAATACCTGGTTGGCCACTAACCAGGCCTTGCCAATCTAACAGCAATTGTCGTAAAATAATTATGTCGCTCTGAGCTTTGAACAGATTCATGGTGAATCCAGATTCGCTCCTTATCCCTTCGTGTCCAGTTTCAGTCTAATTGCCTGGTTATTCGTTCTCACACCACTGATTAACCAACTCTTGTTCAAAGCAATTTAACTTTGATGGATTTAGTTCACACCACGCAAGACCTTTTCTGACCACAACACAATACTTGAACAGAAAGACAGAATATTCAATGAAATATTGTTCTTTGGTTTTGTGTTTCACAGAGATCAGCAGTGGCTCCTGTTTGATGAGATGCATTGTATTGAACTCAAACTTGGCAAAAGTTCACAACAGAGTTTCCAGTAAGGCTGCCAGTTGCTATGGATACACTCAGTCCAGAACACTTTGTGTTTCTCCCTTTTTTTCCTTTTGCCCAAGTTTTTGCTGGACCTTTGTTTCCTCAGAACATCTCAGGTTCAAGTATCACCCACCTTGTGGGGAAAAAATGTGCCAAACTTTGGTTTCATTACGTTCAGAAATTCCTTGAACAAGAGTTGAGTGAAACTTATCCACAGGAAGAAACAACAATTCTCTCTACTTCACTTCAACTTGTGACATCTGGCCATGTATTCAAAAAATATTCTCAACAAGTGACAGAAAATTTGAACAGAGAACCACCAAAAGGCCACTATGAAAACAGGACAACCCTCAGAGCAGACTTCAATTCATTCAGAACTGGTGATAAATTGGTGAATCCTTTGGAAATTTTGAGAGAGGCTGGTGAAGCTAGACTGAGAGTTTACTCCCTGGGGAGGAATGCAAAACAGCCATTCAGTCTGGTTCATGTGTGGTATTCCACCTTGTTTGTAAAACTCAGATTCAACTTGACTTTACACTTGATTGAGTATGTTTTTGTACATGATGTGGACAACCAGTGTCATTTTGGCAAACTCAATCTCAAAACATTTGCTTTTCATCAGTATGAACTGGAAAGTAGAGATTACTGTGGCATTCACTCCGAATTTTCCACTTTTCCCAGGCATCACAAACTGAACCTGACTTCTCATGTGTACCCACTTGTTTCATACAATTTATCATTATCTTTATCTGTTATAGATTCCAGGGTTATGCACACATCACACAAGGATATTATGTCATGGCACACACATTCTATCCCCTCTGAAGTTCACCTGTTCTTGTTTTGGCACGTTTCCAGTTTGGAATTTTTCATACGGAAATTCAACATCATTGTCAATAAATACCAAACAATCAGAATCTGTCTGCACAGTATTGGACTGGGCTTCAAAGTCTACAATGGTCCTGGGGATAAATCTCAGCAGCTGAGACCTGTGTCCCTGATCTACAAAACTTCCTCCTTTCATGGGGTTGTTGAAGACTGGTTCACACTCAAAAACCAAAATTTGTTTTCTTTTGTCAGTGTTGCTCAGACTTTCACAAAGTATTTCAATGTCACTGGCTCTTCAACAGAATTGTATTCCACAGATATTTGTATGAATGCCCAACCAGTGTGTGGCTTTCACTTGAAAACATCAGAAAACTTTTATTTGCTGACTAAAATCAGGAAAATAACCTATGATGGTGAGGGTAAAAGTCCCCAGTGTTATTATGCAGGGTTAACTATTTTTGATTCATTGGACTTTGAAACTAAGCATGAAATATCAACTTTATGCCTTCCTTCAGACCAGAGTTACAAGTACAAACCAGTTTATTCACAAAGCAGTGTTGTGTTGATCACTGTGTATTTCCATGCAGAGTATTGCAACTTTACCTGCAGCATGTTTGTTTCTTCTACCAAGTGTGTTGCTCTCACAATCAACACCTGCCACCAGTGGAACATTGCACAGACTTGGAGCCCAACACACAGAAATGCTCTTAACTTTACTTTGGTTCCTTCAAGATCTCCACCTGAGTATCATGTTGAAATGCACAGAAACACGTGTGTTGTTCTTCAATTGACCTATTCAAAAATGTTTGCTGTAAAAGACAAGACTGGCTACTTTGCTGAAGGAGTTTGTGGGACGGATACTTTTTTGAGACACAGTCCGATCATGCAGCACAACACAGAAATACATTACAAGGTAGAAGGAATGTTTGTTGGTAAGTTTGATTTGCAGATTATCTCCGCGTTTTGGTGTTGAAAGGTCAATTTGCAACTTCCTTGAACTTTCTTATTTTGAAAGGAAACCATAAATTCATCATGAGAGGTGCCTCACATTATTACTGCAGAAACAACATTTATTCATCAAGTTCTGTGCACAAAAAATGTTCAAATCACAGCGCACAGACTGGTAAGGACTTACAAATCATGAGTAAACCTTCAGACAATTCACATTTTCTGATTGATGATCCACATGGAAAAACAACCAGTTTTGGAGTTAACTTTAGTTGTGAAGTTGACTTTCATCAGTTGCACAGTTGGGTTAGCATTGCAATCATTTATGTGAAACAATCACAGTTTGAACATGCCTTTTTGTCTGAAAGGAATTTTCTCAGAGAACTTTCACCTGATTTGAGTAAACTTGTGGCCAAGCATGAAGTTTATTCATTGCCAGTTTCTGATGAACATGCTCTCCTGCTGCAACTGAAAAAGAACAACATTACATATGGCACAATTCAGTTCAGTGTGTCACTCAATCAAAAACTTTTGGATATTGGATCCAAACTGTTCAAACACAAAGGTGACAGAGCTATTCTCCTCTACTGGGGATCAACATTGAAAATGGAGACTGAAGCTACCAACTTTGCACAAGAGCAAAAGAATGACGATGAGTATCTTATTTCACTGCCAGGGCAGACACTGAACTTGGCGCTTGTTAATTGTGGTGTGAACATCACATATCATGTTCAGTCTGTGTGGCTCAATCTGTACAGAAAGCACAAACACATCACAAAAATATTTCCCACAGAATGTGAAAGAAACTTCAGGTCAATCAGTGCATACATGTACTGTGAAAATTACACCAAAATAGGGCAAGGAGGGAACCACTTTTTGTTTTTCAGGAAGTATTTTCTGAACTATGTAGCACCTCCTGATCAAGTTCCAAGAGTGAACAAATCATGGCTAGAAGCCTCAGTTTTGTGTCGAGCTGCTGGTGGATATTTACCCCTGATGAGAGACAAAGAGGAACTCACTGAACTGTGGTCTTTGTTGAAGCTTTCACAGAATATTTCGTATGTGCAGGCATTGTATGTTGCTCTTGTGAAAAACATGAAAAAGGTTTGTAGCATTTCTGTGGTTTGTTTTTAACAAGTGGTATTGAGGAGTTCACCCATTATTCCATGAGCATTAGAAACAAGAAAATAGAACAACCTTTTGATTTTTGGTGCTTTGGCCTCATTGCCATTTTTGTTCTCAACAAAGAATGCTCCAGTCCCCAGGCACTTGTGGCCTGCTTTTCTTGTTTTTTTTTCACCAGAATATGCTCTCATCCATTACAGGACTCATACTTGTGGGAAAATATGGATCCAGTTGCATTTCTGCCGCCAGAAAGTCAAGACATGGTGAAAATTGTCAACAGTTACAACCACATTATGATGAAGAAAGACTTGAGTCTTCTACCTGATCCTTGTAGTTTTCGTGGCAATATTGGTGAGTTCATTTCGTGCCAAGTTATGCAGGTGAATCGATCCTTTTACTGGAGCAACAGCACAGTTGATGTCAGATCAATCACTGAAGGAAGCAAGGGAACAGAAAAATTCACTTGTGGCATCATATTTTTGAGTAATCTTGCAAGTGTCCATGCAACAACTACAAATTGTTACCATTCTATTTTGGGCGATGTTCTCTGCTCAATTGAGAATGACAAACACACTTTTTCACAAGGAGTACTTGTTTCACCTGTCCAACCAGCGTCGTGTGTTTTGAGGAACAATGCCTGCTTTATTTTTATTTTGGAAACAACAGTTCATCAACAGAAAAACCATGGGGGAAACAAGGTTGAGAGTTTCAAAGAAGTCTTGACATTTGAGTTCTTGTTTGAAGCTGTAGAGGTATTATTTCCTCCAACATTTGTAAACTTCCACAGAATGGCTGTGACTTACAAGAAATATCTGAGCAGCTTTTTCTACAATCTTCATGAAGTGTTTCCAGAAACATCATTTGAAGGATTCAGTGTCTTTTTACTGAAACAGGCGGAAAGCCTCAGCACAGGCAATCTATTTTTGTGTAACAGTGGAACATACATTTCTCATCAGTTCTTGTGTGATGCACACAAGGATTGCCCTGGGAATGATCCTGGAGATGAAGTGGGGTGTGAGTGTATTGAAGCTCATGCATATTCAGTCAGGTGCAAATTTATAAGCACAACCAAACATCTCAAAGAATGCTCTGATTTTTACATTCAAAGAAAAAATGGACTGTGTCAAATCACATCAGAAATTGTCAATGATGATGATAAAACTGTGAACAAGAGTATTCAGCAACAATTGTCATGCAGAAGTGGACAACCTAAGGTTTACAGTGTTTCTGACATTTGTAAATTTGAACTAAATCTGAACTTGTCCCTCATACCTTGTCAGTTTGGTGAGCACCTTCAAACTTGCAGAGAATTTGAATGTTCTATGATGTTCAAATGCCCAGGATCTTATTGTGTCCCATGGAGGTATGTTTGTGATGGGAAAAGGGATTGCCCAGAAGGGTATGATGAGCATCAAGTGTGCAAAGTAGAAAGGATTTGTAAAGACATGTTCAAATGCAGATTGCACACAATCTGTATTCACATTGGAGATGTTTGCAACAACTTTCAGGATTGCCCAGCTGGGGACGATGAAATTCACTGCCTGGTGAAAGGAACTTCCTGCCCAAAGTATTGTCAATGCTTGACATTTGTGTTGAGATGTGTTGCCGAAAAGGAGCCAAGGCACCTGATTTTCCATGGAAAGTTGCATTATTTTGTTGTTGTGATAACAAACAGCAAAATTGTGCTTGACACTGGCTTTTCAGACACATTCAGGCCTGTTCTACAATTGACCATAACAAATGCAGGAGTGCAAGAAATCTGTTTTGTTTTGAGCAGAATGGAATCTATCCTCTTGCTGAATGTAAATGTGAATTCAATTGTCCATGTTTCTTCGAAATGCTTTTGGAAAACACCACAAGTAAAGATTGTTATATTGAGTAAAAATGCAATACTAGAAGTCAAGAGAACAGCTTTCCTGAACCAACAATCACTTTATCATTTGGACCTTTCAAACAATTTTCTCACATGCTTCAGCAGCCAAAATACATTGCACATCAAATTTCTTGCCTTGGCAAAGAATCCTCTTGAAAACATATTGGTGAGCTCTTTTGACAAACTTTATGTTCAGGTTGTTCATACTGAGGATTACAGAATTTGTTGCTTGTTTTCTTCAAATTCTGTTTGTGCAAACAAAGTAAAATGGTACAACATCTGCCTGGGTCTATTACACAATGCATTTCTTAGTGTGATATGCATTGTGTTGTCTATTCTGGTCGTTTGTGTAAATGTGGCATCATTGCTGTTACAAAATATCTCAAGGTGGAAACAGAGAAGCACAAATTCATACAAAATTCACATTTCTTTCATCAACACAGTTGATATGACTCTGGGAATGTATTTATTCCTTCTGTCAACAATGAATTTCTTTCACCAAAACAAATTTTTCTTGGTGGAATACCAATGGAAATGCAGTACATTATGCTCAGTGATGCACTACATAATTCTGCACTTTAATCTGGCTTCACCTGTTCTTTTAGTGTTCCTGGCAACATCAAGACTTATGATTGTACAAGACCCTTTGGCTTCCTTGACCAGATCATTAGTTCTGAGGAACATGAGCCTTGTGGTTGCAATGGCTTCATGTGTGTCACTCTGTGTGACATTTGTAACATGGAAGCTGAATTTCTGTGCAACAGTCAGCCTGTGTACCCCCTACTTTGATCACAGTCAATCTTCATCAGTGGCAAGGGTGGTGACATGGGTCTCAATTGTTGAAGAAGTTTCTGCCAGTGTTTCTATTCCTGCCATTTATTTGAGTCTCTTTTTGTCTCTGAAAGAATCAGAAATGCGTATGAGGGAGGCCATTGCAAAGCAGCATTCAACCAAAGCTGGACAAGTTCAAATGTTAATTTTGGTGACTGCAAACCTTTTGTGCTGGGTGCCAAGTGTAGTCATTTTGCTTGTATCTTTGTTGGAAAGACAATACCCCTTGTCTCTTGGTCAGTGGATGCTTGTGACTGTTGTTCCACTGAATCCAGTGGTGAATTCCTGTGTTTTCACAGTAACTTCAGTGAGAAGCTTGTTGCTTGAGAAAAAGAGGACTGAGAAGGCAAGAATGCACCTACAGCTGCCAAAATAACTTGGTAAACAAATGAACAGGCAGTTGCAAGCAAATCTGTTTAAATCTGTTTCATGCAGAAAAATCAACAACTTCTGAGTCTGCACAACTGGGGATCAGACAATGAATTGACTTGAACAGATTTTGTTTGACCAAATCAGTCCTGACTTGTGCTGAGCCTTGGGCCTGCAGGCTGGTATCACAGGTGTTTTAGAGCTCTGCTGCTGGCCCAAGAAATTTGTTACGCCAGAATTTGTCCTTCACAAACACTGAAATGGTCAGTGACCTTGACCTTGGCACCAAGAGTCGGACCTTCCCTGATCGTGGATCTGTTGGACGTTACAAATCTTGAGTGAACTCAAGCTCGGATAATTTGTGGCCTAAAACCACGTGACAGAGAGTTGATGGTCTGCACCTCACGCTTGAATGGCTTTTTTTGTGTGGACTTGCTTCACGGACCAAAACTTTTTGAAGACAAAGGAACTGAGAACAAGTGGAATGAAAATGGAATTGAGTGGAATGATTGTGATCATTGTCCAGGGAATGAGTTGGATGGGATAAGTCTGGAGACAGTGGGCTGCAATAAAGATTGCATTGGAAGGAAGCCAACACAGGCCAGCAGAGAAAGAGATGAGTCCCAGCTGAACAAACAAGCTGGTGGCATCCTTCTGTGTTGATTGTTTCAAATTTGGCTGTGACATCATGGTATGAAAAATAACAGCATGCATAATCACCATGGATATTGTTGACAAAAACTGTAAGGAAACAAGCATTTGTAATAAAACTGTCATGAAGACCACTGAAGTTGGGTTGAACAGTGGAAAGCAAAATTTTGTGACAATCTCTCCATGCACAGCTTTCAACAGCAGAGTCACAAGAACAGAGCAAAAGATGAAAGCAACTGTGACATTTGATATGATCTTCACAACAAAACTTCTCATTTTAAAATTGCTGTCAAAGGGACAAATAACAACCATCATCCTTGAGACAGAAAGCAAAAGTGTCAAAGTTTGGCTTGCAAGTGTAAACAGCAGAGCAAAGACAAAAATTGTGAAGCAAGTCACTCCAGAAGTCCACAATGAACCTTTGGCAAAGAAAGTCCCTTTGAAGATATTGTCAGCAACCCAAAGAGTTCCTGAATATTGAACAAGCAACAGGTTGCACATGTTGGAAGCAATGGTCATTGCGGAATATGCCTGATTGGCCTTTGTCATGCCAAAAGTGTGGACAACCAAAGAAAGGACATTCACCACAAATACAATGGTGGAAACGACAAGAAAGGATACCTGGATGCTGGATTGCTCCAAGAGATCATTGCATGATTGAAACCAAGGTGTTTGTGCTGTACAAACAGAACTGAATGGTTTCATGCAACACAACTTGTAATCAGTGGCTTTGATAATCTTCACCTTGACAAGTTTGAAGGCATCTACATCAACATAAAGCAATGTTATGTTCAAAACTGACAAGTACTTGAGACAAGGTGAGCTTGAAAACAAGTTGGCTGGCAAGTTCACCAGAGGATTACATGACAAAGCCACAAAAATTAGACTGTACAAGTTGCTAAAGGAATGCGAATAAAGAACTTGAATTCTGTTGTTTGAAAGAACAATCTTCTTCAGTTTGCTCTTCCCACCAGAAAATGAAATTTTCAATGTTTTCCCCAAGAGATTATGTTGAAGGTCCATTTGGAGCAATGATGTGGGAAACTGCATGTGTTTTTCTGAAATCTTACTGTGACAAATTGTGAGAAAAGCACAACTAACAAATTTGTGAAGGTACTGAATTATTTTCAGACATGATGCCATTTGAATTGCAACAAAAGGGTAATGAATGAGCTCTTGATGATCTTGGGTACAATTGATTGCCATTGCCAAACAAGTACATTGCTGGGGACAAATTATGCTTCTTAATTGGCACAACTTTTCATCATCACCAAAAGGACAATGTACTATTTTGTCACAAACACTGGCAAAATGTATGCAGAGAGAAGCATTCCAGCACTTGAACATATGCTCACAAGTTGGTTCAGTTGTACCACAAACATGATAAAACATTTCATCTTCTCCTTGTGGACAATCCCATTTGCTGTCACAAACATATGTCCATGGGATGCAATAGGAGTATAAACACTTGAATGAGTTTGAACAATCAAATGACTTGCAGTCCTCCATGTGTCCACCATTTCTGCAAGGATGAAGTTTTCCACAGCCATTCAGGGAGAATGAACAAATGTCTGAAATGTTGAAACAGTTTGAGTGACCATCTCTGCAGGGAATTTCCATAGAAACACTGCAAGGATCTGATTGCCTCCATTCAATCACCCAGTCAAAAACAGTGGGTTGTGTGGAAGTATTGTGACAATTCACTTGATGATAGGTGGGAAATTTGGTGTTATTGGAGATGTACAGAACACACTTGTTGTGTTTTGTTGTGTAGAAAAGAGGACCACAGGCATGTTGTGTTCCAGAAACAAATGTTTGACAGCTTGTTGCTTGATGATATTGATCTCTTTCTGAGCAGGCACAGTTTTCCTCATCGGATTGGTCATTTGGGCAGTCTGGTTTTCCATCACATCTTGACAATACTGTTATGTGCCCACCTTTCTCACAAGTAAAAATATGAGGCCCACTCCTGATGTCAATTTCCTTCTTTCTAAACACCTGATATCCTGGTGGGGGATTCTTAGATGTTGACTGAAGTCTGCAGGTGTGAAGAATGAACAATTTTGTGCATGTAAACATCACCATCAATGTGTCATGTTCCCCTTGTGTCATCAACACTGGGTAATTGGCTTGGGTACATTGAAAAATTTCTTTTATCATTTTCAGTTCAGGAAGAGTAATTGTTTGCAGGGTCTTATCACCTTCAACATTTCTGTGCAAGATGGTCCTGTTATTGTCAATCCACTTGAAGAAGTAGCATTTCAGATGTATGCGTATTGTCCATGCAGAACAGACTTGCCTCATTTTTATGCTTTCCACATTGACCTCTGTAGTGGTTGTTTTCTCTTGTATTTTGTGATGGTGACACAATGTGCTGGGCAACAATTTGTCATGGCAATTCACATTCATCCAATCAGGTTCAGCCAAATTTGTGACCTTGACCAAAGTGCACTTCTGCTCTCCTGTTTGTGATGGAAACAAAATATTTGCAGATGTTGTGGTGTGTGTTGATAAGTTGGGGCAGAAGAACCTTGTATCCATCAGTGAGGATTTTGTGGATCTTGGACGGTCACATGGATGTGGAGCAGTGAATTTGAAGCAAGGACATTTGAACTGTGACACATTGAAATGATAGTTGTTGAATGGCATGTAAGCTGCTGGTGTATTGTTGTTCCATTTCCACTGATTCTGAAAGAAAGGCTGCTGCTTGAATTGGTTTGCATTGTTCTGCAACTTTTACATTGTCAACATGTGACACAAACAGCACAAACTGACCTGTGACCTGTTGTTTGTTCATTCACTTCAAATTATGTTGGCAGACTCAAGCCAGACTGACTTACTTGGTCACTGCGATGCAGGCCAATGTAAAATGCTTGCATGGTCTTGAAGGTTCTGAGGGCAACCTGAAACTGCTTGAAGTCTTCTCTGCTTGTCAACAAAGGTAGAAAACTGTCCATTCTGTGACAGAGTCTTTGAGCCTCAAACCATGAAATCTGAGGAGGCAAAAGGTTCTTCTCACCATGGACTATTTCTGCCAGAGCATACAGAATGACAATGTTAAAAGCAAACTTATTACTGTGGAAAATTAGACAAGCCCATCTCCTTTTCAAGTCTTGGGGAAAACTCAAACACTCTGACAAATCAAGATCTTTTTCTCTATCATTGACAAAATCAAACAGTCTGACTTTGAACACCCCTTGCCCAGGGAGACACAAATTTATTGTTGGAGGCCTGATTATCATTGAGGACATGACAAAAAGATCATTGTGGAACTGTAGTTTTTTGTCACAGTGAGTGAGCATGTCATACACAGACTTAAACACCCCCTGGTAATTGAAGAGAATAAAGTCTTGCTCTAGTTTGTAAGAGAGGACAGGTTGTGTGTTGTTAGAAGCCAGAAGTTGCAGGCCCCAGAAGTATGAAGACTTTCTCATCTCAAGTTGAACCACTTTCTGGAAACAAAGAAAACATGCTTTCTGAAAATAAAATGAAAGTTCAAGAGAGAAGGGAGATGGAAACAACAACTGCAACTATCCTTTTTGTTGTTGTGGAACTTGGTGAGAGAATTAGTGTCCAACAAACACACTGCCCTACCTGATAGCTTATTCTTCCAACAAATGAATTTGTTCCTCTTCCTGACCTATTTGATGCAGCTTTGTGAAACCTAACCTGAATCTCAATCCAGTTCTTGGCATGTATTGGTTCATTAAATTGCACAAAAAAGTTTTCATGGAGCAATGTCTCACCCTCCAGGACCACTGTTTTCTTTCCTGGGGAAGTTTGCACAACTTGTATTTCTTGAGTAAAGAAACTGTTTTTCAGTCCACATTTGTACATGCAGGTTTTCCATGATGATCTGTTGGTAAATGTTTGGTCCATTTCAATTCTGATTGAGTAAGCTTGTCTGCCAACAGATCCTATTATTCCAACAGAAAATATTAATCCATGAAGCGTGGTCATTCCCTCAGCGTTGATCATTCTCCTGAGATCACAGCTTCTGAGTCTGAAAGTCTGTATAACAACACATGTGTCATTGTCTGGATGAAGATTTTCAACATTTAAGTTGTTGAATGTTCCATGAAGTTCAAGTCCCACTTCCAGCTTGGAAAATTTCCACAGATGCTCAATGTAGGCCTCACACTGAAGTGACTCTCTCTTTGCTTGTGGACAATATGTCATCAGGGTGCATGGGCAAATTTGTATGCTTTTGCAAGTGCTGTTTTCAACATAAATTGTTGCATTGGTTGAACTGTATGGAATAAATTGGTAAAGAACTGCAAGCAAGATAGACTCAGAACTGTAAAAGCTTTTGCTTGTTGCACTTTGATGATCAAATGTTTCACATAGAATGATGTTTTCTTTGAATTTGCCTTCCACACGGTTGAGTGCCACAAACCCTCCATATTCACACACAGCACTTTGTTCCCCAACATAGGACATGTCAGAAACAGTCAGATTCACTTGAGACTTTGAGTCAAACTGGAAACTGATCAAACAAAGAAATTCTGAACAAAACCCTGCTGCTGGCAGACTGAAGCTTGTGTTTCCTTGCTTCTTCCATTCAGTGATGGCTGCACCAGAAGTACTGTAAGGGAGACTACAATTGTGTATGCAGAAAGCTTGAACACTGACAACAAAGCACTTGAAGCTTGTTGGATGGTAAACACCTTGTATTGGTCTGATTTCTGGTGCACTGAACCCTGGGCCATCCAGCACCAAGATACTTTTCATATTTTCCTGGGAATAGAGTGATATTTGGCTGGTTTTGAAAACTTCTATTGTAAATGTCAGCAGAGTCCATATTTCCAACAGAAGGAGCGGCAGTCCACTCAGAAAACGGTGTTTCACGCGAAGGCTTCGAATTTGTAGTTTTGCATCAACAACTGAGAATTGTCCGCTGATAAGATATGCTGTGGAAGGATACACAATGAGTTCAATACAATTCATTGGAAATCTGAGTAGGACACTCATGACAGGAAAATGTCCACAGAAAGCATTGGAGTCTTTCAAGTTCCCAAGAACTGAGTAAACTTCCAATCTGCCAAAGTCACAAAACACAAAACTCTTCACAAAATTTGCAGAGCCACTGGTGAAATGTATTCCATGGAAAGTGATGTTCAGAGCAAGATGGGTGGACAAGGTCCAAAGCAACCTGAGTGCAGAAAAATAAGGATATCCATGTGGTGTGTGACAGTCATCCTTGATGATAAACCCCTCTCTACAGTAGGATTGGAAGAGAGGGTGAGCAGCTGCCTGCAGGGCTGAGCTCAGGATAATGCCTCCTGTTACATTTTTGAGGGTTATGGTGAGTTGTAAGGGTTTAGTTGCAGGGCTAAGCTGCCCTTTTTTGTGCAGAAAATCAAAGTATCTATCCTGTGCAGCTGACAGCCCATTGAACAAGGTGTCTGAAGAATTGTGACTTTTGTGATGGCTCACAAATTTCAATAGATCTGAAAGATAACTTTGCAGTTGGAACTTCCTGGGAGAATGACATTGGAATTGGTGCATGTGACTTTCAATGCAGCTCCTTGTGTACACATGCCAGATTTTCAGTGTTCCTCTGAAGGTATCAATTTTCTTTCTTGCCCATTCTGTTGCTGGCTCAGCAGTTGTTGAAAGTATCAAGAGCAAGATTGTGAATGTGAAAAGGAAGTGGGCAGTGTTCTTAATTTCTCTCATTGTCTTGACAAAATAGTACAATTGTGATGTTCATTCTGATGACTCAACAAGAACTCACTTTCTACCAAAAGTGTTCGTCTTAAACAGCCATTGACATCTGATTGGTGGAGGGAAGTCACTCAATAACATGCGCATACACTCGTGTTTGTTGGCTGTTTACAAGTGTGGTGTGGAAGCACATTTCACCTTCAGGATAAAAATAACTCCATGGAGTTTGCGGTGATTTGAACTGGGATAGATCTACCCCACCGAACCAACATGCAACACATTTGGTCAAATATCTCAAAAACTACTGGGCCGATTTCAGCCATTTTTTGACACAACCTGGGGTACATCCCAGGCCACAACATATTCAAAGATGAATTCTGAATTCCTTCTGTGAGCTGAGAAAATCCACTTTTTGTGTCCGAATCGGCAATGGCTGCCATGTTTGTTTACT
>JAAUXT010130529.1_pt1 | contig 14364 bp, 11 predicted proteins | sample 7278171 | NCBI WGS metagenome assembly JAAUXT01 (sample SAMN14350112, study PRJNA611818) | marine sediment metagenome | isolation source: surface marine sediment (1.8m) | place: French Polynesia: Moorea | collected 2018-08 | reverse complement strand
TTCCTTCCTCGCGCATTATCCCCAACCCAAAATGAACCAAAAGAGCCCAAAAGGTCCTAAATCAATTCTCATCTTGACCATGAAACTGCTGCTGACATACTTTTGGAAGAAGCTGCCTATAGGTGCTTCGATTTGGCTCGCACCGATTTGGCTCAAATCGTGCAACCTACCTCAAATCACCTAAAAATACAGGACAGCGATAAACATTTTCCGTTAATTACCATGACCAAGTTTAATAAGTACGTCCAGTTCTACTTATCTCTTGAAGATGAGCAGCGGAGACAAAATGGTTTTGACATTTGGAGAGAAACAATCCAGAAAAAGAGAGCCAGACTGCAGACAGAGAGACAGGAGACACAGTGTTTGAGAGTGTGAGAGACAGAGAAAGAGTGAGAGTACGAGAGAGCTCCAGTGTGTGAGAGACATAGACAATGAGAGAGCGGGAGAGAGATTGTGGTAGGCAGGGAGATTGAGAGAGGGAGAGAGAGAGAGAGAGAGAGAGAGAGAGAGATGAGCATGCATGTATGGATGTTTGTAAAACAAAAATTCATTCAACAAATATGCAGCTGTACACTGAAACAATGCCCTAAATGACTCTTTGACAGATGAGAGAGATGTCTCACTGGAAAGTTAGTATTTTCATGATAAATTTTGTTTGTTCTTTCTATCAATTCTTTTTTTGCTTCATTTCTATTTTTTACCTACTTTCTGAGTGACCTGAACTGATAGGGTACAGCATAGCTGGGGGCAGTGCTCTGTGACCCCTGAGAGCTTACACTCCTCAGGGTGCCAGCACTACCCTCTGTGAGCTCCACATACGCAGGGTCAGACCTGGGACTTGGGTTGGGTTGGTTGGGTTCGAGGCAGCTGGGCTGGTAGGGTTCAGGGTAGATGGAGTTGCTTCCAGCCTCAGAGATTGAGTCGTCATCAGCAGGGCTGGTGTCTGGGACTTCAGGGTTGGTGGTGGTGGTGTTGGGTGCGTTGTGACGAGTGTCGATTGGTTCGTATCCTTCGTTCTCTTGCTCTAATGATGCTGCCCTCTGACCGTTTGCTTCCGGGTTCTTGTTTGTCACTTTTCTGCTGGAAACACCAAGAAAGAATTGGTCAATTCTGTCAACTGGGTAACAATGAGGCAATCTGTGTTTCAGTAAGCACAAAAATGGTGCCAAACAATTCCCTGTGAAAGGGTGAATTTTCTGCTGAAACCCCTCCTTTACCGTTGCAATGCCAACTCACCCTTTTAGACAGTACAGCAGAGTGATGACCACAGCGTAGACGAAAAACAAGAAGAGTGCGATTCCAAGTCCAATTCCAATCCAGACTGGAGTTTTGGTCTCGTCAGGTGGCGTAGCTGTCGACGTCTGTGGTCCAATCACAGACAAGTCACGTGTTTCTGCGAGATGAATGGCACGTCAGAGAGACCAGGCAACGAACAGGAAAAATGTGCCCAAATTATTGCCCAACAGGGCCATATTTATAGTGGTATCTGACGGACACAATGGCCTTGCACAAACTGCTGCCCATACGAACTTCGGTGTGGGGACGGGGCTACAACGGTCAACTCCGATATCACACACAAAATCGCCAGGACAAGTTTTGCTCACCGAAACAGGGTGGGAATTGTTCTCTGTCCCAGGCTCCATTCTCCTGACATGTGATGGTTGCACTTCCCCCATCGTGACACGCGTAGGTCACCTGATCACCAGGGTTGTAGGGTCCTTTGTACTTGGTTCTGGTGAAGTAAACCTCTCCTCCTGGTTCTGGACAAACACCTGTGGAATCATGGAAGGAAAACAGGCAAAATGGCTTCAACGTGATACTTGTAATATGTTCAAAATATCATTGACAACCATGTAGGATATTGACATTCATTTGTTTCTTCATTTCACATTTTCAAAATGTCCTGTTGTGGGGAGATTACCTGGGTCTCCACATTGCAATGATAACCATGATACATCAGCACAGCGGGGGCGTGTCTCAGAATAAGTATCCTGTGCTCATCCTCATGCTTCATCCAGCATAGGGACCGGCACAAAAACACATTTGTGTCAGATGAAGGTGAACTAACCTGGAGCTCCAGGGGGCATGGCATGTTGATGAAAAGATCTGGTGTCAAAGTTTTGAGTCTGTTTCTGTACAAGTGAATTTCTTTCATGGAGTGTAAAGGTTGGAATGCTCCTTCTTCAATGACAGAAATTTGGTTTTCATGAAGACCCAATTTTTGTAGGAATTGGAGGCCTGAAAATGTTCCAGTTTTGATGGTGGTGATGTTGTTGTCATTTAGATATAGTTCTTGGAGCAGTTTCAGTGCAGCAAAGGTTCCTGGTTCAAGTGTTCCAATTTTATTACTTCTCAAGAAGAGATATTCCAGGGATATCATTCCAGTGAAAGCCTCTTGGTCCACAAATGAAATTTGGTTGACTTGCAACTGAAGGGTGGTGCATTTCAACAGCTGCCAAAAGACTCCAGCAGGGAGGGATGTGATGGCATTATTGTAGAGATAAACACTTTTGGCCTCAATAGGTACGTCACGTGGTACCTCAGTTATGTTCCAGAAAATCTTGAAGTATTCCATGGCTTCATAGGCATCTCTGCAGCGTCTCTCATTGGTGCAGGCTGCATCTCCGCTCCAGAACATTCCCACCAATGACACTGCTGAAAGGAAGACTTCGTCTCCGTACAACACAGAACGGATGTCTGCTCATTTGAAATTCATTTGAAATGCAATAAAATACGCTTGGTAAGAAGCAGAATTCAGCAACACATAGAACAATACACTTGACCATCATGTGCACACAAACAGGTACGAAATTGCTGAGTCATCATCTTCTTCTACCAATATACAGAAAATGTGAGTCCTCATCATGTTCCCAACTTACCGAGAAAAAACAGAAAGCGCCGATCCATTTTCTCCTTTGATGATTGTTGTCAGATGATCCTGACGAAATCCTGGCTTTTCACAGAGAAACGTCTGAACGTCTCAAACACACGAGCGTGTGAGCAAGACTGCGCACGGCCTCACAAAATACAACGAAAAATACCTAAAGAATCTTCCGCAATGAAATGTGCAAGTCGTGTCATTCTGTGCCTTTCGTGTCTTCTATTTTTGGTAGGATCGTCACACGCAAAACACATTTATGGCTTTGCCATACAGAGGCACCGGGCGTGAAGCACCTGGCGCATTGGTGCACGGCTCGCTGCTGGAGCAGATCCAACCGTGTGTGCCAAATGGGATTCCTTCACGCAGGGTTCAGCACAGAGGGGGTACTGCGTGAGAATTCGCATTGCATGTTGAGTCGGTTTGTCTGAATAGTTTTGAAATGCCGTTTTTCGTGTTGAATAGGCTTCTGCTCGAATTGGTAGTTTTGTCCCTTGCGGATGAGCCCTGACACACTGGGGCGTTTCATGCTGATGCATCATTCTGTTGAGCCCGACTGGTGATAAAGAGAGAAAGATTCAGGGAGCGTACATCAATTTATTTTGGTGCAACGCGCACGTACCATCAGGCACGTGCACCCGAATGTACCAGCCCAAGAGGCTGGAGAGAACGAAACATCAGTTCAAATGAACGCAGGCCATTTTGTTGTCTCAGGGCTCTGCTATTTGGCGGGGCCAGTTCAAGAAGAACCACATCTCATGACAGCGCGCCTCGTGGCAAGAAACAGAAGGTCTAAATTTCCTCACACTAACATTCTTTTTGAGATTGTCTTGATTTCATAAACAAATTCTGCTTCTTTTCTGATTTGAAAAAATAAATGGCAGAAGCTGAAGTGTGTACTGCCTCCCTTTATGAAACACAGAGCAATGGGTGACTCAAGCAATTTCCTGCTTCACAGAAAAAGGGACCTTTCAAATAGGATTCAACAGTTCTTTGACAGCAAGACCAGCCAGAGCAAGAGCTGTAAGAATATTATTCCTGACAATTTGGACACCTGTGCCCAAGCCTGTTCCTGCAGATGGCAGATCCTCATTTCCCAATTGCTTTGTGTCATGTTGGTTTTGGGTTGACTTTGAGTCCGTTTGGATATCTGGTACAGTGTGGAGAAAGGTACTTGCTCCTCATTTCCAGCGTCATTGCAGATTTTGGCCTGTTGCTGCCCAAGAAACATCAACAGACCCTCTGCGAAGAGTGCGTTTGATGAATGTAACGTTTCTGTGACTTGTTCCAAGAAGATGAAGCACTTGCGAACAAGGTATCAGAAGAAGGAAACGGCGTCACTTTCTTGAAAAAATAATTGCACAAAACTTGTTCCAGCAGTTCTGAGTTTGAGTTCAGTTGCCACAGTTGCAAAGCTAATTTGGTGTTGTGTGTGAAAATGAAGAGACACAGCAAGTTCCAATCAACTTTGGTTATTTTGACAGTTCATTGTCTGACTGATCCTTTCAAATTAGAAAACCAACACACAAAGTCACAATTTGGGAGGAAATTGAGAGAAGCATCATGTTGAAAACTACACAGCTGGTCTCTCTGTGCATCTTGGTGGTGATGGGTGCAGCAGCCCAGGTTTGGTGCAGCTTGTTTTCTAGTACAAGGAAGGGTGTAGTTGCCTGTTGACATATATGCATTGCAAAATACAAAAAAAAAATGTGAAATTTATTGTTGAGGCTTGCATGTGATGTTTGAATCATACGAAAGGTCTTTGAGAGCACTTTGAAGGCAATATCATTTGGTTGCTATGGCAAGTTTTCCTTAGAAAAATTAGTACAAAAGGGTCAAAAGTACATGAAATGTTGCTTGAAGTAAGATGTTGAAGTCAGAATGGCTTTCTGAGCTTCAGAAATATGAAACAAATGATATTTTGGTCAAATCTTCTAAATTTTACTCCCTAGCAACCACTCTTATAAAAATGAACTGTATCTCAGGTTCTAATTGAGATAAGAATTTAGGACATCCAAGAATCAAGCGACTTACATACAGGCAATGTGAGGTTTCTTCTGGTCTTAAGATAAAACAAAGGCTGCACGGGACTTCGCACTGCAGTTGCCTTGAGCACTGCTTCTTGTTTATTTTATTTTCATGCGGACCACAAGAATGAACATGTGAAATGGGATCGAATTGGGAAAATCTGATGTTACTTTGACCAAAGATGTGGACATCTCACACACATTCCATGATACACACATTTTCTTTATGTTTCAGAGTGTGAACCCCCGTTGGTGACCAACAGTGAAGGAGTGTGTGACTGTGAGTACCCCGAGGTACAGACATCCCCGGGACACTGTGAGGGATGCCCAGAGGGATCAATCGTTCAATGGTAGGGTAAGAAACAATACATTTTGTTACACGATTCAGCCATGCCAATTCAGTGTGGTCAATGCCAGAAACTAATGCGATGCGATGATTTTTATGCTATATGCAGAAGGCACATCCACACTGATGTGTGCACCCTGTCCAAATGGAACCTCAAACGGAGTACAAGTGGGTCGCCATGTCTGTGGCAAGTAAGATTAAACATGGTCCTTTTACCAAGTCTTACTGTCAAAGAGATGTTGATAGGTGATACAAATGAACAACAGACAGGTGTGACAAGTATGAGGTGCACACCCTTTCAAACCAGGCATTTCTGAAAGGAAGACCAGGGGTCTGTATCCTCTCTGATCAAATTTGAACTTTCAGTGAATCTAACATGATGCAAACAACAAAGAATATGACTGTTGCACCCATTGGCCTGTTGTTCATAAAGGGTTTCAAAACATCCAATAAAACTTCAGATTGCCCCGCAGATAATACTTCTGCAATGGAAAAATACAATGCAGCTCTTGTATTGCAGTGTGTGCTCCTGGCTACTACAACTTCCACGGGGAGGACTGTGTACCCTGTCCCCCCGGACACTACAAGGACAGGAAGACGGACCCACACATCTTCTACGATCGTGAGGACAATTTGGGATTGACAACAAAAAGAGGCCAATGTTTCTGATGACCCCATTGGCTTTCTGTAGTTCAATGTGTTGATTAGTCAGTTATCTGGTTCAGCCTGTACTCCCTGCCCAGAAGGATTCAGTTCTCCTCCAAGAGGTGCCACACGCCTGGATGATTGTGGTGAGTTCAGCTGCATTGTCTTCAAGGGTGTCATTTAGTGAATTCTCAAACTGTGTTTCAATTGAAACAAAATGTTGGATCAAGAAAAGATCAACATCACAAGAGCTTGCCTGGTTTGAAGCCTTGATTCTTTTTTGACAACAGAAGTGGCCTGTGTCCCTGGATCTGTTGAAGTTGCAGAAATAGGAGCCTGTGTATCTTGCACGAGAGGTCATTACTGGAGGTGAGAAGAGTCTATTGTTTTGATATTTGATTGGCAAACATTTGTATTTTTGCAATTGGTGAGGATGCCTAGTTTTGAGTGGCCAACTGGTTTGGCCCTGATTTGTGACAAAATGACTGTTCTGTTTGGTTGACCTCAATGTTTCACCACCAATTAGAAATTTTATCTTTGAATCATTGAACACCACCATGTTTGCTTCATATATTCAGAGAGGTGGCCTCTGTCAATGGGAGAAGTGGAGAATGTGTGGCGTGTCCTGAACACATGATTATTTCAGAGGAAGCAGCAAGTGTTGGAGAGGACAGTTGTGGTGTGTCCTGCTATGAAGTCATTCAACCAAAGAAGCAAAACAAAACTGACAAAGACATAATTGTTGCTATTGATTCAATCATTTCCTTTACAAATTGCTGTTTTTTCCCCTGTTGTAGTGTGTGAACCTGGATATTTCTACCATTGACCAAAAGAGGAAGGCATGTTGTGTCCTCCTGACACTTTTCCATCTGAACCCAACACAACAACATGCACCAGGAGCAGAGGGCTGAACCATGCTGAACATGAGAGAACCACTGTCAGGAATGCAACTTCTGCATCTGGGCTTCAGTCCAAAAATTCAAAAGCAATAATGCTGTCTGTTGATGAAATAGTAGCACCCGAAAAAACATTTTTGTAGCTGTTTCCTTGTGACTTTATACTCAAAGCAAAATTGAAGCAAAATTGAAAACTGCGCAACATAACTGTATATCATGAGCAACAGATAAACTTGGGTATTTTGAGCAACAAATAAGTTGAATGTTTTGTTGTGGCATTTCAACACGAAGTGCAAATAAATTTAACTTCCCTTGCAAAATCCTGGCAAGTGTCAAACTCTCACAGCCTGACACTTAAAAAAATGTCAAAGTCCTTTTCTTGGGCTGAAACAAAAGGTCAGGCTTTGACACACTTTCTTGGGAGAAAATGGTCAATTTCATCAAAAGTAAACAAGGCAATTGCAACTCTTCCTGTGAGCCTTTGAGTCCAGACTTTGCACAGGGAGCATTATGATGGAAGAAAGTCCTATTCAGGAAAGTTTGAATGTTTAGTCCTGATATGTGTTCCTGGATATACCTGGGTCAGAAGCAATTTGGATGGTTTTTGTTGTAAAGTTGCGCACCTTGCAAATGTGGGTATCAACAAAGAGAACATCATCAATTCCTTCCATCACATTGAGACTGGACATAGTTTTTGTTGCCGTGTATTCTCCATCAGCATTATATTTTTTTGTTTCAACTGACACCTCTGGGATCTTGGTGTGTGCACAGCGACAGCGCTGCTCTGATTCACGCCTGGGCCACACAATGTGCGCCTGCACATCACGCACAGCATTCACAATATTCCATATCATGTGGCAGTGCATGTTTGGTGCTGGAGCCCATCAACGATCATAGTGGTGCACATACACTTCAGTGTGAACGCAACCACAGACTTACATAAGGCCCATTATGGTGCCCTGTGACCTTGGTATGCGTGTGCCCTGGCTCAGGTGGTGTGAGCAATGGGTCAATGACAAAACGAGCCATCAGGGTATTGCAGTTCGACCAAGAGCATTTAGTTTTTCCAGCAGGTTATTTCGGCCCTCGGTTGTGTTCAGAACGACAATTGGGTAAATGTAAACTCTGGGTATAATGGTGTTTGTGAGTTTCAAGTTTTGCTAAGTAATCTTGGCAGGCTGTGAGATTCATGCAAAATGAAAATTGGTTCTGGAAAATGAAAAAAGAAGAAAAAAACAATCCAAAATGAACAAGTTAAAGAAAACTATAAATGGCAGGCAGGAAACATGTGCAAAATGAGGCATTTGCCACAAGATTTCTACCTCTCTTTTTCTATTTGACATGTCAGGACTCAGATGATAGCTTTTTCACTCTACAAACAAAAAGTAACAAACACTTTGTAGATGAATAATTTTGATCAAAATTTTCTGTGAAAACTGCAAGAGCATTCCCAACCAAATAGTAGAGGTATGCAACCACAGAATGAGCAATGTTCTATGCTCAAGCTTTGGTAAATGCTTTTGTTTTTCTTTTTTCCATGTCTAACATTCAAGCACTGAACCCTACAAGTTGGGTGAGAAATAAAATGGACATATTTTCCACAACTCCAAAGAAGTGGCACATTTATGTAAGAAGCTATATTCAACATCAAATTGTGAATGTCATCAGGCCTGCCCCATTCCAGGACACACACAAAAGTTTTCTTTTAAAGTCATTGAAACTCACTTCACATTTCAAGGAATTCAACTCATCTGAAATATTGTTCCAAAAAATGAAAGCAAAACAGAGCAAATATTTCAACAGACTGAACAAATTATTCAATGATCAGGCATTCTATCTCAGTGGTGGGCATTACTATGAACCAAGAATACCCAGTGGAAAATATTTCAATGAGTTTGTAATGAACCAAAATCAAGCACCAATTCTGGCCCACTTCACAGATGTGTGTGGCAAAACCCAGCCCTTCTCTGCTCAAGCTTGTGTTGAAGAGGCAATGGCAATGGCACAAGACAATTTTGATGCAAATCAAGTGAGGTTTGCTGACACACTGACCAGTTTGTTCAACAATGAAAGACATTTACTCAAAACTGGTATCAAGCAAAAAGTTAGAAATGCCTCAGGACAATTTTTCCTAAACTCTAACCTCCAGGTATCTCTGCAGAGTAACCTCTGCTACAGTCCTCTCTTTCAAAGCAGAGTTTGTGGGGGTTACTCATCTGTACATGAACTTGCACCTGATATCTATTACAGAACATTGAACATGAAATATTCTTTTGAATTTAGGTTGTCCTGGCAACTACATGTCAACATAACATTTCACATTGTTATGTTTGTCTCAGGCTTAGCCAATTTTGATCATATCAAAAACAAAACTGACTTAAATTCAGAATGTGTCTTTGGTGAGCTGAGAGTAGTTTGGCCAAGGGTGAGGCAGGAACATTATTGTGGATACCATCCTTTGTTCAGTGCACACCCAAATCACTCCAATACCACAGTTTATGTTGTTCTACATCCATCAACAGAGTTCAATGTCAGTGGGGAGTTCATGGTAGAAGACACCACTGCTGTGCAAGCATTTGTTACTCAAACAAAAGTGAAAGATGTGATCAGTTCAATCTTACTGGAGAAACAAACTGCTCTTGGGTTTGCATCAGGTTCAGCCTCTTCATTTCACATCACCACAAGGAAAGACAAAAGTCTTGTGATCAGAACAAGTCTGGACAACAAGTTCCTTGTTGTCTTCAATGGCCCTGGTCCCAAATCTGAAACAATAACACCACATCACAAGCAGTACACTTGCACTAGTTTCCAGTGTGTTGTCACCTTGGTTCATCCAAACAGCAAAAGTGTACATTATCACCCTGAAAAATCTGATCCAGTGCATATGAATGAACAAAACACCAGCTTTAGCTTGCCAGAGATCACTGAGTGTGGTGATAATCGGTGTTTCCTGAAGTTTGCATCCAGTCAGCAAAAGCAGCAGCAATACCTGAATCTTACTGTCACAAAACTTGAATATCAAGGGGACAAGAGTGGAGGGTGTCTTCTAGGAGGTTTCACAACAGCCCAAATTATTGGCTCTAATTTTCAGCAGAACATCATTCTGTGTGAAGATATTGACAAAAACCTTGACATTGGCAGAAGTTTCTATAGTGAGACTTCATATATGCTTGTGATTCTGTATTGGTTCAAGAATTACAGTAACATGCAGGTGACTCTTTCAGTGAAAGACACTGACTGTCAAATTTTGCAAATATGTCCCTGTTCCATTGATAATGTGTGTGAGGGTTCCTGGAAATCAGATCTACCAAGGTGCACAGTGTTGGCACAGGAGAGAGGTGACCAATTGGGAATGTGGTTTGCAGATTACAAAGAATACTTGGTCATTTTAAATGAACACACAATGGCATGTGTTGTTGTTCAGATTGTGAAGAAGAGTTTCTGCCCATTTCATTCTAAGAAAAGAATGATGATCCAACATTTTGAAGAAGAAATAGATCATGTGCCCCATCTTGGACAACAATTCAATCTAGAAATCACCACAGAAAGCAGAGAGAATATAATTTACACCATGCAGGGTGAAATTGACCAAACTCTCAGTGAAAAAATGGAAAAATTGGCTGCAAACAATTTCTGTTCTGTTGGATGTGGTTTTCAGAACAGGCTTGAGATATGTACCAACAAAATCCCATATGAATCTCAATTTGCACCCATTGTATTGCCAAAAGCCTTGTTGGAATCAACCATCAAGAAACAACAAGTTTTCCTCAGAGGACAGTTGCCATTGGAGGCAGGGGCAAGGCAGATCACTCCACTCAACAGATTTTTTTGGCAGCAGCCGTTGCATGCCAAAAATTGGTTTGAATTGCAATTTAGATACTACAGGGTAATACTGAATTTATCAGAGGCAAATATGGCAATCCACCACCAGGTGTTCTTTCAACAACAGGTTTGTTCCACCTGGGTTTCTTTTGTGCATCAGCAACTGGAAAGTTGGGTTCAGGTAGCACTTTCTTGTTTTACTGATTTTACCTCCTGAATGCAGTTGAAATGTGTTTTTGTTTTCTGCAGGACATGTTTTGGTTTACAAAGATGACAGCCCTCACCTATTTTGGGCTGGGTCTGGATTCAAAGCATGTCAAATCCAGTCGGATTGACTTTAAAGTGCAGTACGGTCTTTGGAACCATGGATTTCTTTTGACCAAATGTAATTTTGTTGTTTTGTCACATGAATATCGATTTGTGGCCACAACATCATCATGGAGCTCAGCTGTGAGTATCTGCCATTTCCCTGAGGGTTCTGTCCATGTGAAACTCTTGGAAGACAAGCTGACACAAACAACCCACAAGCTCACACAAAAGACACACGGAGGACAGATATTTACAAGTGATCAAGCAACTTACAAATTGCACTTTCTTGAGCAGTGCAACAAAAAAGGTAGAGCAATATGGAATGAATATGAAAATAGAATGAAGTTTTATGCCATGTTTCAATTGCAAAACACTGCAACAAAAGAGGAATATCAATCTGACACCCATGTTTCTTGGGCTGAAGCAGACATGGTGTGTCAAAGGTACACATTTTCCTTGCCTTTTTTCACAAGTGCAAAGGATTATGAAAACCTAGTTCTCTTGATTAGGAATGAGCAGAACAGTTTTAGAAGCCTCAGCGTCATTTTTATTGGTTTATTCAGAAACCAACAGGTGAGAACCAAACTCTCTTTTACTTGAACTTTCCAAATAAATAACAGCTCACTCACAAACACAATGACCAAAAACGCAAACAAGTGGATACACAAATTACCAATTACAATAAATATTAATGTTATTTTTGATCTCTTAGAATACACCCAAATCTGCCCAAATTATCTCCACATTGAAGATTGTCACCCAACTGCACACAAAGCTTGCCAGAATTATGAATAATTTCTATTTTAAACATTGTCTTAAAATACTCAAATTGTACCCAAATTTTGGCCCCACCTGAAAACCATGTACAATTTTTTGAAAAACAAATCAAAGTACACTGGCGCAACACCAAATGAAGAAAACATTGCATTGATAAACATTCTTCTTTTTTACACTCTGAGTTGTCTCCTAATTTGTGCAATGAAGTCCAAAAGAGGGCAACCCAGCAAATTTGAAATTATTGCCCTCAATGACATACGTGTAGACCGCAGTTTGGGGGTTGAAATTCAAGTTTGACAAATTTCTTGGTTGTGCATTCTATGCACACAAATTCGTAAAAAACCAAAGCATCCACCTTTGAAAAGAATGTTCACCATACAACTGTTACACACATGCTTTGGTAGTACTGCCCACAGGTTTTTTGTTTCGGTTGCTCTGTTTGTTTTCGTTGCTCAAAACTTTACAACTTTCAACAACACAACCTCATCATACCAGGGAAGTCCCAATGAAAGCGGTTTATGTCCCAAAAAGTGGCTTCTGAGCGATGCAGACAACTGACAATTGTACAGGGACCCCTGCAAGTGAAGTTGAAACAGATCCTACACAAATTACCTTTCATCTGGGCAACACAAGAAATGGGTGTAGCTCCTGATTTACTCAAAACTTTACTTTTTATCTACCACTCAAACTTTTTTCTATCAGTGAAAAAAAGCATGCATGAATTTGATAGAAAATGGATGTACAGATGGTGCAAAACAAAGATAAGATGGGGACATTTTGTTTTTTTATCTGCTCTCACTGTCATAACAAAAGTTCTAAGCCTGTACTCAACATACTTGGTGTGAATAAGAGCAGTTCATTCACATTGAATAAAATTTGCAGACTCCCAGTTCAAACAGACTAAAGATTCATCAAGTTTCAGTCCACAACAAAGTTATGGTGCTGATTTCACTAATCTTCTTTGGAGGATCTGTGCCTCATATCTTGCCAATGTTATCCCAGAAACTTAATTGATTTGGTGGAAAATTATGATGTTGCAAACCATTGTGTTTCTTTTCAGAACAAATTCAAATGGAGAGGCAACATCCCAGTTGGATACACTCAATTCAATAACTATTTCTTCAACCTGACACAATGGGGTTGTTCCTGTTTTCACTTCTCTCCATTCTATCTTTGTGATTCTCCCTACACACTTAGTGAATTGGCATACTCTTACCACCAGGATTCCCTAAGATTTTGTCCAAATTTAGCAAACACAATTGAAGTAGCTTCTGCTTTATTGTATCCATCAATGAGAGGAGAAGATAACTGTACTTTAATTATGCTGTCCAATTTGGCAGAGCCAGATTGGCTGAATATCAATTGTTATGAAAAGATGCTTCCATATATCATTTGCTTTGAACAAAAGCCACAACTAGCAAATAGTAGTCTTGATGAAACTTCTGTTTTTGAGATGAGAATTTGTGCACTTCATACTCTGAGAGCAAATGGAAATTGTTTTCTGTTTGAGTGGACTGGAAATGTCACAAACACATTGAGGAAAGTTACAGCAGGTGCGAAACATGCCAGTTTGGATGAAGTATGGCAAGTCCGGGTTGTGTTTACTTTTGTGAAGTCTGGCTATTTGTCTTTGCTCGGCAAAGGAGAAGAAAACAAGAAGATAGTCACAATAACTGAGTGTAAGAAACACTTCCTTGATCAAACATGTACAAACCGAAGTGCCTTCTCTGATAATGCATCAGGACATGTGGTTTTGAAAAGGATGCAGAGGTCTGTTCTTATTGGATTGAATGTGTTCCACTGCAGAGATGGTTCAGTTATCCTGATCTCATCCAGATGTGATGGTCTTTTCTCCTGTCCAAATGATGATTCAGATGAAACCAATTGTAATTCCCTGATCCTCACTGAAGATGACAAGAGTTCAATAGAACATCCACAGTGGAACTCTTTCTTTGCTTGGGTAAAACTTCATTTTATTTCTCAGAATGAAACCATGGCAGAATTGAAAAGAAGTCAGAGACAGAATGCTCTCAATGGCACTTGTTATCTTGAAAATGATTTGGTTGTTGACTGGGATTTTGACTGGAAAAACCAGTCAAATTGGGAACTGTCAGAGGAGAGTGAATTGATCAAGTACCTTCAAGGGAAGAGGTTTCTGTGCAAAAAACCAAGCCAACTTCCATGTGTACATGGACATTCAAAATGCTATGATATCTCACACATCTGTTTGTTTTCCTTGAACACTTGTGGGCTTCTTGTCCCATGTAGAAATGGTGGCCACATGCAGAATTGTAAAGAATTTCATTGTAATGCATACTTCAAGTGTAAATGGTCTTATTGTCTTCCCTGGAGTTTAGTTTGCAATGGCCAATGGGACTGTCCAGAAGGTAATGATGAAACTTTTCATCATGTTTGTAGCAACAATAATAACATTTGCAGAAAAATGTTTTCATGCTTGAAAGCAAGAATATGCATACATTTGGCATGTGTATGTGATGGGGTGGATGATTGCCCATTTGGAGATGATGAGGAATTTTGTCAGCTTAAAGCAGCCAGGTGTCCTTTGCAGTGTGAATGTCTTGCATTTGCTTTGACTTGCCAGGAAGACCACCAAGAGATGGTCACTTACCCATTTCAAGCAATCAAAATAGATAAAGCACCCCT
>JAAUXT010055656.1_pt1 | contig 14369 bp, 16 predicted proteins | sample 7278171 | NCBI WGS metagenome assembly JAAUXT01 (sample SAMN14350112, study PRJNA611818) | marine sediment metagenome | isolation source: surface marine sediment (1.8m) | place: French Polynesia: Moorea | collected 2018-08 | reverse complement strand
GTTTTCACACGGGGTCAGAACCACCCATCGAGCGTTTTGGCACGGACGACCGTCGAGTGGAAAGTGCTGATAGGTAGTTTTGACTACCCTACCCTTCTGACACTCCGACATCGCATTGGAACAAAACGCGGAATCAACGTCAAGAAGGAACTTCCAAATTTGAGATTCCTGTGATCCAGCTCAAGGACTCAATTGTGTTTCCCCAGCTTTGATGAGGCGTGTGTTTGTTTCTGCAACACAAGGCTCCAACATTCGCTTCCCTCCGGTGAATTTCGGTTGATGCATTTCTTGTTTGATGCTGCAATGTGTCTGTGGAAACTCCTGTTTGGTTGTCAACATTCACAAACGCTCGAAATATTTTGCCACAGTCTGCGTGAAATGATTTGGATGGATAAGGCACTCAGCGAGCATTTCTCCCTCAACACAAAGGCATTCCGACGGATGTTTGTACGCTTGGAAACGTACACTTGGCAGCAAAAATTGGTCTCCGCAGCTGCGAATGCCGAGACTGCGTCGACAACAGAACTATTGCCGATCGGACTGCTGAGTGAGTAGTGGACACTTCCGCGTACACTTCTCTGGATGTTTCTCTGAGCGTTTGAAACAGAGGATTTTGTCCAATCTGACCACAGACGAGGCCGCCACGCCACTTCCGTTTTCTCGGCTCAGTGGGAACCTTGATTCATGCACGATGTGCGGAACAGTCACACGTGCAGTCAACACGTACGCTCTGCCTGGATGGTCGAGACAGTTTGGAAACACCAACGGACTCCATTTTGCCACCACAGAAACACAAAAGACAACAGCAAAGTGTGGAAGTGTCTCAAGGAGACCATTCAGTGGCCCTTCGTGTGGGGAAGCCTGCACACGGAGCGGAGTCGCACGCACTCGACACTTTTTTTTGCTTGACCAAAAACCTCCATTGATGCAGACGTCGGGTGTCTTTCGCTGGTTAAGAGCCTGTTAAGATCGCGTGATGACCCGCACCGCTCGCAAGAGTTCACGTCTCCACTTCAGTCCACATCCCAGACACGACAGAGCCTTTTGAGCACTCCGCTCAAGTGTTCCACCAAGGTCACGAAACGGAAATAGTGTTCAGAAGAACACTTCTTGAACATTAGGCGGACGCTTTGATCAAAAAAGATTTCGCGTCTTGCATTGTTCGTCACCAGGACATCTCTCATTTCTTCTCTGCCATGCAATGTCACATCAAATCGCATTGAAATGAACTGACTCTCAGAACAGAGAAGAGCAGTTCTCCCGGAATCCATTTGGATATTTTCTGGACACAAACTATGAGCGAGACACGGAATCAAATGTGGTCTGTTGTTAACTTTCCTTGAGAGGACTGTCATTCCGAGGACTTGATCCCCTCGAGGAGTGAAGCTGTTTTACGGAAGTGTCGTCGGACCACTGCGGGACTCCAAACAAGAAAAGGGTTGGGGAGCGGTTCCGAGGAAGGGTCTTGTGCAGAGTCCAGAGAACGTGGAACCTGAAGTTGGCAGTTCAACATGAGGCGACTCAAAAGCAACCACCTTGCAGCAACAAAGGAGGTTGTTTTGTCATAATGGGACAAATGTCATTGTGTGCACACATGTATGAAGACAAAGCAGAGTATGAGTAGAAAAGTGCTGTCTCAAATTTGTGCTAATTAATGTGGTCTTCGTTACACAACAGAAGCAAAAAACAGCCGCGGTGTTTGGTTTCTTTCTCCTTTCACATGCTACAGCACTTACAAACGCAAAAGCTAATGAAGCGTCCTCCTCGTAAAACATTCGCGCAGAAGTAGAAAACGAGACTTTGGAAACATTGCTTTCACATTTGAGTAATTGACAAAACTTGTCATGCACGCAGGAGCACAAAAACGTGTCTGTAGTGGTGGAAAGTGCTTGAGACTCCGTCAACAGATTTCGGTGACAATCAAGTTCTCACCAGATTTCTGTGACAATCAAGTTCCCTTCTGTTGAGAAGATACTTCAGAAATACTCTTGCCGAGAACCTTTTCACATGATTTGGTCTGTGCCTATGTAACACCTGGCCCATTCAGTTGTCTGACATAAATCTGTCCTCAACCAATGTGGACCTGTCCGACCAGGTCCCGCGGTTTCACTGTTGCTCGATCATCCGCTGAGGTGTTGGATCGTCTGCGTGACCACAGAGTCTGGTGTGCACAAACCTCAGAAAATCTTTTTTCGGTCATGTGTTCAGGCTCTGCAGCGTGCCTGCGACAGCGAAAGTTTGTTGTTTCGTGAAGCGGCGTGAGGTCCTTGGTACGAGCTTCAAGTTTTTTTTTGTCACCTGAGAACCTTGTGATCGTCCGTGAACATAAAAGTCTTGACTTTGCACCCCAACACCGCCGAGATGACACTGAATGTGGATTCTTGAAACGGTGACTGCACGGTGTCAGGGTGAGAATTAAAACAAGAAAATACTGAATACTTTTCGTTTGTGGTCTGACCTTCACTTTTGTTTTGGATGATCGAAGTGACAATTTGGCCAATTTGGCCAATTTCTCAACACAGAAGACTGATTCGACTTTGTTTGTTCGATACTTTGCGTTTCTTTCCGTTTCTTAGACTGGACCGATGTTCTCGTGCACTGAAACGTGTAAAGGTTGATGTGTCAAAAACAAATTTGAACGTTAAAAATTTTGCTTCCCTTTCCTTTGCAACCGAATACTTCTCAGCAATAAAATTGTGATTTTTGCCTGTGTGACGTCTCAAGCCTGTAACTTTTTAGCCTTCGCAATTTCTGGCTTTGCTGTATGTTCAAACGTGACTTTCTGTCCGAACAGATTTGACGCGACGTACATTGACCTGGAGGTGCTTCGCGTGGATTCACTTTTTGTCACATGTGTGACATTTCTTGTCTGTGGGCCACCAGCCGGCTTGGTGCTTGATGTCCAAATATTGGTGTGCTGATGGTTCCTTGCAGCTCATTTCACATTGCTGCAGGTTTCCTGTCTGCAGGAAACAAGGCCATTATCTTCAAGAGGTCAGGCAAGCAACAAATGTTTGGATATGTGATCAGGGCAGATGATGACATTCTGTCCTCCCAGCAAAGTTAGATTGCCAATTTGCCACATCGGCCGCCTTGACTTTGACACTTTGACTCGAAGCTGAGATCGACTGTGAGGCTTTGGCAATAAAGGCTCCACAAAAGCCGCACGCATTTCTCTGACACATCTTGCCTTCTCGGTCCGATTCTTGAAACATTGCAGTACAACGAAGCGAAGGTAGAAACGATATTTTTGCCAATATCCTTGGCACTGAAAACAACGCCACACCAGTTGTCCATCAAGTTGATAAACCAGATGAAAGCAACCGTTTGCTGCTGCCGAGAAGAATAGCAAGCAACTCCAGAAAACAGTGGCTGAGGAAAAAAGCAAAGGATTGGGACAAAGAAACGAATTGAATGGAACTTGGTTCGTGGGGCTTGCCCCGAGGTGTGCCGAAATGCCTGAAAGCTGCTCGAAGAGGCTGCCTGCAGTGCATGAGCTCCACATCCATCCTCGGGACTTGCAGTTTAGCAATAGGAAATGGGTCTGCACCCGGTTTCGGAGCGCAGAGAAATGGCCAGGGGTCTCACTCGGGTCAAGAAGACAGTAATCGGATGTCTGGAGCAAATTGACAGTCTCAACTACCTGGCCATCACAATTACAATTTGGTAATTTCATCCGGACAGTTACACACGGCAGGCGCATGACGTCTGAATGACGTCTGCCTCGATCCATGCAATGGAACCAGAAGCGAAGTAGATCTAATCCTGGAGCAACGTGCCACTGAGCCTCGCGGTTTACTGCAGCCAGTTCTCGGATTATGTTTTCAAGAGTGTGAATTCCTGAAGGCTTGAGCAATTATTTGTCTGCACCGACTTCACGATAGTTTGACCCTGACCCATCAGTGGTCCAATTCCCCAAAAAAACATTTTCAGGCAACAGATGACATGTCCTGCAGGTTGCCGGGTTTTCTTTGCTTTCAGTTTTGTCACATTCCATTGGGAAATTAGGAAGTGCTCGTTGTCTCTGCCAAAAATTTGCAACACGAAATGTAACATGTGAAATGCAGACAACAAACGTTCAAACCGTGCATCTTTCTTCCAAAAGACAATATGTCTTCCTTTCTGCTCTGTTGTACAACACGTCACAGCCGAGAGAAAGGTTTTTCACAAGACTTGGTGTAAAGTGGACAGGTCACAGGAGGGATTCGTGACAAACGTCTGAGGCTGTGGAAGGCGAGATGGTATCACTGGTGTTGAGTTTCTGAATATGTGGGCACTTTTCATATATGTTCACAACAGTGCATTCTGCGTACGGTCACGATTTTGTGTTTTGTTCACACCAAGCGCTCCATCTGACACCACAGTCTCTTCCGAGCACCTGATATTGGCACACACAAGCTGGCTGGCACTCTCACCCCGCACTTCTCTTGACTTCACTCCTGCCACTGTCCTCCTGGCCTGTACTTCATTCAACAGGAAGTCAGTGGGGTGGGTGGCAGGCCTCCATGAATGGACTCCCCAGAATGAAATGACACACATCTACACACTTGACAATGACGAAATGAAAGCTGTCTCTTTTGAAAGAGAACGAGCCAGATAATCATCAAGAGCCAAAGTTTTCTTGAAAATTTATTGACATGTTGGACACACGAATATTGTATGTGTGCGTGCGTGCGTGTCAAGAGCACGCACAAGTCTCGTGTGTGACTCGAGCTAAGTGGACAACAGTTGACCACAAAAGAAATCGCAGAATTTGGAAAAGTTTGGTTTGAAGTCCTGACCACAGGTGCACAGAACTTTGAAGACTTGACACAAGGACTCATCAGCTTCACTTTACGAGTAGGAAGTCATAATAGCTTCAGACGAAATTTTGGTGGGTGGATACACGACTCGCTGTGTGCAAAACGTCGCGAACTGCATGAAGTACGAACAATAAAGTTCTATCAGTTTTGTAAATGAAAGCTCTGGTGTGGTTTCGTTCCTGTCCAGACAGAAACAAAGGCTTCCGGTACTTGCTCGGAAATGTCAACGGAAGTGAAAAACTCTGACCTCTCCCAAACACTGAGCAAACGATCAGAATGCCAGACCAAGAGTTCTTGTAATTGATACTGTCACAAGATACCTGCATCATCGCCTGGAAAAGCGAAACACTATCTTGAAGAAACTGGAAACGGATGCGTGGCAAAACACGAGAAGCTCGTTTTCGCTGCTTGACACTAAGTCTGACTGAGCTGTGAGATCTTGGCGCCTCAGATTTGAAGCGGTTCGAGGAACGAAGGTGCAAAACCTAATTTCCTTTCTCAAAACCACCGCCTCCGACCGAGCCTTCCCGTTCACGGCGTCTTCCTGTCGTAAAATGACCAGCAAGCCGTGATATTTGACAAACAACCAAAACAGCTTTCGGCCAACTTACGGACTTACACGTTCTTCAGTCTGGCTTGGAATACATGTCAGGGAAATGAAGCATCATTTCAACACTTGCTGAATGCAAACACAGATACATTCACCAGCAGCCATCAACCCTGAGAGCCTCACCCAGTGGAAGAAACCAGCTGAAAAGAGAGGACGAAAACAAGAGACAGGGCGGGCCGCTCGAACACGTACCTGTCCGAAGATGATGGGGATGGCGAGCAGGAAGGACACGAGCCAGACGAGCAGGATGACGCGCCGCGCGCGGTTCACCGTGCAGATCAGCTTGGCGCGCATCGGGTGCAGAATCGCGTAGTACCTGAAACGTGCACAGCGACTCAGTCGGGAGACATTCAGCAATCTGCCATCTGGAAATTGTTTTCGGTGTCGTTTGTGCAGAACGTCAAGCAGACTAGGAAATGAGCAGAGCAACCAACAAGCAGCAGCCAAAATGACCAGAAACTTACATGGCCCGATATGGGTCATGGCTGGACATGTGGGGACAGCAGAGTGGATCTACTTGTGCGTATGTTGAAGCCCAAAAGGCTACTACTCGCGTGGTTGCTGCTGAACCACAACATCCAAACCTTCTGGAACTTGATTTGGTTTTTGCTCAGCCGTGCATGGTTTTGCTGAGCATCGAACTCCTGATTCAATGTCACGATCTTTGGGTGGTCATTCGGAAAGTGTTATTGCTCCCGGTCTGACTTCCGATTTCTGGTGTGTCAAGCTCGACACGTTCAGATTGGCACCAGTTATTGACGGACTTACGTCTGGAATTTCTGAATAACGCACGCAATATGTCTGGTGGTGCCAGTTTTGTTTGACCCACTCCCCGAGTTCTTACTTGTGTGTCAGTTCGTGTGTATGCAATCAGCAGTCCCCCCCCCCCAAAAGAAATGAAAACCACGTCGTGCCAAGAAACAAACATGAGAAATTGACCACCGCGGTAGAAGTCCCATTGATGTCGACTTACCTCTCGAGGCTCATGCTGGTGAGAGTGAGCACGGAGCAGATGACACTGACGTTCTGCATGTAGTGCACCAGCTTGCACAGCACCTCGCCGAACTCCCACGTGAACGTGAACCACTTGGCAAACTGCAATTAGATTCAGAGAGACAAGGTGTAGTTTGCGTCGTTTTGACCAAGGGGGAAACGCGCGTGCGGGAACAGAACACAGAACTTTGCTTTCTGAAAAAGAAACACAAAACTTAGCAGCGAAGATGTGGAACAACACTGGAGAACTTTAGCAACCTTCGAAGGCAAAGTTTGACTCTTCAGGCTGGGGCAACCCGTCGAGGGTGTTTCCTGCAAAACGAGAAATGCGGTGTCGTTCCTTGCGTGTCCTGTGACTTTGTGCATTTTCTGCTCAATCTCATTGCCCTGTTTTCTTGGTTCACAACAATCACACAACGGTCACCGACCGGTGATGTGATTCAACAGCATGGAGATGGGTGAATCAAGGAAGCTCGAGAAAATAGACCTGACTGCGCTCAACAAATGTTCCTCGTCACTGCCCGAGGATTCAGCGAGCTTCAAGGAAAGCTTGACTTTGAAGTTTGCTTGAGAAACACCTTCTGCAGATCAAGTTCTTCCTTCTTTTTGTAGAATGCCTCGAACTTTGTACAAAAACTGAACGCCAGCTTTCAGCATTTCCTTTGTAATATAATACCTGACATTTTGGCATCCAACGAAGTTTGTCGGTGCTCAACAGTCTTTGCATCTAAACCCCAAAATAGTTGTTGTCTGGAAATGGAAAACTTTCTTGACTTCCCAGCACTGCTTTCGAACAAAAACGCTTGTTTTTGCTGCAAGTTGAAAATGGGTTTACAAGGGAGCTTGCATCACAATGCTTTTGTGTCGGCGAAGGGTTCTGTGTTCCAAAGATTAATTTTGTTTTCTTGACATGTGCAGGAAACACAAGCTGTGCGTCAACATGTAAGCCGCTTTCTCACACAGGGCCACTGAATTCTACTCGTGAGTAAACGAGAAGAACCGGCACGGAAGACCGGAAAAGACCTGTTGAGGAACAAATTTGACGAACTGCTGAAAATGCCACAGCGGTTTGGTTCAAAACAGAATCAAGCAGACTTGCGATGGTCTGGAAGAAGGCGAACGTTGTCTTTGCTTGCATTTCGAGACAGGAGTGAGTGACCACCGAGAGAAAGCCTCCCCGTTCACATTTTTGTTGTCGCGGTCATTTCAAAATCAGAATATCAATGTCAAACAAGCATTGTTAGAAGCTGCTTTGTGGCCTTCAGGCATCGCAGCTGGTTTCTTCAACTGAGACTTTGTTAATTACACATGCAGGAATCAATATGTTGGTCAGAAAGCCACGAGGAAAGTTGATTTGCTTGACAACTAAGATCCCGGACCTCAAGGAGGAACGTCATTTACATTGAGATCAATACCTCAAGTCTGACAGAGATTCATTTATCGCACCGGCAAGGAGCAATTTTTCTTCCGAGAAACCCACAGAGAAGGTTGACACACAAATCTGCCACAATTACGACGGGTTTCAGTGTCCACACTTTGTAGTGGATGGAGCTGAGTGTTTGGGTTTGGTTCTGCATCAAGCGAAATGTCCAACAACTTTGCAGGTGGAGTGGGTGGAAATTGGGTCGATCAAAGGAAACTCAGAGAGAAATGAGCGTGGACTGAGGTTGTTTTGGACCCCATTGAATGTTTCGAACACATTGACTGTTGCCTCAAAATACCTCCGGCTGAGGCCCGGTAAAAGTGGCGTCTTGTTCGCAACACGGCTGTGGTCAACAAAGTCCCTTTGGTTGATTTTCAAATCAACACGAAGTCATCCGTGATTCAGGTCCCAAGTGAATCAGAAAAAAAATATTTCCCTTCCAATTGTCCCATCAGCGTTTTCCGGCCGACAATCCAACGGGCGAATTCTCTTTTCTTCCGATTGCCCAATCGGACAAATAAATCTGGATCCAGCTTTTCCTGGCATGGTTGCCAACAAGAACCCCAGTTTGGACCTTGTTCCTTTTGTATTTTATGGCTGGGTTCCTTATTACAGGTGGGGCTGCCTATAAACAGGACTCGTTATGGGTTGTTAGCTTCTCGAGGTTGACAGTGAAGGTCGGTGGATTTGAGTGCATCAATGGGGCTCAACTTGAAGCGTCTGTTCCCAATACCTGACGTAAAGAGAATCAGGTTTCAAGTAGGAGTTTTGGCCCAATCAATGTAAATTCTTGATTATCCATTGTGATGTACGACATGCCAACATCAGGCACACTACTTGGGTGGCAAGTCAATCCAAGACATCACCTGGTGTTGTTCAAGCTCGTGAAGGCGACAAATCGAGTGTGGTCTTTCAGAACGTTGAAAATTTTTGTGTTTCTGTCTTGCAAGTGCTTGGCGCACGCGCCACCGTGTGCTCGCAAATGATTCAGGAAAATCAAATTTGCTGTTTCGAAGATACCGCTTTATTTGCAGGTCTGTGTGATCAAAGTTGCTTGAAAATAATTTGGGCAAGAAAATACACTCACGGAATCTCCAATTTTACTCAGTCCAAATCCACATTCATCAAAAAGTTCAGGACATTTAAAATTCGGAGCAGGAACATGTTTTTCTTGCTTGATATTTCCAAGTTGTGAGGATTCCAGTGTCTGAGGGGGATCATTGTTCAATAGCTTGTTGTGTTCCACCACACAACCTCCTCCAACAGGCCGTCGCAAAATCCCAATGCTGTGTTAATGGCGCACGACAGCTCTTTTCTAGTTTTCATTGTCACCCCCGGCCGTTCCGCTCCATTCTGCCATTTCTACAAAGCTCCACTTCGCAGCGTTCTGCGGTCTCCCATACATCAAGGCTGCCGTCCTGACGTGGAAACTTGTCAAAAGAAGCCATTTTTGTTCACCAGTGTCACGTTCGTTCGTATTTCTGACTGAGCGTCAATTTTGTGGCTTCAAGCACTTCAGTTTCAAAAACTCTCCACAAACGTTGGACGTGGAAAGAAAAGGGTACTTTTGGGCATTCTGTCGCGAAAAAGACCACCACGGCAAAATTCCTCATTTGAGAAACAAGTGTTTGATTTAACAGTGTTGTCCACCGAAAAAATCTCGTGTGATCCTTTCACAAAATGACCGGCCTCTTGTGTCTCATTCTCTTGCAGTAAGTACAATTACACTGCAATTGACTTCCTACAAATATTTCCTGACACATGCAAGCAGTGTCGTAAAGTGGATGCAAAGTGCAGTGCTACTATCTTGGCTTGATGTCAGCCTTATTGTAATGACAGCCTTCTAGTGACCAATTTCGGACGACCTCGAACAGGATAGAAATGCATCTGCAAGGTCACACCTGAACAGGCAGAAGTTTGAGTTTTGCCCTGGAAAGCAATGGACAACAGGAGAGACTTGTTTGGTGTGTTCCGACAAGGTTCTCCTCCTGTGCTGGTTGAGAAAAGAGTTCTGTGATTGAAAAGGAATGAAAAAATGCGAGTACACAGAGAGGTTTAGTGACCACAGAGATGTAGAATCCTTTTTCTCACACACATGTGCATTCTTCATTCCTTACTGGCAGGATTCAAATTTTAGTCACAAGGACAATCTGTTCGAACCAGGTCGCTTCTTGAGCGTTGGAAACGTTGAGTTTGGAATCATATCTTTATTGACAAAGGTTCTTTAGACGTGCTATTTGTGGCGGAGTGGACGTGTCAACAAACAATTCAGAAACAAAGCCAACATCGAGATGTGTTGCAGGAAGCCATTTCGCTGATTCAGACGCGGTTCTGTCAACGATTCTGCCTTGTTTTCAGAAAACCTCCGTGCAGCCTTGCTGCTCAGCCATGACTGTTGCTGGTGTTTTGTGTTTTCGAGAGCAACGGAGGGTTCCTTTCATTTGTAGAACACTGGCTGAATTTGCTTTTGTTCTTCTGCAAAAGTACACCATTTCCAGATATCGACACGCATTGGCACCCAAGCCAACTTTTGCAAAACTTTCTCGCAAAGCGGAGGTGTCGTTTTTCTCCCATGCACAAAGCAGCTGTGAAGTGCATCTCTGTTCTTGTCAGCGAATCTGCATTGTGGCTGAGTCTGCACACCTTTCATACCGCCTTGTCTGGAACCAAGCGTCAATTGAGATAAACAAGACTGTGAAAGCAGTCCATTTGGTTTAATTCGTCCACCAGTATTCAGGGCCGTCGCTGGGAGGTCCACGGTTTCTCTCTGGCAGAAATTCGGGGAGGCTTTGCGTTGCTTGGATGAGACTTACTCGTAATGCTCGCGCACCACACTGACCGCCTCATCGCAGAATTCCACACTTTGTGGGCAGACATTGGAAAAATACATTTTCTGCTTCGAAACACTGGGTCCAACGCGAGGATTCCCAGCAAAGCTGCGCTACATTTGTCTTGCGCATCATTGAACATTGTGTGTTTTCAGTTTTATTGTGTTTGGTCACCAATTCTCTGTGATTCGTGGCGTCGTTCGTCATTTTGCCTGATTCCGCGGAAACTGTTGCTTGAAGCTGGTCTGTCCCAACACACAGTTGTGCATGTCTACGAAAAGTCGGATGCAGACACGACTTCTGGTCAGTAAAAACAGAAAATGTTCGTTGGTGTGTCACATTTCACTTCTTGTGCTGACACTGTGAGACCAGTGAAAAACTTGCGTCAGTTATGGGCATAGCTGGACCACATTGCATCCAGTAATGCATTCAACATACCGGCAGTAAACCACAAGGAAAATAAATTTCGATGCAACAAAAAGGGGACTGTGGATTCTTTTATGTGCTCTCCTGTTTGATACAGTTTGCATTGTGTGAAAACCCCAAGATAAACGCATATCGCTCACAAAATCATTGGCTCTAAGATCCACATCTTTGCGAGAAAAAAAAATCCGTTCATGCCCCATCTGCTGGACACACCACTTGACCTCAATCAGAAGACGCTCAGTGGAGTTTAGAAGAGTCAGCGTAGACAATTAGCCTGTGTGGGATGCCTGGAGAGGCGGGCTTTTGTGTACACAGAGTGCTGTTCATTTATTTTGCCCACATGGATTGATCGTCTTCAACGGTAAAGATTTCTGCTGGCTGCCTAAAACGTTGTGTGGCGTGAGGCAGTGTGACAAATTGCACATGCACAGTGTTGACCGTCAAAACTGAATGGAATACAGAAATAAAATGATGTTACGAATGTGTGTCGGTGCGTTCCATCAGGTCTTGAGTATCAGCGTTGTTTTGCTATTCTTTGCATCCTTACGCTCCCTGTCTGGGATCCAAGAGAGGTTGGACACCCCGGTGCAACAGTGTACACCTGGCAGCTGCTAGTCTGATGGAACATTTTGAACCCGGAGACAGTCACAAAATCTGGCCTGAGGAGAGGAAATGCCGGGTTACTGCAATCAAGCCACGTATTGGTCAAATCTATGAAATTGTAGTCTCTGTGGGTTTTCTTTTCATCTGCTTGTGTTGAAAGGGACCATGTGCAAAATATTCAGTTTTTTGCTGCGTGTATGATTGTTGGTTTCTTGTTGCTTGGTTATCGCTCATGTCTTTCACAAATATGTAGCACAAAATCAAAGGAATAATCCTTTTTCTCTGGAGTGGATAGCAATGACCACGAAACTTAATCGTTTTGTCCTCACTTGTCCAAAGCACTCTGACCTGTGATATCCGTGTGCACAGGTCCCGCGGTGGGACGTGGTCTGGCTTTGCGAAGTACTCAAGCGCCAAAATGAACGAACAAACGAGTGAATACAAGAGCTAGGATGCTCACTGCAGGCAAGAACACGTATGGAGTCTGCCAGAAGGGGACCCAAGGTGTACCAAGCGAAACACCTGCACTGGCGTGTAATTGCGTGAAATAGTGACAGTTACACGGTGACATGTACTCTTCTCAGCGACGAGATCCAGATCACTGCAACCCCGAACAGCACGAGTGCACGCAACAATGGCGAGTCCATTTGCGGTCTCTAGAGAAGAAGGCACGAGGAATTCATATCAGCAGGTTTCAAGAAAAGCTATTGACAACAGTTACTGTTGGGATGAGCCTTCCTGAACAAAAGGTTCTCTACGAAAGGCGAGAGGTTGATGGAAGTGGCATATTTCCTATGCAAATGGAAACCATCAGCGTTCTTCTTTGGCACTCACACCTGTTTCATCACGCGAAGAACCTCCGTGTCTTTGCACGAGTAGATTTCCTATTCTACCTGCAAACAAGGCAAATGGCACGGAGGGAAGCAACTTGCTGCCTTTTCTCGTGGCTTGAGACATCACGGTACAAGCTCAAAACAAAAGTTGCAGGTCAGTTCAGGTGTTGTTGTACACCTTTGCTGGTTCTGCACACACTGAGCAGTGAACGTTTGTTCCAGGAAGAGTGGTTCGACATTTCCTCTGTCCGCTCTTCTTAGGAGATCACTTACCACAAATAGTTCAGCGTGCTCTTTTGGGTCAGAAACGGATGTTAATCGGCTTACGACTGGTGTCAAGTTCACAACTGCCTCCTGCTTGTCTCTCTTGAGGTGCTTCCGCCGCAAAAACCGTCCATAATCTCTGCACAGAGGGAGTTTCTGGGCAGCAGATTTGTTGGAGATGACAAGCTGCACACGAAAACGTTCTTCAATTTCGCAAATCTGAAAACAAAACACGTTAGACCAGCAGAAAACATCAGGAAAATGTCCAACACTGAGCACGAGAAATCACTCGAGTTCTACTCTTTTTTGCCTAGGGGCATGTCCTGTGTTGCAGGGGCCTTGCACCAGCGCAAAAGTTTGTGGTGCGTCAGCAAAGTCAGCAAGAGAAGATAAAACGACGGAGAACGTCTGGCGGAGCACAAAGTGCAATGACAACTTCTGGAACCTCAAACACGGTCCAGAGGATCCGAGGCAGGACAGTGTGACCCATATGGAGTGGTCTCACGTGCTGCGAAGAGGTGGCAGTTGGTGTGTTTCTGCCAATGCGTGTTCAGTTCAGCGAGTATCTTTGGAGTTCCAGCCCAAAACAACCAAAAGGTACCACTCGCATGCGTTGACACGCGACTCACGTTTTGTCAATGCGCAGAAGGTTTTATGAGAGGTGGCACGTCTGGTTCAGTTGATACACACAAAAAATGGCTCCTTTCCCAGAAGCAGCTCACTGGTCGCTCCCGTCTTGGCCCTTCATCAAAATTCCACACAGCAAGTCTTTGCAATGCACGCCAATAAAACCTCCATCACTCGGGCATGAAGATGGACAATGCTTTCAACATAATCCAAATTAATGTGCTAAAAACCTTTTGGTCGATTCCGAGCGATTTAAATCAGAAGTGTGTGACAATATGTCTCTTCTATGGTTTCATAAAGTGCGTCGTAAAGTCATAAAGGGAAAATCCTGGGACCTAATCAATTCTTGTGTATTCACACAAACGCCGCTGTTGGGGCCGTATCGGACCTTTATCATCGCGAGGATCCGAGTGCGCCCAATGTTCAGCACATTTGTGGCCGACAGAGCCGAAGTAGAACCCTTTTCCATGTACGAGGAATTTTAGTGGCACCTGGAGCCTGACTGTTGGAAATTTGAGAAGAGAAAAATCTGAAAAAGGTGTTTTTGTTCTTTCGATCTTCCTGCACGCCTGCAGGCATATGATCACAACAGACGACAGAAAGCAAATGATATGATATGGTATCCATGCAGAAAATCTGTCATTTTGAATGCAAAATGGTCTTGCCCATAACTAGGAAATTCTTCAACATGCGAAAAACGTGACAAAAAAGTAACAATTTTTTTTTTATTCACAGCATGATATTTTCTTGTTTTGACAAAGGTAATCAGAAAGAAAACAAAAACCAGAAAAGAACTTCAGCAAAAATAATGCAATGAAATAATTCATCTCTTACCATAAATCAACGGCTGAGTGCGAAGGTTTTCTGCTTGGGCCGTGAATAACCTGCAAATTGGGGGTGCCTTGACTAGGATAATTTTGATAGTGGCGCACTTCTGTCCAGATTCTGATGCTGAGCGTC
>JAAUXT010084435.1_pt1 | contig 14371 bp, 15 predicted proteins | sample 7278171 | NCBI WGS metagenome assembly JAAUXT01 (sample SAMN14350112, study PRJNA611818) | marine sediment metagenome | isolation source: surface marine sediment (1.8m) | place: French Polynesia: Moorea | collected 2018-08 | reverse complement strand
CCCATGCAATCACACAACACAAGGACAACACAAAATCTGAACTCAAGTCAAGAGTGATGCACAAAATGCAACATCTCAAGGTCTCTGTGGGATAGGTGGATTAAACAACTTAACCTTGAGGATCGGAGCACTCTCAAATGCTCTCGAAGCTCCGCATCTCGAGCGTTTGATATCTGCTCCTCTCCTCTCGGTCGGCGTGGTTTATTCCTGTCCTCATCCATGCAGGCTCAAATGAAATGCAGAACACAGGCACGCATCACAAAAGAGCCACTGGTCAACATTGAATCACAGAAACCAGTGCCCAAAAGTCAAGCAAGTCGAACGAATCTTCGACGTCAGTAGGTTTTGACTGAAAGAGTCTCACATCTCACCACTAGTGAGTTAAAATATTGGCTTCTGAACGCAACGGATGCTTGCTGTGGTTTGCCGCAGGTATCGTGCGCGGGGAGGTGTTCTTCGCTCGGCGTGCGGTGCTCTGTGAGATCATCGCGTCCATCTGCCTCACGAGCTGCTTCTGCTCCCTACTCAGCATCGGCGCCATCAGCTTCAACAGGTTCATCCACATCTGCCACAACCAGGTGAGGTGACCCCGCAACAGGCGGCAAACCCCCAGCGCTCTTTTCAAAAATTAATGCCAGGACACGAGACACTAACAAGTACACACTCACACAAACAAGAGAACGTGTGCAAGTTCATATGTTTGGACTTGGGCATGTTTGTGTGTTTGACTATCAAAATCATGAGTGCTGATAAATGATTATGACTTGCAATTCATCTGTGACCATCCTAAGAACCACCACACCCTCCCACCAGGGAGCTCCCACAAGAAAGCTCACACCTGTGGAGCTGATGGTGATCGCAACTGATTCACTGGTCGGTATATATACGTTTTTGAGGGACGCTCATATAAACACACACCAGCTACGAAACTGGATTCTTGTCTGCTGGATTTCTTCAGTGATTTTTGTCGAGGTATTGATTCAATCCGTCAGCTCGTTTTTCTGAGGGTGTGTAACAGAGATACAATATGGCCAGAACACTTTCGTGTTATGCCGCAGTTGCACCTGATTTTGTCAGATTACGCCAAGAAAATGTTTGCGTCATACAGCCATGCAATTTGCAGCAAAAGGAAACAAGATCTTATTTTCATAAACTCATTTCCTTGGACCTGAGGCTCCTACAGACTGATCATCCTTGAGAAATTTGATATGGTTGATGGTCGCGTAGCCGGCCATCTAGGTGCCACTGACGGCTTAAAAAACCCTTAGCATTCATGTGTGCGTCTGTCCACACTTTGGAATGTAACCACCCCTCCCCCTCTGCCAGACCCCCCTCCCCCTCTGCCAGACCCCCCTCCCCCTCTGCCAGACCCCCCCTCCCCCTCTGCCAGATCCCCTCTTCTCCTCTGCCAGACCCCCCTCCCCCTTGCCCGCTTCCGCGACCATCAGGGTTCCCGCCTCGGAACTTCTTGTTTGTCCGTCTGTCCACACACACACGTACACACACTGATCCTGTCTCTCGATCTTTCCTTCTTCACACACACACACACACACACACACACACACACACACACACACACACACCTTGCGTTGATTGATTCACTCAACATTTCAGAGGCACCAGTGGAGTTTGCTGAGAATGATGTGAGCAAACCACCTCAAAATTTATTCCCAGCCAAATCTGGAACCAAAGCGGTGACGCCAGTTCCGAAAAGTCTAAAACCAGCTGTTCCCAAACCTCCACCTGAAACGGAGGAAGGCAAGCCTCTTCCACGACCAGACAGACAGAAAGCTGTAAAGGAAGCCCTGAAGGCCGCCAAAGCAAAGCATAAGAAATTGAAGCAACAATCAAAACTGTCACCTGGAGTGAGAAGAGGAAAAGGAACATCTGACAAAAAGAAAACCAGATCTACCAGCACTCCAAATCAAACAAAGGTCACTGCGAGACCAACGACACGTGCACCAACTCCACTGCCTGCACAGAAGAAAGACACAAAGGAAAAGAAGGAATACACAAAGGGAAAGAAGAAAGACCCCAAGAGAAAGAAGAACAAGAAGAGCAAGCCTCAGAAACCTGTAAAGGCGAAGAAGGTGAAAACAAAAGTCTTGCCCAAACCAACAACACCAAGGCCATCGAAACTACCCCTACCCAAAACTCCTCAAGAAGCCCAAGCAATATGGCAGTCACATTTGCAGTCTGCTCCAGGAGGAGGGGCAGAAGATCTGCAGACAGCCAAGCGGAGAGAAAGAAAGGCAAGACGTCGCGTGGAAAAAGCCGGCAGCCCTCAAGACAGAAAGTGGCGATCTCAGTTGAACTCTATCCCGAAGGCCACGCCCCGCGCACCAGCATCTGGCAAAACGGAAGGCACGGAGGAACCCACATTGGATGAATTTCAGTCTCGGGTTAAACCGCAACCTCCAGAGACTGGGGGTGTTGGAGAAACTGATGAGCCAGAAGACAGTGCAAATAGGAGGCTTCGGGCAGAACAAGCAGAAAATTCTCGAAAGATGCCTCACCCGCATCGTAAGCACGCAAAGAAGGTTGGACCCAATGCACAAGAAATGCCAGAGATGATCACGCAGAAGAAGAAAAGAAGGAAGATTCTGAATCTCAAGAAGACGCCCAGGAACAAGAAAGAGGAGTCAGAGAAAAAGGCAGAAGTGCCACCAAAGGAAAGGAAACCACAACCAGCCGACTCCACCACACCAGCCACCCAGGTAAAACGTCCACGGAGCACTGGATTTTCCGTGTTTGCTTTGTTTCTCTGAATATGAAGAGAACATGCAAATTGCTGTGTTGTGAAAAACCTTTCTGAAGTGCGTCAGTTCTCGTGTCTGAACCAGATCTCTTCGATGCGAGCAAAGGACCAGCGAGTTGTGGCGAGAAACGTGTTGCGCCTGTTGGTACTTCTGTCTGAAAAACAAATAGGTCTACCCAGGTCCCGATGCCACACTTTGTTCCTCAAACAAATTGGGCACCCTTCACTCCACATTTGACCAAATAACTTTGTATGCAGACGTTGCGGCCGGCGCAGTGGGGCTCTTGGGGTCAGTGGAGTTCGTGCACAGCTTTCTGCAAGCGCTACCGGAAACGCCGGTGCATCGGGACACCAAGCCCCCAGGGATACGAGTGTTCCGGTCCGTTCACCGTCTCACAGAAGTGCCAATACGACTTTTGTTCGCATCTTGCTGGTAAGTGAATTCAGTTCCGTTTGAAACCCGTGCGTCGAGCATCTTGACATCGATAACGTCAGCAAGTGCATGTAACAGCTTCAACCACTTGCATGCGACTGGAAAACTGGAGAGAAACTCGGGATAACACTCGTAAGACTGAAATAGCATGGAACGAACTTTCCATTAAGGCGTGAATGTCTGATTTCTGTCTTCAAAGAATGTGAAAGAGGCAAATGGAAAGGAGGGTGGATTAGAGCTCTTGACCTGATCGCTCAAAAACTTCAAAAACGTTTCTTCCGGTCACTTTGTTCCAGCGTCCCTCCAAGTAGGTTGTGTTTCACCAGGAGGTCTGCAGCTGCACACAGGTTCCTGTCCGCAAAAAATCTTTCAGCAAGTGGAATATGAAGTGAATGCTGCTCTTTGAAAATTTGTTTGTCCTGTTGAAACAAAATCGTTGAAATCGCACCACTCCGACTCACATCCATGGAGCGTCCCGTGGTTCGTTTGCTGACGGAACAGCTTGAACACGCACACATCTTTTTGTTGTGACTTCATTGCACCATATTCTACTCAAACGCGACCTATCCCTCCAACATGACATTGAAATTTGTGAAAGAGTTCCCCTGCAACTGCTCTCAGAGACCGTTGGACATTTCTCCCATTTTATGCAAGATGGCCGAATTCGTTGACTCGGAAGGTGGACAATCAGACGGGGTGTGTGTTTCAGGGGCGAATTCATCGACTCTGCCACCGGAGGTTGAGCCGAAGGGAGCGACGTTTCACCACAACGGATTCCTTATGTACCCGGCCACCAAGATCAAGACCCACGCCCTCAATTTCATGTTGCGGTTCAAACCGTCAGTCCAGACTGCCATCATCATTGACAGGTAAACATATTTTGTGAACGCTGAAAGGGCTACAGCCAAGGCGCACCTTGTGCTCAATTAAGTCAAAGACTATCGTTCAACACACATGTTGGCCCAAAGGCGGCGTCATTCTCAAGGGATATTTCTCCCCCAAGGGCAAAGATCCGCAATGTTTTTCTGCGACTGCAAGTAAATATGGCAGATGTGTTGTGACGAACGCACTGCAGTAGAGCTGCTCTTGTTCCAGGTTTGCGTCTCAAGCGTGCCACTCCCGACTCTGCAAGAATGACCTTGTGCTGAAGATGGTGAAACAGAGATTGATGTTGGAAGTCACTGTGGCGCGGGAGAAAATTAGAATTCCCACCAAAACCAAGATTCGTGTAAGTTCGAGGTATTATTTTGTCAGAACAGCGCATTCAATCTTATGCCGAACCATAAATGCAAGAAAATCCCAGAGAACTTCCCCGTTTGATGTGCGGTCTTCAACCAGACATGCACCTGTTGCCACGAAGAAGTCAACTCAGTTGATTATTCTTGCACTGCAGCTGGGAGGTTGGCACACGGTCACGATCACAGTGCTGCCCAGCAGGGTGACCCTGGGTATAGACCACCAGGCGCCGATTGTCGCGGTGTTCAAGGCGACCCCACCGCCCGTCGACCTCAACCAGCCGATGAAAGTCGGCTTTATGGCGCAAAAAATTATCAACATCAAAGATCTGCCCACCAAAAGTAAGTAATTTGTGGGAGGTTCTTTGCTTTCACTTTGGTGCGGCTTCGCTCCCAATGAAACAAGAAGCAGCGCTCAAGGGGAAGGGTGACTTGGGGGAGGGGGAGGTGGGGCTCACCTTGTCTATTGCGCACTACCACTGGCCAGTGCTCCTGCCACAAGGGAGTTCGCACAATTAGCCTGAGTAGATATCATCCAACAAGAGGGCAGCAGAAGAGTGACCTTTGCTCTGTTGCGTTGCAGTGGTGATGGGTCAGATCGCGGAGTTGCGCTTCAACTACAAGTCGGTGTCGCTGCAACCAAATGTCAAGTGGCGCGGGCCACACCCATTGTACGGGCTCAGAGCCAGTCACTACAAGAAGGGTATGGCCATGCAATCGGTTGCCTCAATCCAAATGTCCAGAGGAAAAATGTTGAGAAATTTCGAAGCATGAAGCAAGCAACTGTTAGTTTGTGGAACCTTTTTCCTGCACAGAAGGGTTCCAACACACTGGAATGAATGAGTGTTAATTTCAATTGCAGAGTTGAATGCAATTTACCCTCCGTTTGCCGGAGAGCAATTCGTGTCGTATGCGCTGGTCAGCGGTGGCGCCGGCAACACGCACACGTTCCAGATAGAATTCCTTCCGCGCTTCGACTCCAGCGGTGTCGGTAGCCCCGAGGTGAATGCGTACAGATTATCTCTCCAAGGCAAACTTTGTGTGAAATTTGTGCGTCAAGTTCTCAGGTTGGCTTGCATCCCGATCCGTTGGACGTCGTGCAAAGGAACCACTCTCATGAAAATATCGTGCGTGACAAGTGTTCTCTCGGTGAATGCAATGCAGGTGGTGTTTTTCCTGCCTGGACGGGTGGACCACAGCTACGTGTTCATCATGACGGCACAGCTCAAGTTCCACCTGTGCGTGAAGGCGGACCGCGAGACACCCATCCTTTGCTCCAGACCCCACCGTATCAAGGTGCATACGCTCACTCTGTCTCTCTGAACCCAATCCAAGAAGCAGATCAACACGCCTGGCTCGTTCTCTTCCCTGTGCTGCAGACGGAGAAGAGCAATCTGGCGCTGCAGGTCACGTCGAGCCGCGTCACTGTCCGCTGGAAGAAGGACAAGAATGGCAAGGTATTCGAGCAGTCGGTCGTCATCTCGGGCAAGGGCGACGTGCCCTGGGAGCCGTCCGGACTCGTCTTTTTGGGAGGCCTCTCCAACGCTCTCTGGCAGGTAAAGTAAGGTTCACGAAAACGAATCCGGTTCAGTAGAAGAGTATCGAAACCCAAAAACACGCACGAGTTGTTTCCAACATGAGTCAAGTCAGTTCACGTTTCAAACTGAAGAAGTCACACACATCCAAGAAATGGACCAGCACACGCACCACACGAAACACATGCATGCCTTGCAGACGTCAGAAACACAATACTTCAACTTTGCCACTCCATGCATGCACAGCACACTTTCGCTCCTTCCTGCAGGTGTTGAAGGAGGAGAAGAGGGCGCGTTCCCTCATCGGATTCACCGGCTACATCTACTCGATCAGGGTGAACGGGAACTTAGTGTCGCTCAAAAAAGGCACCATCTTCACCAAGGACGGGCAGGTCAACCCCTGGGGTTCCACTGTCGCAGGTACTCAACCCATGACATGCAACATTCTGCTTTGCGTGTGCAATTCGTGAGGTGCAATGTTTCTCAGAACACGAACCAAACGTATTTTCACTGAAATTTTTGTGAGAGATTGCAAAAGGTTTTTGTACGAACACGAGAAGCAGTGAGTGCCACCAGCAAAATCTGTGTCTTTTCCCGAGAGATTTGCAGTGATCCATTTCAGCAGGATTCAGGCTTTCCTGTCACTCTTTTGTGTAACAATTCCTTTCGTCTTGCGTTGGCCGCAGACAACTTCACGGAGGTGTCCAACGCGGAGGGGGACCGGATGAAGCTCATGTGCAACTACTCTCAGTACGTTTTGCCATCTGATCACGTCTCCATCAACTGGCTCAGTGGAAACACTCTCCTACAGCCTGGACTGATGGACCAGATCAACTCCTCCATCGTGGCAAGTATCTGGCGTGTATTTCTACAAGCGCCTTCTGCAGCAGTTTGGTTCTCGACGTTGCGTCTTTATGAACGGTGTGACGAACTCTCAAATTGCTGTGGATTCATGCAGGTTTGTTGACGTTTCTCTGGACAATTGATCCTCTGAGGAAAGGTTGGATTTTGAATTTTGTCAAGGGTTCATACCCTCCCCAAGGATCAACAAAGGAGACTGAGAAAATTCTATGGCTTTCTGAGAGTTCGTCACGCCGTTCTGAACGAAAATGAATTTCGTCAAACTTGGAAGTTTTGAGTTTGCAATTGTTTGTTGTTTTTTGTCATATTTATTTTGCCAAAGTTCAGACCCAGGCTCGGACGCTCGCATCGCAATCCCACAAACCGCCTTCTTTTACCTTTAGCATCGTCCTCGGGAGCGGTACAGCCTGCTCTTCCTGCAGCTACTCGTGGATACGGCGGCGTCGCGTGACGCTGCGCGCACCAGCATCGACGGGTTCTTCGCGTGCATGCTGACGAAGAACGAGCAGCGTTTCCTTGTGCAGGCATACGCCGTCACAAACACAACGAGCGTCGACAAGGCCATCCTCCTCCTGGAGTCCACCGCGTGTAAGTATCTTGTTGATCACTATTTTGCCAGGTATCAGATTTCATGGGTTCGCACAGTTGCAAAACACTCCCCCAAATTCCGACTGTCGCACTTTGACATCTAGAATCTACACGCTGGAATCGTCTTCATGAACACTTGTCTGGAAGTTGAACTTCTGAGTTTTTCCCACCTTATATGAGGGTTCTCCCCTCCACATCCTGCGTGCAGGGAACATGGCCGTACCTCAGTGGATGATGCAGCTGTCGCAGAGCACGGGAGTCTCCACCAAGGTGATCATCAGCATCACGGTGCTGCTCGTCCTGTTCGCTGCCCTGGGAGCGCTCGGTGTCACCGCCCTCTACCTCTACCACAACGACCCCGTCTTCAGGAGACACGCGCAGTGAGTTGCAAAACTAAAATCTCGGGGGTCCAGATTTTTACGGAAGGAACCAGAACTGGGTGAAACATACAACACGTGGTTCAGTCAGGCTGTTGAGACTTCATGAGGGCCTGAACCTCTTGAGTTTTGTTTTCAGGCCGTTTTCTCAACCACTGTGGTTGCCGCAAGAAGCAGTGAAAATACTATTTTCGGCCTTTTCTTTCCCTCCACATGTGGTCTTGGACAGAAATATCAACATCTCGCATGTTCGATGCGTGCTCCAAGTTCCGTTTCCAGGTCTTGCTTGTCATTTTGAACAATTGAAATAATAACTCGCATCAGACGGTTTTGTAAATCTTGCAGAGAAACCTGTTGCTTTGACACCGACTTTTACAAACAGGTGCGCAAACTGTCAACTCGTTGTTGTTGAGATTGGGAGCTTGTTGCTTCTATTTGCATTGTTGTTGCAAGCACAGAAAGTTTCCGTCAAATACTGGCACGTTTCATTTGATTACAGTTCAATAATCCATTTCTGAAGTGCAAATTGGTAATTCAGGGAGCCAGAAGGCAACTTCAAGAAACCACTGGACTTGTACGACACTGCCTATATACTGTCAAAATCGCCAAAAAAAGAAAGTCTGCATATGTCACTCAACACAAGACCTCGTACACACTTGCGAATAACCAGTTCCACACTGACATTGTTTTCCTGCACATGCAGCTGCAACGAGAGAGACGAGAAAAGCAAACTTTTGCACGCATGGAGTACCGCCTGGAGGACAGGGCCTCCGAGAGGCAGCGCGCTAAGGACAAGAAGGACAAAGGCTTCTTCAGTCGTCTTTCCGTCCGCAAAAGAACCACCGGTAAGACAAGCAAATGTCAGTGACGTGATTCGCAAAATCTTGACCAATTCTCAAACGGTACCCGGACTCTACAGTTTGACTCGAGCTTGTCGAGATATGTACATTTTTTGCGCAGCACAACTTTTGACAGTGACATTTGTGTTTGTTCACCAGGCCAGGACGCGTGCCGCCAATCGACGCATCAGTTGTTCGCCCAACGCGCGGAGCAGCAGAACCTTCATCCCGCCCATCGGTCCCGGTCAGGCTCCCGCCGCGTTCCTCGCTCGGGATCCCGCATGCAACGTTCTCGATCTCGGTCGGGGAGCCGTCAACGACTGCGCTCTCGGTCTCGTTCCGGCTCTCGTCTGGCTCACTCGCACTCAGGCTCGCGCCTGCGTCGCTCTCGCTCCCGCAGCGTGAGCGACCTTTCGGCCGCCGGCGACCTGGATGGCCTTCTGACGGACGAGTCGTTCACTGATTCTGGCAGCTACTATTCGGAAGACTTCAGTGACGCATCCGGGTCACGCAGTGGCTCATTCAGGCAAGTGTACAGTTTGGTACTCACAGTTGTGAACCCGAAGTACCCCAGCCGTGCCCAGGGTCAGGTCAGGGTGTCCGTTTCAAAGGTGTAGAAACAAAACCGCATGAAGTTGAGTTTGCTTTTTCTTTGTTGTTCGACAAACAGGAGTGGCTCGCGCTCACTGAGCGATGTTGATCTGTCACGCATGACGACTCATGATGGCGGCTCATCTCACCACCACGGTGGACACCGGTTCCACGGACACCGGAGCTCTCACCGGTCTCGTAGTCGTGGCTCTCACCGATCTCGCAGTCGCGGCTCTCACCGATCTTGTAGTCGTGGCTCTCACCGATCTCGCAGTTGCGGCTCTCACCGTTCCCGCAGTCGTGGCTCTCACCGTTCCCACAGTCGTGGCTCTCACCGGTCTCGTAGTCGTGGCTCTCACCGCTCCAGGAGCAAGGACTCCCGACGCTCCGGGAGTCACCACGGCGGCAGAAGTAGGAGTAGAAGCAGCTCCCGACACAGGTCAGTGCAGCCTTGTTGTGCGAACTCCCTTCAGGGAAAGCACCTCGTGGTAGTGCGGTGTAGGCAGCCTGGGCCAGATGTCCCTGTCACACTTTGTCCACCCCCCCTGCAGGTTTGTCCACCCCCTGTGGGTTTGTGTACCCCCCCAGCAGGTTTGTCCACCCCCATGTAGGTTTGTCCACCCCCAGCAGGTTTTTCCACCCCCCATGTATAGTATCTACCATAAAATCCCGCGTAGAAGACCCCCTTTTGATGCCAAAAAATTGGTGCCAAACAAGGGGGGTGGTCTTATACATGAGGATTAAACTTTTGACATCATTAATTTTTTTTTTTTTTGAAATCATGAGTTAAAGAGTAGAAATGAGAAAGCAAAGCATAAAAGGAGTGTGGGATCAGTCAAGGAATTGGGATAAAATAGAAAAGAGTTGCTTGAGAAGGGTACCTTTGTAATTTTTAGAGAATAATTTGAAGCAAAAAACATTGGGATAGGAAAAAATATTTAGATAAAATAATTTTGAAGCAGAATTTCTTAGATTTTGATTCAGAAAAACCTAAAATTTGCATACATGAACAAATTTTCTGAAAATGTAAAAAAATAGCTTTGTACTGATTTTGTGGCTGAAAAAGGGGGGTGGTCTTGCACGCGAAGGGGTCTTATACGCGGGATTTTACGGTATATAGGGCAGAGCACAAAGAGCCTGGCAAGCCAGTTGGCTGCCAAACTTACACTTCAACAACAATATGAATTCAGGATATGTTAGAATGAAGCTACATACCTGCAGGTAATGAAAGGTTTCTTTTTCTTTTTTTTTTTTTTGGTCTTGAGACAAAACAAACGCTGCTCGGGACTTCGCACTGCAGTTTCCTTGAGCACTGCTTCTTGTTCGGCCAAAGCAGTGAACTTCCCTTGACACTGCAGACAAGTGCACTTTTTGCGGAAATGATGGTTGTCTCATTTAATGGCCCACCCGACTCGTACCTGTCATCATACAAAACAAGTTGGTTCCAACCTTCGCCTTGACGTGGAATTGCAGAGCCTGTAGCTTCGTGAAGAGCATTTTGGTGTTTCACCGAAACCACCAAAAGACGGAATGATCAATCGACCTGTCAGCCTGAAGAAACATCAGAAGCTGTGTTACATTTGAAAGCATGAATTGCAGATCTACAACTCACACGAAAGAATTGCACTGCATCTCATCGACGAATAATTTTCTGTTTGCAGCAGTCGGAGTAGAAGTCGTAGCAGGAAAAGTCGACTGGGGGGCAACAATACAAGCTTCAATGCACGAAGTTTCGCGACAACTTCCGGCTCGTCCGCCCCCAGTGCGACGGCGGCGCCTCGGATCCCACAGCCCAGCAGACCGTCAACCACAGCCGCGTTGACACAGGGTGCACAAGTCCGTAGTGCACCAACGCCCACCGGACCACCACCAGCTCCTCCCCCACCCAGAATTCCGATCACAGCGCAGGGTCGTCAGGCCACCAGCATAACCATGCCACTCAACAAGCAGATCACTATCGGAGCACCGACGCCGCAAGCAACGAGCACGCCTAAGTCCGCGATGATGACTCCAAACACTTCAGTGGTCAGACAGGCCTCACCAGCTGTTGCAATAAGACCTACGACAACTCCAGTCACCTCAAGAGTTGCGCCTGCAGCCTCTCAGACACCGACAAATACCAGACCGATTCAGCAAGCAGCAGTCAGATCACCACAACCAGCGACCATTGCACAACCAGCTGCTGCGAGACCTGTACAACCAGCTGCTGTTGGTTCTGTGCAACCAGCGGCGACAAGGCCTGCACAGCCAGCAACTGCTAGACCTGCACAGCCAGCGACTGCTAGACCTGCACAGCCAGCGGCTACCAGACCTGTCCAACCCACTGCTGCAACAAGATACGCGCAACCGGCGACGGTGGCAAGGCCCGCGCAACCAGTATCAGTGAGACCAGCGCAGCCTGCTGCTGCGAAGATCGTACAACAACCAGCAGCACAGCAGTCTTCAATATCCAAGTCTGGGGCTTCAACAGCAGGACTGACGGGAAGCATGCGTCAGGGTTCAAGCAGTTCGTGGGTGGGAACATCGGGTGCCAGCAGTGGTTGGACAGGGACTTCGGGTGCCTCTGGTGAAAGCACTGGGTGGACAGGAACGTCAGGTGCTTCTGGCAACAGTGGCTGGACCGGAACATCAGGCAGTTCACGGCTTGGAACTGGCACCAGTGGGACTCTGACTGGAAGTTCAGTTCCCAGTGGATACCAGAGTGGCCAGACTGGGACTAGCACGGGATTGTCCTCATCGAGCGTTGTTCCAAACACGACCCACTCGCCCCAGCAACGTGCGTTCCCTGTCACCTCTCTTGCCACAAATGTCACCCCGACGAATCCAATCCAACCCAAGCGCTATGTTGCCACGGCGACCGCTATTCTCAGTCCAAGTCCAGAAGGAGGTACGAGGATCGTGAACACATCCAGGCCCCGCGCTGAAGCCTGGAACAACATCAATCAGTCACGCCTCGCCGACAGTTCAATAGGCGCCACCGATTCCTCAATCGGCTCCGATTTCGCAACAGACAAATCACAAAGTATCAGCGTTGCTGAGTACGAAATGTGTGCCCCATCCCCTTGGAGCACTCCTTATGATCCAGGGGACAACAGCAGCTGGTTGGACGCCTCTGTGAAGGAAGATTATGGAAGACTGACTTCGCACAGCAGCTTCTACAGTCATGACTCGGAATCGAACCTGAGCCTCAATTACACAGATCCGTTCTTGTATTACGGTGGTGGAGGGTCGAACATTTCCTTGACCGAGAGTAGTGTTTCCCAACAGGCCTACGAGACGCCTTCCTCTCAGGGCCTCAGCAGCGCGAGTTGGTACAACACCAACGAAAATGCTCGACCGCAGGGATTGGAGGAAGAGGTACAGGACCAGTTTGATGAGCAAGAGAATAATTCAGGGGAAATGGATATCTTTGAATCAGAAGACTTTGCAAACCTGGACAACAGCAAGGAAGACTCCATTGAAGTTGTGGACTTAGAGACTGCCACCCCGTCAAAAGACAACGAACTGGTCTCCACACCCTGGTCCCTGAGGGAGATGGCTATCCAACGCCTGCCCTGTATCCCCGAGGAGTCCACACTCAGTCCTGAAGAGCCCTCAACCAGAGACACGACGGCCGCCTCAGTCTTTCATACTCCGTCTGCTGCACAATCGTCCCTGCTTCCGCCATTCCCCTTGCTTGTCGGTGCTGAAGACACCCCGTCAGGACAGAACCAAAGTTCCGTGTTGTCGGTGTCGCTTTCAGATGATGAATATTCGGACTAACCACTTTGTTTCACGTGGAGAAACAGCGATTGACAAAGGAAGGTGAGCCTGCACCGAACATCCCACTCACCACCAATAACACGTCGAGGAACATCCAAGAAACCCAACGAGTCGTTTGTCTGTGTTTCGGGTACATGTAAGTTCAAACACTCAAACCCCCCATCAGTGGACTGTCCCAAGCGTGCTGGAGGTCAGACTCAGGTCCAGAATCGCGGTGTTTTTCAAACGACTCACAGTGGGAATTTGTTCAACAGGGATATTTCGTCAACATTCAGTTTTTCCAGAATGTAAATACTGACACGTTGGTTTGTTGTCAACAATGAAGTCAATGGTGATAACTTGTAATTGATGTTTGAAGTTTCCAGAAGTTTACCGGCAGTGGCAGCAGCGTTTGCCCTCGACTGAAAATGTGTTATGTGCCTCTACGATTCGTCTGAATAAAATTATTTTCACTGTACATGTACTTGCAGTGCGCTTCACCTGTCAGATTGCGGTCTGCTCTTGAGCCATGCTGCAATGTTCGGGAATGATTCTACTTTTTCTTTGACAGTCTTCAGTTTCGGGTACGGGTCCAGGTTAACTTTGATGCCCAGGGCCTTGGGATGCTCCAGACCAGCGTAGAACGCCAAATCTGCGTACGACAGCTGCAAGAGACACACACGCAAATGGAATATCGTTATTGTTGACGTGTTTCTTCGTGATGATGTTGGAATGGGAAAAGGTGGCTTGACTACTTGCTTGGTTTCCAACAAAGAACTCGCTTTCTGCGTTCTCGGACACAATGTTCTGAAGCAGTTCCAGATAGGCCGGCAGTTGTTCTTGTTCATACTTCTTGATCGCAGCTTCCTGAAAGAAGTTCTGTACTGAATTAATTTCAACTAGGCAGTGGAGTCTGAATTGTGGTCAGATGAACAAAACTATTTGGTCACCACACCCACTGTCACAGACAAAATGCAGCCAACATGAATTTACAGGTGTTTTCCAGTGCCAACAAGCGTAGCAAAAATATTGAGAAAGAATGCAGCTATTTCGTGGCCACGAGTTGGGTGGAGTTATACACTTGCAGAGTTCAGAAATCGATTTTGACACCAAAAACACGGATTTGTACGCGGTAAGAGCCATTGAAAGAGTTCCCGCTGGTTCCTGCCATTTTCCGTGTTCTACCAATCCATCGCAGTCGGTTGTGAGCTTTCCTTGCATCCAAAAATGAGAACGTATAAAGACAAAGTGCGCCACAAGTGCGTCGGCACTAGCACACTGGCTGTGGCCGAGACGTTCTCGGCCCGCGAACAGAAGGCTTCGGTGGTCCGCCCAAAATGTTGGTTGCAGGGCCCTGAACTTCTGGTGCATGCCCATCGTCCCTTTCGTGTTCTCTGGACGGCCCCAAGGTTT